>JABEBX010015921.1_pt1 | contig 10811 bp, 10 predicted proteins | sample 7245971 | NCBI WGS metagenome assembly JABEBX01 (sample SAMN14506365, study PRJNA622280) | hot springs metagenome | biome: hot spring [ENVO:00000051]|acidic hot spring [ENVO:00002120]; feature: spring [ENVO:00000027]|sediment [ENVO:00002007]; material: sediment environment [ENVO:01001048]...
ACATCTATAGCAGGCATATTTATAGCACACTATCTTATAGTGTTTTTACTTCCGGTTCTGATCTCATCAGTAATATATCTTATATTTGCATATTTATTTATTTATTTTACTATGGAGGGATTTACAAGAAAATACCATTCAAATCCTTCGGAGCTCATAGATTTCTTTCTTAACAGGTCAAATGATGGGGAAATAGGAAAAAATTTCTTCAGAAAAGTATATAATAAAAAAATGAGAATCCCTGTAATGACTCTAAATATAAAGGATACCGATAAAAATATTGCCACACTTGTTTTTCCTTTTGTGCATCCGGGTCCATTCGGTAATTTATGCACCAGCAACCTTCCGTATAAACTGAGTATGGAGCTAAATAGTAAAAATATTATGGTATTTCATACAGCGACAACAAATAGCAATAACTGCTCGGGCATAAACGATATTAAAAATATAGCCGATGCGGTGAAAACATCACTGAACAAAATAGAATATTCAGATAAAATTTCAGATTTTATTAAATTTAATGTTGATGGATATGATATTTCACTTCAAAAATTTGGTAATTCCGGATTTTCAGCTGTTATTCCATATAAAAAACCGTTTGATGATATCTCAATGAGTTCCGGGCTAAAGGTTGTTGAGGCAATGGAAAAAAACGGGGCGAAAAACTTTGCACTGCTTGATGCACAGAACAGCTTTGTGAAAGGCGCACCCGAGCTTGATGACTGCACATTTATTATCAATCCTCTGATAGAAAAGTTTAAGGAAACAGAATCGGAATATCCTGCAATGGCCGGTTATGCCAGTCATTATGAAAAAATAGACGGCCTTGCTGTCATGGGAATTCAGGTACTTGCATTGAAAATTAAGGACAAATATAATGTTATTGTATTGACAGATTCCAACAATATTAACAGGGAAATAATAAAGGCTGTACGTTCAAGCATACCGGAATGCATAAAAAAACTGGATATTTATACAACGGATAACCATGTTGTCAATGTTGGCCAGCTTGATATAAATCCTCTGGGAATGAACGATGATCAGGATAAGATTGTATCCTTAATTATAAAAACAGTTGAAGATGCAGTAAAAAATGTAACCAGTGTTGTTGCAGGTATGGATACACAGTACGTCAATGTAACAATGGGTGAGGAAAATGCATTTCACAGCCTTATAAATACTGTTATAAGCTCAATAAAGAGAGCAAAATATTCTGTTGCATTTGTTATATTAATATCAATAATGCTGTCAATTCTAACATCCCATTATGTTCTTATTCATATATAATTATATAATTTTTCCGAATGATGCTATTAAACTTTCATTCTGTAATAATCTGTCCTGCATTCAATAAATTTATTAATAAATGAACAATAAGGGTTCATGTCGATCAAAGTAGAGAGAAAGACAAGCGTTTATCTGAAAGGTGTGATAAATGACCTTCTTGAAAGATCGCGTGACAGTCAGTCAGTTTTCTGGCGTGACATAGCCTCGCGTTTAAATTCTTCAAGATGCCATTATGCAGCAGTAAATCTGGGAAAACTTGACAGATTTGTGGGGGATGGAGAAACAGTTGTAATACCCGGAACCCTTCTATCATCAGGTGTACTCCATAAAAAAATTAAAATTTCTGCATTAAATGCAAGTGAAAAAGCAATAGAAAAACTTTCAGAATCCGGAAGTGAGTTTATAGAGTTAAGGGAACTTGCAAAGGAAAATCCCAAAGGCACAGACCTGAAAATTATAAAGTGATATAAATGATATATATAGATGCACAGAACCATATTTATGGAAGATTATCCACATATGTGGCCAAGCAGTTGCTGAATGGAGAGGAAATTACAATTGTAAATGCCTCCACAGTGGCTATCACCGGCAGCAGAAAATTCATTCTTGAAAAGTTCAACCACAGAAGGAATATAGGAAGTGTCAGAAAAGGTCCTTATTATCCAAGAACTCCTGACCAGATTTTAAGGAGATCAATTAAGAATATGCTTCCTGTAAAAACAACAAGGGGCTTAAATGCACTTAAAAATTGCAAGGTTTACACTAATATCCCATCTTCATTGAAGGACATCAACTTCGTAAAGGTAGAGAAAGCTTTGAACATAAATTCAACAGGATATCTTACACTTGGCGAAATTTCAAAAATATTGGGTGAGTCACAATGAGCAACGAAATTTTAACAGTAGGGAAAAGAAAAACAGCAACTGCCAGGGCAGTAACAAGAAAGGGTACAGGCAAAGTCTATATAAACGACAAGCCCGTTGAGCTGTATCCAATAGCAATATTAAGATACAAATTAATGGAGCCCCTTAAAATTCTTGGCGACAGGCTTAATGAAATAGACATATCAGTGGAAGTAACCGGTGGCGGCAATACCGGTCAAACAGATGCTTCAAGAACAGCCATTGCAAAAGGAATAGTTAACTATTTCAGCGATGACCATGAACTTGAAAACACAATAAGAACATATGACAGAACAATGCTGGTCAATGATATAAGAAGAAAAATGCCTAAAAAGCCTATGGGATCAGGAGCAAGGGCAAAGAGACAGAAATCATACAGGTGATGAAATGATTATACCGGTAAGATGTTTTAGCTGTGGCAAGGTAGTTGCCTCAGATTATGTAAAATTCGTTGAGGAAGGAAAGAAATACAGTAAGGAAACAGGTCACGAGCCGTCAGGTGCAGAAAAGTCAAGAATTCTTGACGAGCTCGGTGTGGACCGGTACTGCTGCAGGAGAATGATACTTTCAAACGCCGATCTTCTTAGCGAAATAATATCATATTCTTAAATTTTATATTTTTAGATAATTTTACAAAAATTAAAATTAACAATTTTTATATTCTATCTCGCAATTTGAGACTTACAGGGACCGTGGGGTAGCTTGGTATCCTACCAGCTTGGGGTGTTGGTGACTCCGATTCAAATTCGGACGGTCCCATTTAGCATGAGGGAATATAGATAATAAATCAAAATTTGCCTTTTATATATTTAAAAACACTGATTCTTAATATATATTCAGTAAATATTTCTATTTTATTTCTAAAATCTGGTGGTGTTATATAGTCTGACTCACCATTTGTAAATCACCAGCAAATATTATCTTTGATCCCGAAACAAATTAAAGATATATCCAGATAAGAAATAGAAAGAACGTTTTATATGCTCAAAGGAATACTTAACCGTAAATGAAAGAAAATAACGTTGAAAAGTATATTTATATCCAGTATTAATTATGCAATTATATGAAAATTATGAGTATATCAATAAATAATTTTAGAGTAATAGATTCAATTAGATTTAAACCTAAAAATATTAATATAATAGTGGGGAAGAATAATACCGGTAAAACATCAATTTTAGAAGCAATTTCTTTTGCGCATAGTGACTATATAATAGATAAACGTTATAAATCATCTCCTAATTCAATTTTAAATTATTATGATAAAAAAGGTAAAATATATCTAAGTGAAAATATAAACCCTGATTCAAATAACAGAACTGTTTCAATAAGTTTTGGAATGCCTGAGAAAGAAAAATTAACATTAAAAATATTAAAAGATATTATAAAAATAAAATTCAAGGAATACATAGACATTAAAGATAAAAATTTTTATGAGAAATTAAATATTTTAAATTCAGATAATATTACTTCAATATTAAATGAATATGAGGATAATATAACGGATTGTATTGAGGTCAGGAGACAAAGAAAAGTTTCTATATTGTGTGGAAACAATTATCATGATTTAATTTTGGAATTAGTTGATAAAATTATAGACTCAATAAATAAAAACGCGGGAACTATTAAAGATCTGGAACTTATTAAGTCCTTTATAACATCCAATATGGATTATATGTTAAAATATTCAGATAATAAGAAAAATAAAGATATAAATGTTATTTTTATAGAAAATCCCCTGGAAATACTTAATTCGTATAGCAACAAGAACATAAACGGGAAAAATTTGGATGAAACTACCGCACTAGAAATTGAGAAAATTATTAAAGATGACAATTTAGTACCTGACCTTATAAGATTTAATTTTAATAAACTTGTATTGAAGGGAGTTGCAAGCGATGTAAGTATAGATAGTATGGGAGATGGATTCAAAGCTCTCACAGGTATTTTGTTAAATTTATATAAACATCCAGAAAATTCAGTTATACTTTTGGAAGAACCCGGGGTTTACATGCATCCCTGCTATATAAACGAAATAGTCTCTAATATAGTTAAAATATCCAAATTAAGAAATATTCAATTTTTTATATCAACACAAAGTATGGACTTTATTCAGTCGTTTCTTGAAAGTGAAAGATTTTCCGATGAAGAAAATGATTATATTCAAAAGGAGCTTCTAATTTTAAAATTAAATAAAATAAAAGATAGTATCGATTACTATGAATATGATTATAGTAGTGCTATTAACAGCATACAAAATTTATACCTTGATTTAAGAGGTATATAATGAAATTTATATTTCTTGATGAGGGAATAAATGATTGCAAATTTATCAGTAATATATTAATAAAGGTTCAAAGATTTAAAGAGAATAATATTTATACTTTTGATAATAAAAAAATTTGACAATTGATAATAAAGAATATCTAAAAAATTTAAATAAAAAATAGTAAAAGATATCAGGTCATATAACAAGAAAATTAACATAGATATTAGCAAAGAATGTGGCGTAAAAAATTGTGCAGCAAAAAGGATATATAATTTAAAAGCAAACAATGGTGTAACATTCAATCTCTATTTTTTTTATTTTTATAACTCCCTCGAGTATTCAATAAAAAATGATCATAAAGTAACAGAGGAAGATATCAAAAATTTTGCAAACAGTTTTAATTGCAATGATATATTTGTTGACTAAAATTTTATACAATAGTATATTATTTACTAGAAGTTTTCTCGAAGATTTCATGTTCTATAGTAACAAAATACCTGGTTAGACCGTGTAAAACTGTTCCGTTCTATTAAAAGATTTCCTGTTCTATAGTAACAAAATACTTCCAAAAAATATGTAAATAAAATTATGATAAAACAGTGTAAATTACTCCTTTTTCACTGTATACCCTGTTTTCTGCTTCATCGAATACGACACTGTGTATTCCATCAATAATTTCATCTGTAACTTCAAGGCCGCGGCGTGCCGGCAAACAGTGTAAAAATATGTAATCAGGGTTAGCAAGGTCAGTTAATTCGGAATTTATCTGGAAACCTTTAAAGAGCTTTTCTTTTGCTTCCTTTTCCTTCTCCTCTCCCATAGAAACCCATACATCAGTATAAACAACATCGGCCGAATCTACAGCAGCTTCCGGGCTGTGAAGTATTTCTATTCTGCTGCCTGTTTGCAGTGCAAGATCCTTTGCTGCAAATACAATATCCTTATCCGGTTCATGATGCTCCGGTGTTGCAATTGATATGTCAATGCCGAGAATGGCCGATCCAAGTACAAGAGAATTGGCCATGTTATTTCCGTCGCCTATATATGCCAGTTTAAGCCCATTTAATTTTCTCTTTTTCTCATAAACGGTCATGAAATCTGCAACGATCTGCATTGGATGTTCTCTGTTGTCAAGTGCATTTAAAACCGGAACAGAGGAATTCTTTGCAAGTTCCGCAACATTCCTGTAATCAAATGCGCGGTATGAAATGACGTCAAGGAATTTTGATATAACCCTTGCCGTATCTGAAATTGTTTCACCGTCACCGAGATGCATATCCTTGGGGCTGAGGTAAATAGCATGGCCATTTAACTGTTCCATTGCAACCTCAAGTGAAATTCTTGTCCTTGTGCTCGGTTTTTCAAATATCATTCCAAGAATTTTTTTTTCAGAAAATTTAATTGTTCGGTCTTTTTTCAATTTAATTGACAAATTTATTATATCTTCTAAATCATCCTTCATATCCATAACAGATAAAATATCCCTTTTCATACTACTATAGAAAAATAATAAATTTAAAACTTTTTATTGATTAAATCCGTATAAAGTGTAATGGCTGCCCTTGAACCGTCGCCAACAGCTGTTGCTATCTGTTCTTCGCTTCCTGCTAAAACATCGCCTGCACCATAAATTCCGGATATATTTGTTCTTCCTTTCTCATCTGCAACAATAAATCCGTGGGAATCCAGCTTTACACCTATGTTCTTTAAAAATTCTGTCTGAGGTATAACACCTATGTAAACGAATACACCTTCAAGATTAAGTGATTTTTCTTCTTTTGTTGTTAAATCTCTGTATTTAAGACCTGTTAAACTTTTACCATTGCCTGTAAATTCCATTGTTTCAGCATTTAATATAAATGGAATTTTTTTCTGATCAATGGCCTCTATATACGCTTCCTCACATTTTTTAATTTTTGAATGTGCTATAATAGAAACACTATTTACAATATTATCAAGATATAATGCGGATATTGCACCTGAATTTCCTCCGCCGATTACTGCAACATTTTTCCCTTTGAATAAATAACCGTCGCAGGTAGAGCAGTATGATATACCCTTGCCATAGTATTCGTCCTCGCCCTTTACATTCATTTTTCTGTGTGATGTTCCTGTTGTTACTATAATGGCACGTGCTGTAAATTCACTTTTATCTGTAATAATCTTAAATTTATTTCCATCTTTTTTTATATCACGAACCTCAATTTCTGTGATAATTTTTCCGTATTCCTCATAATGTTTCTGAAAGTCCTGTGCAAGGTCTGCTCCTACCATTGCCTTATAACCGAGGTAATTTTCTACCAGTGGTGAAACAGCAGTATTACCTCCCGGCACTGCCTCCTTTTCAAGTATGGCAACGCTGAGTCCAGACCTTTTTATGTATATACCGGCAGAATATCCCGCAGCACCTGCACCTATAATAATCACATCGTAATCCGTCTCATAATTTCGCTCATTTGGATTAATATTAAACTGCATCATTTTATATCACCATTAAAACATAGTAAAGAAATATATATACTTTTAAAAGTATGAAAATTAATATAAATTAATAACCGCCGGGCGCTCCGCCTGCCGGGGGTGCTGATTTTTTGCTTGCAATGACATCATCTATTCTTAATATCATTGTGGCAACCTCAACAGCACTTTCTATTGCATGTGTTTTAACACGGTATGTATCAAATACTCCGGCCTTAAGCATGTCAGATATTTTATTCTCTTCCATATCGACACCGTAGGATTTGTTCCCCTTCTCGTGCTCTGATTTAAGTGATATTAGTGTATTTATTGGGTCCATACCTGAGTTTTCTGCAAGTGTTCTCGGAATTATTTCAAGAGCTTTTGCGAATGCCTCTATTGAAAGCTGTTCCCTGCCGCCAACACTGTTTGAGTAACTTCTAAGTTTCATTGCAAGTTCTGCTTCTATTGCGCCTCCTCCCGGAAGGTATTTTCCATCTTCCTTTGTTATTGCAACGACTCTTATAGCATCATTCAATGCTCTTTCTATTTCATCGACAACATGCTCGGTTCCGCCCCTTATAAGTATGTCTACAGCCTTTGGATTTTCACATCCTGTAACAAATGTCATCCTGTCGTCGCCGATTTTTTTCTCCTCTACGGTTTCTGCTTTTCCAAGTGTATCAGCTGTTATATCATCAAGGTCTGTTACCATTTTTGCTCCTGTTGCCTTGGCAAGCTTTTCCATATCGCTCTGTTTTACTCTTCTAACTGCATATATTCCATATTTTGCAAGATAATACTGAACTGTATCATCTATTCCCTTCTGGCACAGAACAACATTTGCGCCGGATTTCTTAACCTTCTCAGCAAGTGATTTTAATGTATCGCTCTCCTGGTCAAGGAATTCCTGTATTTTTGACGGATCATTTATCTGTACTTTTGCATCTATTTCTGTTTTCTTTATCTCAAGTGCAGAGTTAATAAGTGCTATTTTGGCATTCTTGACAACAGATGGCATCTTTGAATGAACCTTCTCTTTGTCAATAATCAATCCTTTTATGAAAGATGTATCGGCAGCACTTCCGCCACTCTTCTTATCTACCTTTATATTGGCTGTATCAACAATAATTTTTCCATTTACTGTTTCACTGACAGAGTTTATTGCTTTTACAACTAGCTCAGCAAGGAATTCTGCACCGACACCTGTGTTCTTACCTGACAATGCTGTAACTGCAACTTTTGTGAGCATTGCATCATCCTTTGCATTTATAGCCATCTGTGACAGCTGCTTCTTTGATTCAACTGCTGCAAGATGGTATCCATCGGCTATTATTGTTGAGTGTACGCCCTGGTCAAGAAGTGCCTCGGCCTGCTTTAATAATTCTCCTGCAAGTACAACCACTGTTGTGGTTCCATCGCCAACAGCCGTATCCTGAGATTTTGAAGCCTCGACAATCATCTTGGCTGTCGGGTGATCAACATCCATTTCCTTGAGTATTGTGGCGCCATCATTTGAAATAATTATGTCGCCAATGGAATCAACCATCATCTTATCCATACCCTTCGGACCAAGTGTTGTTCTGACAGCATCTGCAATTGCCTTTGCGGCCTCAATATTGTTTTTCTGGGCATTCTTACCCTGTTGCCTTTCTGTACCTTCCTTTAATATTAATATTGGTGTTTGACCTGACATCATAACAATCAATTCATGAATATGTTCTTCAATATAAATATTTCTAAAATTAAAATATTAAAATTAAAATGTATAAATAAATAAAATGAATCATTTTATGTCTCTTTTCTTCTGTTCCTTTTTTATTTCTGAAGGGAGGCGGCCGAGCCTGTAATCACCTGTGTCCACAAATTTTATCAGCCGTGCAAGTTCCGGATGTACGTTTTTTACACTGTTATACATGGAAATGGCAACCTTTCTGAGATCGGGATGCACCTGCTGGTTTGACCTCAATTCTATAAAATATGTCAATTCATTGAGATTTGTACTGAAAATTACCGGATATTTGAATGCATATGGAACAGCATACTGTGCTATTCTCGATCCTGAATCATTCTTTATTTTATTGTAAATATTTATGCTTTCCTCCATAATGTCGATATAATTTTCCCTTAATTCAGAAATTAATCCTATGTTTTCCGGTATATCATAGCCAAAATCTGTTGATAAATCTCTTCTTATTATTGAAAAAAATCTATGCCTCTGTAATTCCCTGAATGCACCATAATTGGTGTTTACCTGAAACACATAATTTATACTTTCAAAGGCACGTCCAAGTTTATGCCTCCTATTTTTTCTTATGTCATAAATTTCATTAATTATTTTATCTGCCTGCTCCGGAGAGATATTAATAGAGTTGAAATCCCCATTATATGCTAAAAGTGAGACAGCCCTGTTTATTGAAATTTTTTCATCTTCATGTGAAATAAGTAATACATCGGGTATTTCATTATTTTTATTATAAACTGCATCGCCAATTTTATCTCTCATGGTATTGTAGTCTATCTGCTCAGTGCCATGCTTTGATTTTGCATCATCAATCAACTCAGGAAGTTCTTTCTCCAGTTCCTGATAAATAAGGTCAGAATATTCGATGCTCTCATCAGTATTGTAAGCATTTAATCTTTCAATCAGTGATATGAAAGCCCGGCCATTCCCTGATAAACCCATATTGGTGAGCGTTGATGCGGGAAGTACAGATCTTATTTCGTCGAGGACAGCAGATCTTATGGATGAACGGTATGATTTTTTAACAGTATCATCGTCCAGATTTTTAATCTGGCTATATTTGTAATTTTCTCCATTTATTTGGAATACAAAACTTTCAATTGGATATTTTTCCTCAAATACTTTGAGCATTTTGGAATATAAATCGCTGTAAAAGTCAAATAAACTATTGCAGTGCTCATTATATTCATCAACGAAGTTTTTCATTCCTGTTTTTTCACCTTTTAAAAATAAATATCCTTCATCAGTTTTCTTATTATATTTTACATACCTTGAAGATTTTTCAATATATGAAAGGCCAATTCTGGGTTCTTCTATAACTTTTGATAATACATTTGATATATTCTGAATACCAAGCTGCGCAGTTGTTAATTCGGCAACGGATTCGTCGCCGTAATCAAGGAAAATTCTTTTATAAAAATCTCTTGCCCTGTCAGGATTGTTTAAAAATTCCTTTTCATATATTTCGCGTATGTCAATATTAATTGTTCTGCTGTATCTTGACATGAGGGCACCGCGGTCTATCATATCCATTTTTATAAGGAAGACATTTTTGTCATAATTGGAAAAATCACTCATATAACTACAGTAATATTACGCATAAAAAATTAAGCATCAATTAAGTCTTATAATATCCATAATTGAGTTCTCATTTAAATGTAACAATAATATAAATAGGGATTTTAAAGCAGGAGCAAAGTTAAACGATAAGAAATTAAAATACATAATAAAACAGATGGAAAAAAATCATTAACTGAACAGGAAATATTTACATTATAAGTATAGGATGTGCGTATAAAAATTAATTCATTATTCTCTCTTAATTTAGCAATATTAGTTACATAATATATATATATATTCGTATTATTTATTTATGAATAAAAGGAGAGCTATTGTAATTACCGGTGTTTTTTTGATAACCGGGCTAATGGTTGCCATTAGCTTTACAGGAATTGTACAGCAAAGTAATAATACAGTTGTTCCGGCTAACATTAATGCCGTTGACTCCAAAAACAATTATTCAAAAGATATAACAGTTAAAAGCGAACATTATAAAAATATAATAATGAACGGAAAGAAATATTTAGACCTAAATGAAGTTTTAACTTTGAATCCACAGAAACTTGGAATGAAAATGGGAAACAATGTATCT
>JABEBX010018791.1_pt1 | contig 10801 bp, 9 predicted proteins | sample 7245971 | NCBI WGS metagenome assembly JABEBX01 (sample SAMN14506365, study PRJNA622280) | hot springs metagenome | biome: hot spring [ENVO:00000051]|acidic hot spring [ENVO:00002120]; feature: spring [ENVO:00000027]|sediment [ENVO:00002007]; material: sediment environment [ENVO:01001048]...
GGACGATCCTCACCACGTTGAGACGAAAGAACAGATCTTCCCGAAAGGCCCCGTCCGTTACCATCCGTTCGAGGTCGCGATTGGTGGCCGCGATGATGCGAACGTCCATGGGAATCGCCTTGTTGCTCCCCACCCGCTGAATCGTCTTCTCGCCGAGCACGCGCAAAAGCTTGACCTGGGTTGTCGCATCGATCTCTCCGATCTCGTCGAGGAAGATGGTGCCCCGTTGCGCTTCCTCGAAGCGTCCGATTCTCTTTTCCAAGGCACCCGTGAAGGCTCCTCGCTCATGGCCGAAGAGCTCGCTTTCCAGCAGCTGTGGAGAGAGCGCCGCGCAGTGAACGGCAACGAACGGGCAGGCATGGCGCGGACTTGCGAGATGCAGCGCGTGAGCGGCCAGCTCTTTTCCTGTCCCGCTCTCTCCTTCCAAGAGCACGGTCGCCCGGCTCCCCGCAACCTGCCGGATCTTCTCGACCACGGGTACCATCGCCGCGGACTTCCCGATGATCCGCTCCAAGCCGAACTTCCATCCGAGCTGCTCCCGCAAATTCTGATTCTCCGTCTCCACCTGCCGAGAGCGGACCGCCCTCCGCAGAACGATGGTGAGCTTCCCGAGATCGAGAGGCTTGGTGACATAGTCATAAGCCCCCCGCTTGATCGCCTCCACGGCGTTATCGACCGAGCCGTAGGCCGTCATGATCACGCATGCGGGAGAGGTCGGCAGATTTCGGCTGAATTCGAGCAGATCCAGGCCCGACTCTTTCCCCAGCCGAAGATCGAGCAGCACGACATCAATCGCCTCGTCTCCTAAAATGCTTTTGGCGGCGGCCACTCCCTCGGCCGTATAGGTCTCGAACTCCTCCGAGAAGGCGCGCCGGAGTCCCTCGCGGGCGTTCCGCTCGTCATCCACGATCAACAACCCAGGAAAATCGTTCATCGAGTCGGTCAGGCGCGCTCCCCGCTTTTCTCGCCGGAATCCGCCGGATCGGGTCCCATGGGCAAAAGGCGGACACGCCGCTCGCTGCGCGGGAGAAGGATACGCACGGTCGTCCCTTTCCCTTCCCGGCTTTCCAGCTGGATCTCCCCGCCGTGCTCCCGCACGATGCGGCGCACGACTAAGAGCCCGAGACCCGTACCCGACTGCTTGGTCGTGAAGTAGGGCTCGAATGCCCGCCCCATCTCCGCCACCGACATCCCCGAGCCATTATCTTGAAAGCTGATCAGAAAATGGCTGTCGGAGAGCTCCGTGCGCACCTGCAGGATGCCGCCGCGATCCATCGCCTCGAGCGAATTCTTCATGACGTTGAAGAATGCCTGCCTGAGCTGATCTCGATCGGCCCGGACCGGGGGCATGACCTTGGCCAGCTCCATCTCGACCAGGACATCTCGGTTTTCCATCTGCGGAGTGAGGAACAGGACGGCGTCGCGTACGATCTCGTTCAACACGGTCCACGAGAGATCGGGCGGAGCGGGGCGAATCGCCCGGAGAAACTGATTGACGATCACGTCGAGCCGCTGCAGCTCCGACCGGATCGCGGCGAGCGATTCGGAAACCGCCGTCTTCGTCTTCTTCCGGGCAAGCTCTCTCTGGAGCAGCTCCGTGTGAATCTGCAGGGAATTGAGCGGATTCCCGAGCTCGTGCGCGACTCCGGCGGCGAGCAGGGTAAGAGCGTTGAGCTTCTCGGACTCGATCATCTCCAAGGTCTTCTCTCGGTTGGCGGTCATGTCATAGACGATCACCACGAAAGCCTCCGTCCCCTCTGGCCCCTTTTCGAGAGGGACCGACGAACAGTTCAGATACCTCGCTTCCGGATAGGTGATCTGCAAATCTCGACTGAAGATTTGCCCAGATGCGAACAGGGAAGGCCAGTCGACGTCGGGCAGATAGCGACTGATCGATTTTCCGAGCGCCTTCTCCCAATCGATTCCCAGGAGCCGCTCCGCGCTCTGGTTTCCATACAAGACCTTCCCGCGGACGTCCACGACCAGGATTCCCTCCTGAAGAGCGTTGAAGACCGTCTCCAGAAACCCCTTTTCCTGGGCCAGCCGTTGAAGATAGTTTTGGATCTCCGACGGGCCGAGTCGTTCGATCCGGCCTAGGAGTTTGTTGAGAAACGAATTCCGCAAGCTCATGCTTAGCGCCATCTTCTCTTCTCGCCCGAGGGGAATGTAGCGAAGAAGCGGGTTCCAGTCGAGATCGCGTGGGAGGCGGCCGCTCGGACGCTACCGCTGTCCGGCAGGCTAGTCCCCGGGAAGCACGCGCGCAGCCGAGGCTCGCGTGTGAGTCGCTTGGAAAAACCGACCCAGTCCGCGAGCCACGGCTTCGGCGAGTCGCTGCCGATACTCCGGACGATCGATCGAGGACGAATCGCTCGGGTCGGACAAGAACCCTCCCTCCACGAGGACCCCCGGCAGCGGATTATCCCGGAGCACGACAAATCGGGCTCGCCGGACGCCCCGGTCCATTTCCGGGTCGTCCGGCCGCAACCGGATGAGCTCGAGGTGAATTTCGTGCGCCAAGAGCGTATTGAGAAGGTCGTTGTCGTTCCCCAGGAGGGGCAGATAGTCGACCCGTCGCACCCACGTCCCATTGTTGCTTGAGGGGGCACCCCGTGGAGCCAGGCAATAGGTCTCCACTCCGTGGCCGCTCGGTTCCGACTGGTTGTAATGGAGGCTCACGAAAACGTAACCCGGGTAGGATTGCGCAATCCGAACCCGCTGTTCCAAAGGAACAAAAACGTCGCTTGTTCGAGTAAAGACCGTTGGGATCCCTTGGGAACGAAGAATCGATCCCAGCCGCCGAGCGGTGTCCAAGGCGTAGTCCTTCTCGTACCGGCCGTTGCAGCTTCTCGCCCCCTTATCCTCCCCGCCGTGGCCGGGATCGATCACCACCCCGCGAAACCAAAGTCGGACCGGCACGTGAGAAGGACGAAAAATCGGATCGAAGAGACAGGAGAGGTCCGTTCGGGAAAGATACCATCGCCCGTCCCTCTCCAGCAGCGGAAAAGAGAGCGCGTGACGGATGCCGTCAATAAAAACGTAGGGGCTTCCCTGCTTCCCCTCGACCGTCCCGATCCTGCCGGAGAGGTGGATTTCCCCAACCACGGGCTCCGCGGCCGACAGGGCGTAGAAGCGGCAAAAATCCTCGATCGGCACATACTCTCGCGCCCCGATGGGCACGAGGCGCCATCCGGCAGCCCCTTGCGCCCGCGCGACCCCGAGCGGGAGAAGAGCGGTTCCCGCCAAAAGCAAGGCCTGGATTAGGCTTCGCATGGAAAATTGTCGATCAATCGAATCTTATCGATCCAGATCGCTCCGCACAAGCGGCCATCCGCTTCTTCGACGTAGTCAACGCGAAATCCCGGCACCCGGCTCAGCTCCGCGGACGCCCAAGCGCACCCGTCCGGACGCCGGGACGCCTCCGCAAGAATCTGGGGAAAAGTGGCCGCCTTCTTCCGCTGCTCAGGCGAAAGATACCGGTTCCTCGAGCTCCATGCCAGCCCGTCCCGATCCCGCTGGACTTCCACCGGCACGATTCGGACCGGAAACGCGAGATCCCGAACCAGGCGGCGGATCATGGAAAGTTGCTGCGCATCTTTCCATCCGAAGACCGCCGTTGCCGCCTGGGTTAGATTAAAGAGCTTGACGACAACGGTTGCGACTCCTCGAAAGTGGCTGGGCCGGCTTCTTGCGCACCGGCCGGCGGAGAGAGCTTCTTCGGTGACGTAGCTCGAATGGTCGGTCGCGTAGAGATCGCGGGGAGCGAAGAATAGATCCACCCCTGCGGCTTCGCAGGCCTGCCGGTCCGCCTCCCTCGTCCGTGGATACGCGGAAAGGTCCTCTCCCGCTCCGAATTGCAGCGGATTGACGTAGACGCTGACGATCACCGGAGTACCCTCCTCTTTCGCTCGTTCGATCAGGGAGAGGTGCCCCGGGTGGAGCGCCCCCATGGTCGGCACAAGCGCGGGAAACGCCCCCTCCCTGCGCAGACGGAGTCCGACCGCCTGCATCTCTTCCGCATCTTCGATGAGCCGCATCGGCATCCTCTCCTCCGACTGTACCACTTTTTCCTTGAGCCGAAGGCACCTTCGCTCCAAAAGAAGCCGGCCGCGCCAGGTCTCATGGGCTCTTTCTTTCTTGTCTTCCTCGGCCTCTTCTCCCTGCTCGCCCTGCTCGACGCGATCTCGGCCAAGAGCTCGGGGGACGTCTCGCTCGACCGCGCTCTCCTTTTGAGTTTCCTCTGGTTGCTATTTTCGCTGGGCTGCGGCGGGTATCTCTGGAAGGCACGCGGACCTTCCGCGGCCATCGACTTCGCGACGATCTACGGAATCGAGTATCTCCTGAGCATCGACAACCTCTTCGCCTTCTATGGAACCTTCCGTCTCTTCGGGATCCGAGGAGCGGCCCAGTCGCAGCTGCTCACGCTGGGCGTCCTTCTCGCCGTCCTCCTGCGCGCCCTGCTGATCTGGGGCGGCTTGAGTCTGCTTGGGAAATATGGAGTAGCCTTTCCCCTCCTCGGCCTCCTGCTCCTGGTCGCGGCGTTCCGCCTCTCCCAAAAGCCCGGGTCGGAAGTCATCCTCCCAAAAGGACTGAGACCTGCCCTTCTCCCTCCTCAGGATGTCCCGGAGGCCCCTCGATGGATCATTCGCCGCGCAGGCAAGGTCCGGCCGTCCGCTCGATTGGTGGCGCTTTTGTCCATCGAGCTGGCCGATCTGCTCTTCGCCTTGGATTCCGTCCCCGCGGCCTTCGCCATTACGCTCGATCCCACGGTGGTGTTTCCGGCCAACCTCTGCGCCGTAATGGGTCTCCGCTCTCTCTATCCCCTGGTGCAACAGGCGGCGGAACGGTTGCAATGGCTGACCCGAGCGATCCCTTGGGTCTTGGCCCTGATGGGAGCGGAGCTCTGCGCCAAGCCGTGGATCTCGATCCCGACAAAGCATACGCTGGCACTCGTCGTCTCTCTTTTCCTAGGTGCCTTTCTCCTCTCCGCCGGGCGGAAAGTCTCGCGCCACCGATAGAGACCGATAGGAAGCAGGCCTACTTGGTCTCGCCGCCAAAGAACGGTTCGTCGGGCGGCTCCTGCTGCTTGCGCTGGGCCTCGCGCATCTTTTCCAAGAGCTCGCTCATGTCCTCCACTTCATCCCAGACTTCGCGAGAGACCAGAATCGGCCGCTTCGCCTGCAAGGCGAGTGTGAGGCAGTCGCTGGGACGAGCATCGATCTCGATCATCTTCTTATGCACTTCGCTTTCGGCGTGGAGAAGGAGCCGCGCAAAATAGGTATTGTTTCGTAAGTCATTGATTATGACTCGATCGATGGCGATCGAAAAGCCTTCGAAGATTAACCCCACCAGCTCGTGGGTCAGGGGTCGCTCGTTCCGCTCCCCACGGAGCGCCATCATGATGGCCCGGCCGACATAGCTGTCGACGTTGATCACGAATACCTTCTCCTCATTGCCCAGAAAAACGGCGAACCCCTGCGGCCCGGTCGGGAGAATTCCCGCGACCTCGACGGAAACGAGATCATTGTTCACACCTTTTTCGTATCATAATCCCGTTGCTTCGCAAGCAGGCGCAAAGGGGCTTGACTCCTAAGGGGAAAATTTCCCTTTCGCCGGGATTGCGAAGAGGGGAGAGCGGTTTTTATATAGGGTGACCGATGAGCGTCAAAATCCCCTGGAAGATCTCCCAAGCCCTGCAGACCTATCAGATTCCCAGATGGGGCGCGGGGTATTTTTCCGCCAATGAAGCGGGCCACATGACCGTTCGCCCGCTGCAAGACAAGGGCCCGGAGCTCGACCTGCTCGAAGTGGTGGAAATGGCGAGAGAGCGCAAGCTTCAATTCCCGCTTCTCCTCCGCTTCCAGGATCTCCTGCGCCACCGGGTCGAAAGCCTCAACCGGGCATTCCTCGAAGCGATCGAGGAAGCAGGCTACCGCGAAGGGTTTCGCGGCGTCTTCCCGATCAAGGTGAATCAGCTACAGGAAGTCGTGGAAGAGGTGCTCGACGCGGGGGCTCCTTATCACCACGGCTTGGAGGTCGGGAGCAAGCCGGAGCTTTTCGCCGCCTTGGCACTCCATCGAGACCCGGAGAGCCTGATCATCTGCAACGGATTCAAGGACAGCCTCTTCGTCGAAACAGCACTCCTCGGGCGCAAGCTCAACAAGAAGATCTTTCTCGTCATGGAAAAGCCCACAGAGCTCGAGGTCGCGCTCGAGGCCGCCCGGAGGTTGGGGGTCGATCCGTTCCTCGGGGTGCGCATCCGCCTTTCCGCCAAAAGCCGGGGACGGTGGGCGCTCTCCAGCGGAGAAGGTGCCAAGTTCGGTCTGTCCACCCCGGATCTGCTCGACGTCGCCGATCGGTTGCGCCAATCCGGGATGGAGCACTGCCTGCGACTCGTTCACTTCCACATCGGTTCGCAAATTCCCGACATTATCACCATCAAGCGCGCCGTCCGCGAGGCGACTCGGTATTACGCACGCCTGCGCCAATTGGGCTTCCCGGTCGCCTACCTCGATGTCGGCGGAGGCCTGGGTGTCGACTATGACGGGAGCCGCTCGACCGACTCGAGCATCAACTATACCCTGCAGGAGTATGCGCGCGACGTGGTCTACAACGTGGCCGAAATCTGCGACGAGGAAAAAGTCCCCCATCCTTGCCTCATTACCGAAAGCGGGCGTGCGGTAGCCGCACACCATTCGGTTCTCGTCGTTGACGCCTTCGGTACGATCGAGAAGGAACGTACTCCGTCCGCCGCGAAGGAGACCGAGGCACACAAGCTCGTTCGAGAGCTCCTCGAGGTAAAGAAGCTACTCTCGAGCCGAAAAAATCGCCTCGAGCATTACCACGATGCCGTCCAGATCAAGGAAGACGCGCTTTCCATGTTCGATCTGGGCCTCCTCGATCTCCACACGAAGGCGCACGTGGAAACGCTCTACTGGGAAATCAGCAAGGAGGTGCTCTCTCTCTACGAGGGCGCAAAGCAGGTCCCGGAAGAGATTCGCAAGCTCGGCAACTCGCTCTGCGATCAGTTTCTTTGTAACTTTTCCGTATTCCAGTCTCTGATCGACTACTGGGGATTAGGACAAGTCTTTCCCATTGTTCCCATCCACGAGCTTCACCGGCCGCCGACCCGTCGAGCCATCCTCGCGGACATTACGTGCGACTCCGATGGCAAGATCTCGACGTTCATCGATGGGGACGATGCCGTTCAAAGCACGCTTCCGCTGCACGATTTCACGGGGAAGCCGTACCTCGTCGGTATTTTCCTGATCGGCGCCTACCAAGACATCATGGGCGACCTCCACAATCTGCTGGGGAGAGTCAACGAGGCGCATGTCTTCCTCGACGCCGACGAACCGCAAGGATTCTACATCGAGGAAACGATCCCCGCCCTCACGATCGCGGAAGCGCTCGCGTCGGTGCAGTACGAGACCCACGCTCTTCAGCGGGCGTTCAAATCGCAGATCGACGCAGCGATCAAGGGCGACGTGCTCAAGCCAAACGAAGGCATGCGCCTCCTGGAATTTTACGAGGCCGGGCTCCGTCATCCGACCTACCTCGAGTTTCCCTATCCGGCGAGCCTCGCTCCGACCCCGGTACCGCCGCTGCCGTCTCTCGTGGCGGGCTAGTGTCCGCCCGCTTAGGCCGAACCCGAACTGACCGCTGCAACATACTGCGCTCTCTCGAAGTTTTCCGGATCGGCACAGTTCTTCTGGCTCAAGAGACCCCGCCACTGCTCGATCGACTCGTACCCATGGCGTTCCATCCACTGGGCCATGCCTTCGCGCAGCTGCCCGACCGACGCCGTGCCATGCTCCAGGAGCGTGGAACAGAGCATCGCGGCACGAGCTCCGGCAAGAATGACCTTGATCGCATCCGCGGTCTCCATGATTCCACCGGTCGCCGCCAGATCGATCGCCACTCGGCCGTAGAGGATCCCGATCCAGGTAAGGGGGATCCGGGTATCCCGAGAGGAGCCCGGCAAGATCCCGCTCCGCAGAGCCAACCGTTCAACGTCGATATCAGGTTGATGGAAGCGATTGAAGAGCACCGCGCCATTCACCCCTGCCGCATGGAGACGCTTCGCCATGTGCGCAACGTTGGTATAAAACGGGCTCAGCTTGACAGCCAGAGGAATTTGGATTTGGGCGCGGACTAGGCGAACGATGTCGAGCGTTTCCATTTCCAGATCGGCACCGGCCTTATCCGGATCGGTCGGCACCGAATAGATGTTGAGCTCCAGCGCATCGGCTCCTGCCTCCTCGAGGACCTTGGCGTAGCGGGTCCACCATCCCGGAGTCGCGCCGTTCAAGCTGGCGATGACCGGAATCCCCACCGACGATTTGAGCATGCGAATGTGGTCGAGATAGGCTCCCGCGCTGAACCGAAACTCTTCAAGCTTGGGGAACGCCTCCAGCGCACCGCCATAATCCTTGTACGCGCGCTCGGCAATCTCCTCCTTGAGAAGCTGCTCCTCGAAGAGAGAAGGGAGCACCACGGCTCCGATGCCTCCCGCCTCCATCTCCTCAATCCTTGCCGGCGAGGCGGTCAAAGGAGAAGAGGAGGCAATCAGCGGGGAGCGGAGCGATAAGCCAAGATAGCGCGTTTCCAAATTCAGCATGGGTCCTCCGTTTGCTCTCTTCTTTGCCCCTTTCTTATCCGAAGGCAAGCGCGGAGCCTCTCCCGCTGGAGAGGACGCCAGCTCCCTAACTCCCGGGCGGAAAGAGGGCCTTCGGTGCCGACCGCAGCGGCCAGCGAGCCCTATTCGCCCACCGCTTGCCTCGTATCGGCATCAGCCACCCTATCGGTCCGTTCTTCTTGGAGAGTCTCTAGGAACCGCTTGACGGCGGGAGAAAGAATTCGTCCCGCCTTGCAAAGCAGGGCGATCGGCCGATAGCATGGTTCGCCCGAAATTTCCACCGCCGCGAGCGATCCGTTGAGCAACTCCTGCGCCACGGTTGCCGCGGGAACAATGGAGACCCCGATATCGATCTCGACCGCACGCTTCACCGTTTCAATGTTGTCAAACTCCATCACCGGCCGAATTTCGAGCTTGCGATCCCGAAAGAGCTGATCGATCCCCTTACGCGTCGGCATATCCGAGGTGAAGCCGACGAAGCCCTGCCGGGCCACCTCCTCCAACCCCACTTCCTTCCGCTTGGCCAGAAGATGCTGGGGATGACAGATGAAAATGAGGCGATCCTTCCGAAACGATACGGCCTTCATTCCTTTGCGGACGGCAGGAAACGCGACGATCCCCACGTCGCAGGTCCCGTCGGCCACATCTTCGTAGACCTGTCGCGAATGGCGATATTCCACGCGGACGTTCACTTCTGGATATTCGCGGAGAAACTTTTTCAGATAAGGCGGCAGTTCATAGAGCCCAACGCTGTAAATCGTGGAAACCCGAATCGTTCCGGCAATCGTGTTCCTCACCTCCGCAATGCGATTTTGTAGCGCCTGATAGAGGGCGACGATTTCCTTGGCCGTCTGGTAAACCAGAGCCCCTTCCGGCGTAAGGCCGATGCGTCGTCCCGCGCCCCGTTCCAAAAGCGGCAGCCGAAAGCGCTCTTCGAGTCCGCGAATTTGCTGGCTGACAGCCGATTGGGAAATGGAATTGGATTGCGCAGCTTTGCTAAAGCTGCGCGAGTCGACAAGATCACGAAAGACCTTTAAGGTCTCCAATTGCATTGCGTGAGTTTTAAACAAACCTAATAAACTGTCAATTTCATGGGGCTCCCCGAGGAAGCAACGTTGCAAGATCGGCTGACGAAGCTCCAGCAGCGGATCGAAATTGCCGCGAGCAAGTCCGGCCGCCCACCGGGCGCGGTCCGTCTGATTGCCGCCACAAAATTCCAGCCTCCGGAAGTCCTGGCCGAGCTGTTTGCTCTGGGAGTCCAAGATGTCGGAGAGAACCGGGTTCAAGAGGCCGCCGCCAAGCGCGAGATTCTCGGATCGAAGGGGACTTGGCATTTCATCGGCCATCTACAGAAGAACAAGGCGAATACGGCCGCTCATCTCTTCGACTGGGTGCAGTCGCTCGATTCGCTGGAGCTGGCGCACGCCCTTTCCCGAGGGGCAGTGCTCCTGGGACGCAGAATGTCGGTATTGATTCAAGTGAACATTTCCGGAGAACGGAGCAAATTCGGGGCACCTCCGGACGCGGTGGCATCGCTCGTGCGCGAAGTCAATGCTCTCTCCGGCCTGGAATTACACGGATTCTTCACGATCGCGCCGTTTGCCGAAGACCCCGAAGCAGCGCGACCCGTTTTTGGGAGCTTGCGGACGCTGCGAGATCGGGTTGAGGAGGAAACCGGATTTGCTCTTCCGGTTCTCTCGATGGGAATGAGCCACGACTTCATGATTGCGATCGAGGAGGGAAGCACGATGGTCCGCATCGGCACGGCCCTCCTCGGCCCAAGGCAAGCGCACGCCTATCGATGAGCTTCCGGCGGAGCTGGTCTTGCTCTCTCGTTTTCTTCCTACTCTGGATCGGCGCGAGATTGGCCCCAGCGGAGGGCTTCCGTATGGACTTTCTCTGGAAAACCGATCGGAAGGAAGAACGCCTGTCGCTCCTCCGGAGAGGCCCCTATATCCGCATCGATCAGGCGGCCAATCTCTTTTCCCTGATCTACAACCTGGAGCTCCAATCCTTCCTGGGGTTGGAGCATTTGGACGCCCACTTCTGGTCGTTCGACTGGCCGACGATCCATGCCAATGCGAGAGCCAGCCGGGAAAACGGATGGCGCCTCCGTTCCGATCCCTTTCCGGATGATCCGACTCTTCCTGTCTCTTATACACATCT
>JABEBX010022321.1_pt1 | contig 10800 bp, 9 predicted proteins | sample 7245971 | NCBI WGS metagenome assembly JABEBX01 (sample SAMN14506365, study PRJNA622280) | hot springs metagenome | biome: hot spring [ENVO:00000051]|acidic hot spring [ENVO:00002120]; feature: spring [ENVO:00000027]|sediment [ENVO:00002007]; material: sediment environment [ENVO:01001048]...
CTGTCAAGGTTGACATTGTTCCGCATGAATTTGAAGATAAGACCAAAGAGGCGGCTGAAAATTGCCCTGTAGAGGCTATTTCAATAGAAGAGTAATATTTAACCTAAAAGGGATCTCATGCTCCTCTTTAAAACCATGAGAAAATATATACTTTGTGTGTATTTTATATTTTTCTTTGTATTTTCTTTTTCAGTTATGGCAGATGAAAATACGCTAAAGCCATTACAAAAAACTTCATTACAAGAAGTAGAAAAAATACAATGGCATCCGGTTCAAGTATATGGAGCTACATACCAGGAAATATATCAGGCTTTAAATAATGTAATGATAGATTATTTCTTTCGGCTGATTGATGCAAAAGATGGAGGGGCATGGCAACAGCAGCAAAAAAAGGGAGATTTTGTCATAGAATGGATACAATTAGAACCAAATACATTAATGCTTATTGCCAAAATCACCAAAGACCCTGCTCATTTATTTTTGGCAATGCAAACCCAAACATATAAAAACAACAAATGGGTCCCAGTCCTATTGAACATCAGGGACAAAAACCTCTTTTATGACATTATAGAACAAATACAGTTTGCAATACGAAAACAATAGCCTGCTAAATCTTTTGAAAATAAAATGTTGTTTAACCATACAGCATTAAAAGCATATTCACGCGCAAGCATTTCCAACTAAAAAATGGGTTCAATTTACTTTATAAGTCTTTTTTTCATAAGTTTTATTGACAGTATAAAAAATATGAACGTCAACCCTATAAGAATTATTATACTGTATAAGAAATAAATGTTAAACCTGTTTAGTTCAATCTGCCTCATCATTATAACAAGGTAAGTAAGAGGGAAGATGTAGGCTATTTTTTGCGCCCAGAAAGGCAAAACAGAGATAGGAAAAAAAACTCCGCTAAAAAGAAACATCGGGGTCATAAACAAAAAAACAGGAAAATTAAATTGTTCTATTGTTTTTATAAAAGACGTGAAGAGCATGCCTATGGTAGAAAATGTAAGTCCCCCAAGAGCTGACAAAGGAATAAGCCATAAAGATACGGGATATTTAAGAAGGTGAAAAAAAGAAGCTACAATCATCATACTTGTTCCAGCTATAATGGATTTTGTGGTTCCCCACAGGAATTCCCCGGTAATAATATCTTCAATTAAAAGAGGAGTTGCAAGAATTGCATCAAAAGTTTTCTGGTGATACATCCTTACAAATGATGCGTATGTTGTTTCATAAAACGCATAATTCATCACAATTGTGCCGATAAGTCCAGGAGTAATAAAATTAAGGTATGGCATTAGAACGCCATTATAAGGAACTGCCTTTACAAGCTTTCCCAGCCCCAGACCAAATGCCAATAGATACAACAAGGGTTCAAAAAAGGGCATTACAAAATTTACAAGCCATGTCTCTATATATACGGTCCAGTTTCTTTGCCATACTTTTACAGCCCGCCAGCTTATGTTTTTTATAATTTCCATACCAGTTAGTCGCGTAATTCCCTGCCTGTTAATTTCAGAAAAAAATCTTCAAGGTTGGCAAGCCTAAGACTGCATAAAGATTTACAAAATCTTTCTTTTAATTCTGAAAACAATGATTCCGCATCATCTGTAAAAACAAGCATTCTTGAAGAAGTTTTTTCAAAATTTACGTTTTTGCGTTTAAGAAAAATATCCAACTCGTCTGAAACGTTTGAAATTTCTATAACGTATTTGCCTATGTATTTTTGAATAAGATAGTAAGGCTGACCTTCAGCAATTATTTTTGCCTGATCCATTATAATCAATCTTTCACAAAGTTTTTCAGCCTCATCCATATAATGCGTCGTCAATATAAAACCTGTACCATTTTTTTTAAGTTCCATAAGACTGTCCCATACCTGATTTCTTGCCTGAGGGTCAAGTCCGGTTGTAGGCTCATCAAGAATGAGAAATTCAGGGTCATTGACAAGAGAGCGGGCAATCATAAGTCTTCTTTTCATCCCGCCTGAAATCTCCCTTATATAATCTGTTCTTTTATTGTAAAGTCCCACAAATTTAAGAAGCTGGTTGATTTTTTTTTCTGCTGCATCTTTTTTTATATCAAAATATCTTGAATATACAAAAAGGTTCTGATAAACATTCAGGTCAGGGTCAAGATTATCCTCCTGCTGACATATCCCCAATCTTGATTTAATCCATCGTGGATATTTATAAACAGACATTTTAAAAACATCAAGGGTTCCGGATGTTGGTGGGATAAAGCAGGAAATCATTTTGACAGTTGTCGTTTTCCCTGCGCCATTAGGACCCAATATACCTATGGATTCACCTTTATTTACAAAAAAACTTATTTTATCCACTGCAACAAAATCATTAAACTTTTTTGTAAGGTTTTCTGCATAAACAATAAAGTCATTATTCATGGTTTTTTATTTAATATAGGCAGGGAAAACAAAAAAATAGAACCGGTTTTTTGATTATCTTCAATCCATATTCTGCCTTTAAGCAATTCCAAAGCCATTTTACAAAATGTCAGGCCTAAACCCGTTCCATGAATCACACCGGTTTTTGAAAATTCAGCCTGTGTAAATTTATCAAAAATTCTTTTTCTGTCCTTTTTGTGTATACCGGGCCCCTGGTCGGAAATGGAAAAAACAATCTTATTTTTAACTCTTTTTAAAACTATGTTTATCTCAGAACCTCTGGGCGAATATTTTATTGCATTATCAATAAGATTATGGATAACCCGTTTAATTATGTACATATCAACATATGTTTTCGGAATATTTTCTATGTGTGTAAAAAGCTTTATATCTTTCTGTTCTATAACAGGTTTATGCATTTCAATCGTTTCTTTTAAAATCTCATCCATTTTGTTTTGTATTAAATCCGGTTTAAATTTTTTATTCTCTATCTTACTTATGTCAAGCAGATTATTTGTCATGTCCCACAATTCATTCCCCAATTTATTAATAATTTCAATATAGTGGACATTATCTATTTTGTTTTTTTCCCTGAAATTTTTTAAAAGGGATGAAGAAGCAATCATAATAGAGGAAATCGGATTTTTCATATCATGAATTATCATATGCGTCAGGTCTTCTTTCATGTTTTCAAGATTGTCTATATGGCTTTTATATTTATAAAAATAAGCGATTGTAAGGCATGCAAGCTCATTATGAAAAAGTATGTCTATGGAAAAGACAATGTTGCCTAATTTTTTTTTATCCGGGGCAACTTTTAGTATTATAGGGAAAATAACCTCTTCAAGAAAATGCACGGAAAAAATAATTTCTTCTATTGGCACTTTATTCTCTGATAAATAACTGCCGAGTTTAACCATTTCCCTGTAATGTGCTGCCATATCCCTGTTTTCAATAATATCACACAATAAACCAATCCACTTTCTGAATATTCTCTCCCTCTGTATTTTTTTTAAAGATGCATTCTTGGCAAAAACAGATTCATAACGTTTTAGCCACATTTTTACGATATTGTTTTTGTATGGCAAAAGCTCTGAGAGAAAATGGTCTAGGTATTTTTTATTACCTCTAAGTTCAAATTTTAACAGGGAAGTCCCCTTATTTATTAATATTTTTTCCATGATTTTATTTATTATTATACATTACGAAAATGGTCAAATCCTTTTGGGCGAATATCCACTTTTTTATCTTTCAAGAGCCCTTCATACTTATTATCACTTGTTATTTTGCCTATACATGTTACAGGTACAATCCCGATTTTTTCAGAAATTTCATGAGATCTTTTTTCATCAACGGTAAAAAGCAGTTCATAATCCTCTCCATCATTCAAGGCATGAAAAATCGCTTCCTGTTTTGTTTTGCTCATCTTTACAGCATCAGGTGAAACGGGTATATCATCTAAATGTAAAATAAAACCAGCATTACTTGCCCTTGCAAGCCTTGTAAGGTCTGAAGAAAGACCATCAGAAATATCCATCATGGATGATACGGGATATTTTTTTATTAAATACCTTGCTTCTTTTACTCTTGGCTGAAAATCATAATGCCTGCCTTTAATGCTTCCGCCAAGTCTGCCTGTAACATATATTAAATCACCTGGTTTAGCGCCACTTCTAAGTTTAAGAAATTTTTTTTCCACCTTGCCCGTCAAAAAAATATCTACAAAAAGAGCAGGGGATTTTGAAATGTTTCCCCCTATAATCTCAACATTGAACTCCTTTGCCATTTTAAGTATCCCTTTATAAAGGTTCTTGATAAAATCTTTTTCTGCCAGGGGAAGTCCAAGTGAAACAAGCGCATAAAGTGGAATTCCACCCATAGCGGCTATATCACTGATATTAATAGCAAGCGCTTTCCTTCCTATTTTTTCAGGGGATATTTTTTCTTTTTCAAAATGAACACCATCCACAACAACATCAGTGGTAAACAAAAAGTAAAACCTCTTATTCCATTTTAAAACAGCAGTATCATCGCCAATTTTTGTTATTACGTCTTTGTTTTTTATCTTTATTATTTTCTTCAGCCAGTCAATTATTTTTTCTTCTTCCACACGTTAATTATAACACATCCATTTAAGGGAAAAATTTCGTACTATTGCATAAGATGTAAATTTCTGATAAATTAATATCAAATAAAACCTGTATTACTCTAAATTTAACGATAAATTACTATAAACACTATATGAAAAATGGGGAAAAAGTAGAAATTTACGATACAACATTAAGAGATGGTATACAGGGAGAAACAATTGCTTTCACTCTTCCTGACCAGCTCAAAATAGCAGAAAAACTTGATGAATTCGGCATTGATTTTATTGAAGGCGGCTGGCCCGGGTCAAACCCAAAATCAGAACAGTTTTTTAAACAGGTAAAAAACAGGAAATTTATCCATAGTAAAATTGTATCTTTTGGAAGCACACGAAGAAAAAATACCAGAGCAGAAAATGATCCGTATCTCAAAGAAATTCTTAAAAGCGAAACAGAATATATAACAATATTCGGTAAATCATGGGACCTTCATGTAAAAGACGTTTTTAAAATTCCGCTAAATGATAACCTTAATATGATAGAAGATACCATAACCTTTTTAGTCAAAGAGGGGAAAAATGTTTTTTTTGATGCTGAACATTTCTTTGACGGATTTAAAAACAACAGCTCGTATGCTCTTGATACGATAAAGGTCGCTCAAGACAGCGGAGCAAAAAGAATTATACTGTGCGACACAAATGGCGGCTCTTTGCCTTTTGAAATAGAAAACATAATCAAAGAAACTGTCCGGTTTATAAAGACACCTCTGGGAATTCATACCCATAACGACTCAGGACTTGCCGTTGCAAATTCAATTATTGCCGTTAAAAATGGAGTAATACAGGTTCATGGAACGATAAATGGCTTTGGTGAACGTTGCGGAAATGCAGACCTGATATCAATTATACCTATTCTTCAAATTAAAATGGGCTATCAATGTATTAAGAATGAAAGTTTTGTTGATCTTACCAGACTTTCAAGAACGATATATGAAATCGCTAACATTGTTCCACCGGGCAACCAGCCTTTTGTTGGCTTCAGCGCTTTTACTCATAAGGCGGGCGTGCACATTGATGCTGTAACAAAAAACCCTAAAACGTATGAACATATAGACCCTGTAAAATTGGGAAATATGCGGAAAATCCTGGTATCAGAACTTTCCGGGAAAAGTACAATCATTCAAAAACTAAAAAAAGATTATGAAATAGAAAAAAAGCCCGAGGTTATAAAAAATATACTCAATATGGTGGGAAACCTTGAAAAAGAAGGCTATCAATTTGAATCTGCCGAAGCTTCCTTTGACCTTATGGTCAGAAAATCTCTTGGAAAGTATCAAAAACTTTTTGAAGTTGAAGGATTCAGGGTGATAGTAGAGGAAAAAAACAAAAAAATTGTATCAGAAGCAACTGTAAAAATAAAAGTCGGCAATCTTATTGAACATACCGCAAGTGAGGGAGATGGACCTGTTAACGCTCTTGACAATGCCTTAAGAAAAGCCCTTATAACTTTTTATCCTGAATTAAAGGAAATGAAATTAACTGATTACAAGGTAAGAATTCTTCATCCTGAAAAAGCTACTGGCGCTGTTACGAGAGTGCTTATAGAATCAACAGATGGAAAAGATACCTGGGGAACAATCGGGCTTTCAGAAAACATCATAGATGCCTCATGGAAAGCCTTGATTGACAGCGTTGAATATAAACTCCTTAAAAACAAATAATATCCCTCGCATATATCAAATAAAAATCTGAAAAATTAAAGGATAGTAGCATCACTGAAATTTTATGATTGCCTGTTTTAAGTCAAAAGAACTTTCATATAAAGCCTTTCCTATGACGACACCAAATACAGGTATGCCGCTTTCATATATATCCTGAATGTCTATTTCATTCTTTATACCGCCGGCAATAATAAATTTTCTATTTAAAAAGTTTTTAGGTATGTTTTCAAATATATCCTTTATATCTAAAATATCAACTCCTTCCATAGTCCCATCCCTTGAAACATTCGTAAGAATAAATTGTTCAAAGCCGTTTTCTATCAATTTATTTATAATATAGGAAGGCTGTAAAGGTAGTAAAACCTGCCATCCGCTTAAAGCAATCTGATTATTATAAAAATCAATCCCCACAATTATTTTTTTCTTTATACTGCTGTCTAAGTTATTTAATAAATCTATTTCCGGGAGTTCTTTGTGTTGTTCAAATTTTTTCCCTCCCCTTTGATAAAAAAGTTTTATATCCCCAAGGGAAAATTTGGTTTCAAGAACAAAAGGTAATATAATGCCTGTACTTATAATCAAATAATCAATGCCTAATTTTAAAAAAAACTTAATTTCCTCTATTCTTCTTATTCCGCCGCCAAGCTGTATTTCACAAGAATGACCAAAAATATTTCTTGTTTCTATTATCTTCTGTATTATTCTTTCTTCGTCTTCTCCCACTTTACCGTCTCTTGCTCCCAATAAACATATAATGTGAATTCTTTTGGCGCCTTTTATAATAAATCCTTTCACAAAACTATCCGCACTGTCAGGATATGAAGTTGATTTTTCAAATTTCCCCTGATAAAGCCTTACTATCTCACTTTTTTTTAAGTCTATGGCAGGAATAATAAGCATATTTATTTTGGTATACTTTCAGTGTGCCTACATCTCGGGAAATTTTCACACCCAAGAAAAGTTCCATGAGGACCCGTTCTTATTACAAGACGTCCATTACACTTTGGACATATTTTATCTGTATATTTCTTTTCTTTTATTTTCTTTTCAAGCGCAGGGGTGTTTTTTACCTCTTCCATTGCTTTGTCCAAAGAAGGTTTATAACCCTTATAAAATTCTTTTAAGAGTTCAACCCAGTTTTTATCGCCTTCTGCAATCTTATCAAGTTTTTCTTCAAACTTTGCCGTAAACTCAATATCAATGATTTCAGGAAAAAATTTCATAAGAATATCCACCACTTGAATTCCAATCTCCTGAGGGACTAAAGCCCTTCTTTCACTCTTTATATAGTTTCTTCTATAAAGCGTTTGCATTGTTGGCGCATACGTTGACGGCCTTCCAACATCAAATTTCTCCATTGCTTTGATAAGACTTGCTTCAGTATATCTTGAAGGTGGTTTTGTCTGTTTTTCTTCATATACGGTCTCTATGATGGGATACGATTCTTTCTCTTCAACGGAAACGTTTATCTCCTGCCCCAAATCTATCTTTACAGGCCATACTTCCGTAAATCCTGTGAAAATAATCTTTGAAGTTTTTGTTTCAAATGCATATCTTCCTGAAACTCCGGAAATAGTTCTTGTTTCTATCACTGCTGATTTCATCTGGCTGGCAATAAATCTTTTCCATATAAGTTCATAAAGGAGAAACTGCTCTTTGGATAAATGTTTTTTTATCTCCTCCGGAGTATGATAAACGTCAGTAGGCCTTATTGCTTCATGTGCCTCCTGGGCTGAAGACATTTTCGCCTTATATACAGGCGGCCTTTCAGGCACAAACTGCATTCCATATTTTTCCTTTATAAGTTTGAATGCCTGTGATTGAGCTGATTTTGCAATTGAAGGAGAGTCTGTTCTCATATATGTTATAAGCCCTACAGGATTTTTCTTCCCTATATCAATACCTTCATAAAGTTTCTGGGCAATAAACATTGTTTTTGAAGATGTAAATCCAAGTTTTATGGATGCTTCCTGCTGCAAAGTACTTGTTACAAAAGGCGGGTATGGTCTTAAATTCCTTTGCGCATCTTCAATTTTACTTATTGAAACAGAACTGTTTTTTAATTCTGCTATTATCTTTTCAACAAGAACAAAACTATCAAGACCTGTTTCTTCAAATTTTTTATCATCAATTGAAATAAGATTAAGAAAAAACCTTGTACCGTTTTTCTCAAGAAATATCCTTATTGTCCAATATTTTTTAGGAATAAAATTTTGTATTTCTCTTTCCCTGTCAACAATAAGTCTCAATGCAACGGACTGAACTCTTCCTGCAGAAAGAAATCCTCCAAGTTTTTTGGCAAGAAAAGGACTTAACGTATATCCAACAATTCTATCAAGAATCCGTCTTGCTTGCTGGGCATTAACAAGATTCAGGTCTATCTTGCGCGGATTTTCAAAAGCTTTTTTTACGGCATCCGCGGTTATTTCATGAAAAGCCACCCTTTTAACTGAATTTATGTCTTTCCCTATGTATGTTATCGTATGCCATGCAATTGCTTCTCCTTCACGATCCTCGTCAGTCGCTATATAAACTTCAGAAACTGACTTAGACATTTTTTTCAACAATTCCAAAATGTGTTTTTTGCCTTTCATAACAATATAGGTCGGCTGAAATGTATTTAAATCCACGCCGAATTCATCCTCAGGCAGGTCCCTTACATGACCCAGAGTAGCTTTTACAACAAACTGCCCTTTAAGAATATAATTTATTGTCTTCGCTTTTGTCGGCGATTCAACTATAACAATATTTTTTGACATTTTCCCACCTTTTCTATTCCTCTTTATCTCAAAATTTCAATCCAAAATAAAATAATGTTATATTAAGATATATTATATATGTAAATAAATCAAGGAAAGTTATAATATCATAATTTATAAATCTGCCATACAAACGTATTAAAAACAAGATTCCTTAATTTTATTTTTCCTCCACAAAAAAGATATTCGGGATTTTCAAGCAGATTCTTTGGAATATTAATCATTATATCATTTTTGTTATGAAAATACTCTATTAAAGAAATAGGTATTTCATTATTATCATTATTGTTTTTTATTATCAGTCTTTTTTTATAATTTATATTTAATACAATCTTAGGCATAGAAGGAAAAGGTGTGTCATCTTTAAAACCAAAAAGATATATTTCCAAATTAAATTTTCTTCTTCCTAAAATTTTTCTTTTTTTTATTGAAAACCTTATAGATATGAAAGAATCCTTTTCCAGAATTTCTAAAATTATATTCTTGTTTTGCGTAAGTATGCATTTATTTTCTTTTAACAAGGGTATGTCCATCTTTTCAAAAATCTCATTTTTTCTTATAAAAGAAAAAATAAAGTTTTTGTTCCCGATAAGTTCTGTCTTAAAATAGTTTAAAGCCTTAATTTTTTGATTTATCTGCTGTGGATTCAGATAATAAGACAGCCATGTTTTATTATTTAACTTTGAAGGTGGTTCCAATGTAAAATAAGGCATAAAATTTTTAGGTTTTGGCCATCTTTTGTAGTGTATCAAATATAAATAAACATTCGGGGTAATTGCTTTTCTTGTTTCCAGAAAAGCAACATTAAAAAAATTAAATATCGCCCTATGATCACAATTTAAATCCATCGGACTTGTCAGAAAAACTTTTGTAGGCTTTATTTCCTTAAGTATTTTTATAAAATCATGGATTATACTCTCCCCAACATAAGGTTTGGGATATGAAAAATTTCGGGGATAAGGTACATACGCGGTTTTAGTTCTGAAGCTTTTAAACGGCTTATTAGTGTTCCAATATTTTATCCAGATATTTAACGTGCCATGGTCCGGAAAGCCAAGAAAAATAAGATTTTCCGGAGGAACATTTATTGCTTTATTCGCTTTTAAAGACTCCTGACTTCTTAACTCACCAAGATTTAGATAATCAGATGAATGCAGTATAAGCCTTTTTTTAAAAAGTTTGAATGCAAACTCATTCCTGTCCCCATTTGTAAAAAAAACAATATAGACCCTGCCTTTTTTTTCAATACATTCCTGTATTATACCTGCACACCCCAGAATTTCATCATCAGGGTGTGGGGCAAATATTATAATTTTATCTTTTTCTGTAAAATATATTCCATTTTCCATTTGATAGATATTGTGAATTATCTCTTCTTAACAGCCATCCGTAGAGATTATCTCCGCATTTGTTGTGCTTTATATTTCGTGTTAAAATATATCATAAAACTTAAATTTTCCCAATCCATTTATTACTTAGCTTTTGGAAGGGGTTTTCTGGATTGGTTAAGATAAAAATCATAAAATACTAAAACATACAATTGAATTTTTGTTTTATATCAGTAAAGGGAAATATGGATTACTTGTGGAAAGGAAGATTGAAAAAACTGGATGATATGGCAAAAAAGTTCACTTTTTCACTTGCTATTGACAGTAAATTGGCTATATATGATATAAGAGGTAGCATTGCTCATTCCAGGATGCTTGCCAAAACAGGAATAATAACAAAAAATGAAGGTAAACAAATAGAATCCGGCTTGAATAAAATTTTAGATGAATTTGAAAAAAACATTTTTCAGTTTAAGGAAGAAGATGAGGACATACATAC
>JABEBX010023671.1_pt1 | contig 10789 bp, 7 predicted proteins | sample 7245971 | NCBI WGS metagenome assembly JABEBX01 (sample SAMN14506365, study PRJNA622280) | hot springs metagenome | biome: hot spring [ENVO:00000051]|acidic hot spring [ENVO:00002120]; feature: spring [ENVO:00000027]|sediment [ENVO:00002007]; material: sediment environment [ENVO:01001048]...
ATTATAAGGAGTTCAAAAACAGACCCCAGTATAGTTATAAGGAGTTTGGAGATAGAACCTAATATGGGATTCAGAGGCGTGTGTATTATAAAATTTGCCAATATTATAAATGATAGAAATACTGATGTAATACCAACAAGCGCAGAAGCCCCTGCATAGATTAATGGCTTTTTCTTGTAAAGGAATGCGAACGATGCGGTGTATGCAAAATAAATTATGTAGCCTACGTCGGCGATAAGCGACAATCGTTCCGAAAGGTTCGTAATGCTGAAGTAAGCTGTAAGAAGCAGCATAAAGACTAAAGTAGCAGCAGTATAGAGTATTATGTTGACATTTGAAATGCTGGGTTTTTTATACGGCATTAACTGCACTGATGCCATTTAAATGTCGGAAGTAATAAACCTTTCTTTATCAAAATAGAAAAAAGGAAAAGAAAAAGAAGCAGATGCTTTATGTTTAATCAATCGCATTTGCTGTAGCCGCACTTCGGGCATGTGAAGCAGCCTTCGCTCGCGACCATGGTGGCGCCGCATTCGGGGCATTTGACATCCTCTTTCGCAGACATCGTATAGCTTGTTGCGCCGTTCCTTATGTATTCCATCGAAACCCTGTGCTCTTCCTTGCTCTCCATATGCTTCTCCTTGAGCTGCGCTATAGTCTTCTGGTTCTGCGTTGGATTGACCGCCTGCAGCACCTGAACGCTCTTGCTGCTGTCCCTGTATACGGTTATGCCCTTGCACCCCAGGCTGTACGCCAGCGAGTACGCCTTTTCTATGTCCTGCGGCGTCGCCCAGCTCGGGAAGTTTATTGTCTTTGACACTGCATTGTCGGTATATTTCTGGAACGCCGCCTGCATCTTGACATGCCATTCAGGCGCTATGTCGTAAGCGGTGACAAAAAGCTCCCTTACTTCCTTTGGTATCTCCTCGACGTCCTGTATTGAGATCCTGCCGGCAAGGTCCTTCATCAGCTCGTCGGAATAGAAATTGTTCTGCAGCGCATACCACTCGAACTCATTGTTTACCTCTATGAGGTTCGAGCCAAGGCTTTCGTGCACATTCCTCATGTACACTACAGAGAATATGGGCTCTACGCCCTGCGACGCGCCTCCGGAGATGATGCTTATAGTGCCTGTAGGCGCTATAGTCGTTACTGTCGAGTTCCTCAATGGTTTGAAGCCAAGCTTGTACCATATGCTCTTCTCGAAATCAGGGAACGGGCCCCTTTCCACCGCGAGCTCCTGGCTCATCTCCCTTGCCTTGTCCGTTATGAATGACATTACGCGCTCTGCAAGCAGCAGCGCCTCATTGCTGTTGTATTTTATTCCGAGCCTTATCAGCATATCCGCCCAGCCCATCACACCCAAGCCTATCCTGCGTATGCTTTTGGAGACCTCTTCGATTTCCTTCAGCGTGTACGTGTTCGCGTCTATGACGTCGTCGAGGAACCTTGTGCCAAGCCTCACTGTATCCCTGAGCTCGTCCCAATCAACTTCAAAGTGGCCATCGACAGCCTTTACCATCCTAGAAAGATTTATTGATCCCAGGTTGCACGAATCATATGGGTAGAGAGGCTGTTCGCCGCACGGGTTTGTCGATTCTATAGGGCCGCGGCTCGGCACCGGGTTCGAATAACTCGCGTTCATGCGGTCCAGGAACACCAATCCAGGGTCACCGGTCTTCCAGGCCATTGTCACTATCAGGTTCCAGACAGCCCTTGCATTGAGCCTGCCAACACGCTTCTGGGTCCTAGGATTTATAAGGTCGTATTCACCATTGTGCTGCAGCGCATCCATGAACTTCTCCGTAATGCCTACGGATATGTTAAAGTTTCTCAGAGTGCCTTCGCTCTCCTTTACCACTATGAAGTCCAGGATGTCTGGGTGGTCCACCCTTAATATGCCCATGTTCGCGCCGCGGCGCTTGCCCCCCTGCTTTATCTGCTCTGTGGCGGCATCGAAAACCTTCATGAAGGATATCGGCCCGGAGGCTACGCCGCCTGTGCTCCTGACAACGTCATTCATGGGCCTGATCCTGGAAAACGAGAAGCCCGTGCCTCCGCCAGACTGGTGTATCAGCGCCGCGTTCTTCACGGAATCGAATATCTCCGGAAGCGAATCCCCCACAGGCAATACGAAGCACGCGCTCAGCTGCCCCAATTTAGTGCCTGCGTTCATGAGCGTGGGCGAATTCGGCATGAACTTGAATTTTATCATTGCATCGTAGAAGCTGTCCTCTATGCGCTGCACTTCCTCGTCGCTCTTGCCGTAGGCCTTTTCCGATGCCGATATGGCCCTTGCGACGCGCCTCCACATCTGCATGGGCGTCTCCATTATCTTGCCATTCTGGTCCTTGAGCAGGTATCTGGCGGCAAGCACCACCAGGGTGTTTATCGGAAGCTTGAGCTCGTCCTCCTGTATGCCTAGCGAGGCTTTATATGCCCTTACCTCAGCGCGCTTATGCCTGTAAAGTATGTAGCTTTTCGCCACTGACGGGTCTTTCTCCATCAGCACCTTTTCAACAGTGTCCTGAATCTCCTCCACATGCACAGATTCCTTACCAAGGCTGTCCACCACTGCGCTCACATCCTTGGATATGCTTTCTGCTTCTTTCTTGTTCTCACTCACGCTCCTTTTTATATAAACATCAGAAAAAGCCCTCGTTATTGCACTGATTATCTTGCCTTCATCGAAAGCAACCTTTTCCCCATTCCTTTTTATTACGCTAGTCACCATTCAATACACCCCTAAAAGTTGCAATGGATTATTTTTAATAAATGTTTAAAAAGCAGACCATATGGTTTGATTACTTAAATGGTGCGGGAAACTTCCGCTATTCATTTAAAGCTTTTCTTTTATACCGTCATAAATGTTTTTTATGCTTGCTTCCGCTATTCGTTTTTTATCTCTAAAAGCGGAATAAACAGGGTTTAATTCTTGCTCTGCTCAATCTCGTCGCAGGAGCTTTCAAAGGCTTTTTTCAGCTCTGTCCATGCGCCCTTGTAAAGGGCCTGCTTGTCCTTTTCTATATTGGAAAACATCCACCTGTAGAATACGTTGTCAGGTATCTGCGTGCTGGCTATTTCCCCTATATCATAAAGGGATACGTTCTGCCACCTGATCCTTTCAGCCTCTTCGTACTCTGTCTTTATCTCTGCATTGCTGAGCTTGTCGTCGTGATTCTCTATGCATTTATGCGTCTGCCAGGAGTGGCTTGAAGAGAACGAAGCTATAAGAACTGCCATGGCCTTCAGCATGATTTCTTCGCTGCTTAGCTGAATGCCATCGGCATTGCCTTTCCTTTCTAAAGGATAAGTATGGTGCGTGTTGTATTTAACTGCTAATTTGCGTATTTCCGAAGCAAGCACATCATATTTTGTAAGATTGTACTTTATTGGCATCCGCGTGCACGTTTTTATTTATATATTGCACGAGAACATATATAAGCATAATCATGCAATATTAAAAAATGGCATCTGGATTTTATGCCATAAGGCGATATAGATGGCGTTGTTTAACATATTTGGTAAGAAAGACGCGGCCGAAGACCTTACAAAAGCTGTGCCGTATAAGATATCTACAGAATGGGTACCATACAAGCTTTACTCCGGAAGGAGGAGCCAGTCATCGCTTTTCGTCAGGATAAAAAACGCAACGAACGAAGTCCTTATGACATCGATCGTGCTCGAGCTTCCTGGCCAGCTTGGCTTTGACGACATGGGTATGCTCAAGCAGAAGGAACTGAGGCTCGGCGAGATAAAGCCGGGCGAAGAGCGCGAATCGAGGTTCGAGGTCTACAATACCCTGAATGCGGATCCCGGCGACTACACTGTATCGATAACCACCATATCCCATTACAGGGACTACGGCCACGTGCTCAATGCTGTCAGGAAGAAGACCACAGTGAGCGTGGTCTGAAGGAATGCGCCTGCTTTTCGGATCCGCCGCATTTATCAGCCTGTTTATATCTTAGGGATAATCCTGCAATTTCCAGGTTTGGCCGGCGGATATTTCACTCTTATTATACTGGGTTTTTATACCGGGCATTGAAATTTCTATTGCGCTTTGCAAACCGGCAATATCTCTACAGGAATATCTTCTATGCTTTTATATGCCTCCTGCAGCTCTTCCGGGATATAGCAATATTTATGAGTGATATCATTTGCACGTCCATAGCTTGCAGATGCCTCTATGCTGTTCAGCTCTTCCAAAAGGCTGAAAATGGCCCCTTTCATATTGCTGAAATCTATGCCGAACTTTTTGCTCTTTCCGTTGTAATATATGCCCCCCTTTTCCTTAAGGAAATTGTATTCTATGGCCTGCCCCATGGCATGGGCTTCCTTGAGCCCCATCCTTATGCCCCTGAGTATGTTCATGCATAAGTAGTTTACATAGAATCTCCGCATTTTTGCCTCTTCGTATATGCCCACGCTTGTGAAATAATCGGCGCAATAAAGCCCAGTTATATCCGCCCTAGCTTCCTCGATGTGCGAAAACAGCTCTGCTAGCTTTATGGAAACGGAAACTTTTTTATCGCCCTCGATTATCTCCGCCGCCCCCAGCCCGTGGGATAACTCGTGGAAAAGGGGAAAATCGGTAGCCAGCCCGATATCCAGATATTTTAACTGTTCTTCGTCGAGCAGCCTTTCTGCTATGGGGCGCACTATCTTTTCAAATTTATTTCTGGTTATATTCGCCATTAAAACTTTTTTGGATCCGTAAGCGCCCCTTACTGCCTCGTCGTTAGGAAGGTTGAATGCCGACGTCACAAAACCCGCATTGGCTTCACCGCCGAAGTATATTTCGTCCGCAATGACTATTGGGGAAGTGGACTGGTTTTTCCTTGTAAACTTGAATTCGCTTTTTATGGGGAGCGATAAATCTATCTCCTTTAGGTATTTCGAATATTTCTGAAGTTTTTTGGTCTCCTCCTCGTTCCTTATGTTTATGTAGGACTCGAAGAAGCCTTTATAGCCGAAAATCCTATCCTCATAGGTCTCGTAGGGCCCGATAGTCGGCTCTATCCGGCTGTCCAATTTAATCCAGAGGGCCTGCTGGTCCTTGTAATCATTTGTCAGGAATGCCTTTGCGGTTGCTTTGAGGTAATCCTTAAGCGATTGGTTATCCGAAGCGTCCGCGGCCTTTTCTATGGATTCCGCGGCTTTTCGCAGTTCCCCTTTGTATCTGTCGGAATAATTTACAACCTTCAATTTGCCGTTTTCGCGGGTTATTGATGTATAATAGCTCCTTGCCCCTTCTGCGCTTATCTCTGCCTTTTCAATGGCTCCCTCAAGCTCACTTTTGGTTATGCCTTCAGGATAGACTGCAATGTTTTTGCACAATCCGGGCCCTTTGATAAACGGTTTTTGGCCATCGAGCGCATCCAGATGCGACTTGTTGAAAAGCAGGTAAGCAAGCTCATCCTTTGATTTGCTATCCTCTTTTCCCTCTAATCCTTCCTTTACCTCGAGCAGTTCGGGGCATAGCTGAAGCATGAAAACGTTGTCGATAATTTTTGATGCCTCAATCAAATATTTTATGACCTTTAATTCGGATTCTGAAAAATTGCTTTTATCAAATGCAAGGCCTGTTTTGGAAAGCCTCCTGAAGCCGTCCGAGATCATTTTGTCGTCGAAATCGAAACTATCCATGCTTACGCCCAAATAATATCACAATATTTTCTTAACAACACTGCAGGCGCAATGATATGCCAGGGCAGGGATATGCAATCAGTGTATCCTGCTCCCAGGAGATGCGTCTTTGTCCGGTACTATCAGCGAGACAGTGACCTCGTCCTCAGCAGCGAGCAGCATGCCGTCCGAAACGACCCCTGCTATGTTCCGCGGGGACAGGTTTGCGACGATAACTATCTTCTTGCCTAGGAGCGAGTCCTTGCTGTAATATCCGGCGATGCCTGCGACTATCACCCTGGTCCCGAGCTCGCCTACGTCCAGCGTGAGCTTGTACATTGGCTTGCGCGTGGTGGGATGCTGCTCGACATCGATTATCTTGGCCACACGCAAATCCACAGATTTAAACTTGTCAAAGCCTATCCTCTGGTAGTCTGAAATCTGGGTTATGCCTTCGTTTCTTTCCCCTTCGCCTTTTTCTTCATTGGAACTATAAGTGGGCCCCGTTGCCTGCTCTGCATCTGGGTTGTCCCTTTGTTCTGCGTCTTCAATATCGCTCATTAAACTGTCTATGCTCTTATCGCTTTTATTCTTCAAGCTCGCACCTTTTTAATATATTTATGTATGATTATTTATTATTTATTTCTAAGTATTTATTCCTAAGCGAATCTAAGCAAATATTGCTTATGCGGCAGTATTAATGTTATGCCGAAGACGCACAGGAAAACCTATCTATACCGTTTATTAATGTCTGCATGCAAAATATTGATTGATGCCTTATGGAAGAGAATAAGCCCAGCGTGCATGAGAGCCTTAGCCACCTGTATGACGATAACATAAAGCTAGTGAAGCAGTTCGGCGCGCAGCTTATAAGTGATCTTGACGACGTTCCTGACTTCTATACATTTAGGAATAAGCTTATATATTCGCACAGGGACTTCGACACTTTTTTCAAGGCCATAAAGAAGGGGGAGAAATGCGCCATAGTCTCCGGGTTCAACGCCAGTGGGACCCCGCATCTGGGGCATATCCCAGTGTTTGACACAAACCTCTATTTCCAGAAGGAATATGGAATAAAGATGTTTGTGCCCATATCCGACGATGAGAGCTACGTTTCGCAGAAAGTGGAAACGCAGGAGCAGGGGCTCAGGAATTCGCTTCTGCTCGCAAGGGTGATCATAGCCTTCGGGTTCGACACCGAGAAAACTAAATTGATAATAGACCAGCTTTATACAAACATTTACAACCTTGCCATAAAGCTGTCAAAGGGCCTGAACCTGTCAGAGATAAAGGCCGTGTACGGCTATGCGCAGGACCAGAACATCGGCCTTCATTTCTATCCTTCGGTGCAGGCTGCGCACATACTCTTTCCGCAGACGCTCGGCATAGAGAATGTATTGGTCCCCATAGGCGCCGACGAGGATGCGCATCTGAGGGTGTGCAGGGATCTGGCCGACAAATTCGGGTTCAAAAAGCCTGCGGCGCTGCATTCTGTGTACATGCCGGGCCTTGACGGCGAAAAGATGTCAAAATCGCGCGGCAATTCCATATTTTTCATGGATGGCGCAAAAGAGATAAAAAAGAAGATCATGGCGGCTTACAGCGGAGGCCAGCCGAGCGTGGAAGAGCACAGGAGGCTAGGGGGAAACCCGGAAATCGACATAGCGTACATGTACCTGAAAAGCTATTTCCTTGATGAGGAGGAGGCAAAGCGCATAGCCAGCGAATATAAAAAAGGTGTTATATTAAGCGGTGAGATGAAGCAGATGCTGTATGAAAAGGTGATGGATAGAATCGACAGGTTCATGCATGCTTACTCCAGGGTTAATGAGAAGGACCTTGAGAAGGCGATAATGGCAAATGAAGGCATAGACATCAGAAAGCTTCTGGACAGGTTCGGAGTGTTCGACGACCATTAAGCGCGTTTCTTTCGCCTTGGCTTCGCATGCTGGCGGATAATCGGGCAATGGATCGTACTTAAAGAAATGCGGTTTATTTTGTAAGCTTTCATATAAATGCAGCCGACGTGAGATTAATGCACGCTGAGTTTAATTATAAACCAAAACTGCAAAAGGATTAAATAACTTTATTTTAAATTTCATATGCTTCTGCAGGGCTTTTTATGAGTGAGGATAAAATAAAAACGACAAACGACTTGAAGATACCTGAAGGGCTCGTTGATCAGGTAATCGGCCAGAAAGAAGCCGTTGAGATAATTAAAAAAGCTGCAAAACAACGCAGGAACGTGCTCCTGATAGGCGAACCCGGAACCGGGAAAACCATGCTAGCGGAGGCCATGGCAGAGCTTCTGCCGGTGACCGACCTTGAGGATACGCTGGTATACCCGAACATGAATGACGAGAATATGCCCATAATAAAAACAGTGAAGACCTACCCGAACGCCGAAGACGCAAAAAAGCTTGCGGAAGGCCAGGGCAGGCAGATAGTGATGCATGAAAGGCTCAATAACAGGATGTCCCTGGGCAAAGGGGGCTCCATAATCATGCCCATAGTATTTATATTGGTGATAGCGCTCTTCGCGCTGTCGCTCAGCGGGCTCATAACCGGATATGAGATAATAGTCCTGGCAGCGCTTATGCTCGGCGTGATGATATTCGGCTCTGTGCTTATTTTCATGACAGGCCTTACAAAAAGGGTGGGGATGCCGGGAATGTCCTCAAATTCAGAGCCGAAGCTCATAGTGGACAATACCGGAAAGACGCATGCCCCGTTCATAGATGCGACAGGGTCTAGGGCTGGCGCGCTGTTCGGGGATGTCAGGCATGACCCCCTGCAGACTGGCGGGCTTGGGACGCCTGCGCATTTGAGGGTTGAAAGCGGCGGCATACATAGGGCGAACAAGGGCGTCCTGTTCATAGATGAGATTTCTAGCCTGGAACCCAAATCCCAGCAGGAACTGCTCACTGCAATGCAGGAGAAGAAATACCCTATAACTGGCCAGAGCGAAATGAGCTCGGGAGCTCTGGTCAAGACAGAGCCGGTGCCGTGCGACTTCGTACTTGTGGCTGCAGGGAACCTACAAGACATACAGCACATGCATCCAGCGCTCAGGTCCAGGATAAGGGGCTACGGATACGAGGTCTTCATGGAATCCACGATGCAGGACACCAAGCAGAACCGCGACATGCTTATGCAGTTCATAGCACAGGAAGTTAAGAAAGACGGCAAGATTCCGCCGTTCGACACGAGCGGAATGGAAGCTATAATAGAGGAGGCAAGGCGGCGCGCCGGAAGGAAGAACAAGCTCACGCTTATACTTAGGGATCTGGGCGGCCTGGTCAGGGCTGCGGGCGACCTCGCTGTAGAGCGGAATAAAAAGGTGGTGAGCGCAGCCGAAGTGTCCGACGCTAAGAGGCTTGCAATGCCGATAGAAGCGCAGGTGATATCGCAGCAGCTTGACTACAGGAAGGATTATAAGGTCTTCACCAATAAGGGCTACGCCATCGGCAAGGTTAACGGGCTCGCGGTCGTGGGAGCGTCCGCGCTGACCGCAGGCATAGTCATACCTATAGTCGCAGAGGTCACGCCCGCAAGCTCAAGGAGCGAAGGCAGGTTCATACCCACAGGCAAGCTCGGAAAGATAGCTAGCGAAGCGGTGAAGAACGTGAGCGCGATAATAAAGAAGCATATGGGAAAAGACGTGGCCAACTACGACATGCACGTCCAGTTCCTGCAGACGTATGAGGGCATAGAAGGGGACAGCGCCAGCATAAGCGTCGCGGTGAGCATAATATCGGCTATGGAAGGATTGCCTGTGGATCAATCGCTCGCGATGACCGGATCGCTTTCGGTCAGGGGAGCCGTTCTCCCTGTAGGGGGCGTTACGAGCAAGGTCGAAGCCGCAATAGGCTCAGGTATGCGCGCGGTAATAATACCCTATTCGAACAAGGATGATATTTACCTGAGCAAAGAGCTTAAGAATAAGATCAAGATCATACCCGTAAAAAGCTTTGCCGAAGTGATAAAATACGCGATGAAGGAAAGCAAGCGGCGCAATGAGATAATGAAGGAGCTTAAAAAATCTGAGGAAACGTAGATGGCGAAGAAAAATCCTGAAGCTGAAGTTAAAGCCTCCGGCCACGGGGACGAGGAGGAATCCGGGAAAAAGCTCGAGGGATTCGGAACGGAGATACTGGAAGACATAAAGAAGAAGCAGAACCCCTCTTTCAGCGTGACCACAAGAACCAGGTCAAACATATTATATGACGAGAAGCAGGGTTTCCTCAAGCTCGGGGACGCGAGCGAGGAGCACAACTTCATAAACATAGCGCAGGCTAAGAGGTTTATGCAGACGGTCGCGATAGCCTCGAAATGCCACGATTTCGTCAAGCAGAACCTGCACACGACAATAAGGGGGCTTTACTACCAGCTTAAATATTCGCTTGGAGAGGACGTCGATGAGAACATATTCAACGAGCAGAGCGAATCCAACCCCCTCATAGAGGATTTGGAGGTCGCGTTGAGCATGAAGCGCGAGAGCCTGCACCTGAACGCGAACAGGAAGGGGGTTCTCGCGGGCAATATGCGCATACTTGACAACTTCGGCAACGAGCGCACCGAGATAGACACGAGCAAGATGGGGAGAAGCGGATGGGCGATACCTAGCGACGTGGACAACGACATGGAATTCGTAGACGTGAAGGCGAAATACGTCCTCGTAGTCGAGAAAGACGCGCTATGGCAGAGGCTTAACGAGGACGGCTTCTGGAAGAAGGAGAACGCGATACTGATATCGCCGCAGGGGCAGGCTGCCCGGGGCACCAGAAGGCTCATAAGGAAGCTTGCGGACATGGGCCTGCCGATATACGTCTTCGATGACGGAGATGCCTGGGGCTGGTACATATACTGGACCATCAAAACAGGCAGCATGAATCTGGCATACATAGGCAGGGACATCGCCACGCCTGAAGCCAGGTTCATAGGGGTGACTATGACTGACTTAGAGCATTATGAATTCCTCAAGAACATGACAATGAGGGCGACAGAGGTGGACCTGAAGCGCGCACAGGAAATGCTCAACTACCCTTGGATAAACCAATACAAGGAGTGGGTTAAGGAGCTCAAGGAAGTGCTCAGGACCAAGAAGAAGCTGGAGCAGGATACGCTGCAGGGGCCAAGGCTGACCTTCGTGGACGATTAC
>JABEBX010017929.1_pt1 | contig 10787 bp, 9 predicted proteins | sample 7245971 | NCBI WGS metagenome assembly JABEBX01 (sample SAMN14506365, study PRJNA622280) | hot springs metagenome | biome: hot spring [ENVO:00000051]|acidic hot spring [ENVO:00002120]; feature: spring [ENVO:00000027]|sediment [ENVO:00002007]; material: sediment environment [ENVO:01001048]...
TTTTCATCATGAGATTTTTGAGTTATAAAATATGCATCTGCAGGTATCATTTAAGCTCTTCCCTTATTATTTTACCGGCAGGACTCCTTGGTATTTTTTCTATAAGTTCATAACTGGACGGGACAAGGTAATATGGCATATTCTTCCTGCAGTATTCTTTCAGTTTTTCAAGCTTCCCTTTATTGTCTGTGGGTACGAACAGCTTGATCTCCTTTGAATACTTACCATCTGAAAGCACGGCGGCACAGTCTTTTACAAGGCCGCTCTTTTTGACCGGACCTTCTACATCTTCGTATGAAAATATCGTTCCGTTTATGATCTGCTGGTATTCGTTTTTTATGAATACAAATGAATCTTCATTTACGGTGACTGAATCCATTGTGTTGAAGTACCCATCTGGATCCGTATTTCCAGCAACTGCATCTGATTTTATTAAAAGGGTTCCATTCAATGTGCCGCCAGAATTTTCATTTCCCGTTACCTTAAAAGCGATCTGGCTGAATATTTTCCCTGAAGACTTTTCCAGGGGCTTCTCAATATCGTTAATTGCAATAAGGCCGGTTGCGCCTGCCATATCATAGCCCTCTATGATGCTTTTCCCTGTTTTTTGTATGAAATCGGAATAAAAGTTTTCGTTCATATGCTGTCCTGGCATTATGAAGAATCTTACCTTATTTAAGTCCGGTTTTTTATCCGTTTTCACAATATTAACATAGAAATCAGGATCAGCGTAAACAATATTTGCCCCGGACCTGTCAATTATCCTGATTGACTTATTTATAGGGTAATTCTCTGGAAGTATGATTACCAGGCCTCCATTAAGAAGCGAGAACAGCATGAAATTTACAGATCCTATTTTTCTGAAGCTTGAGGCTATAGCCACATTTTTTTTGAATGTTGAAAACACCGAATCCAGCATTATCTGTGCGGATTCTATGTTTTTTTCACTTATCATGTAGGTTTTATTCTCCTTCTTTGTATATTTGGCAAACATAATGTTGTTGCCTTCAATTTCGCTATTTTCGTTTCCTGCCGGATCAAATATCATATCAGAGAATTTTATGACAGAATCCGACCATTTTATGCTATCACATCTGGGGCATCTTCTGAAAAATCCGGAAACAGACGTGCCAAAAGGCCCGAAATCTTCATCCCTTATAACGATAGCCAGCCTGTAGTTCCCCTTCAGGTTCACATAGTTGCAGCAGGACGCTATTACCCTGTCAAGGCCATAGTTCTCGGGATCATCATGATCGTTTACAAAGAAAGCAACGGCACCAATTTTATAAAGTGCAAGAATTGAAACAACAAACTGCACTGAATTCCCTGCCATAAGTGCTATCTGATCTCCCTTTTCCACACCGGAATTTTTGAGGTTTTTCGAAAGGGAATCCACCATGGAAAGGAGGTTTTTATAGGTCACATATTTTCCCAGATACGCAAGTGCAGGAACGCTCATCCGGTTCTTCGCTATTTCGCATAAACGATCGTATATGCTCATTTACAGCCCCGTGTATTGATGCATTAAAGGCCCGATGTTTCCAATCATGTCATCTATCCCGTACCAGTATCCTTTTTGAAGATAAGCCAGTTCGCCTATCCTCTTGTTTAAAAATGATCCCATGAGGGATGCCCTCATAGGGTCAATGCCCTTGGCCAGGAATGATGCAATGATGCCGGCCAGCAGATCCCCTGTGCCGCCCATGGTCATCCTTGCGTTCCCGCCCCTGGCATATCTGACGGTGCGACCATCAGTTATTATGTCGGTTGTGCCCTTCAGGACAGTTATTATACCGTATTCGCCTGAAAATGATCTTGCATTCTCCTCATTCGGATCCATTCCGGTCAGCCTCAAAAACTCGCCTTTATGCGGTGTGATCACCAGTTTATGGCCTTTCATTATATCACGGTGCGATGATAATATTGTTAAAGCGTCAGCATCCACGACCATTGGTACAGTTGAAGAGTTTATTACCCTTTTCACGGTTATTATGGAATCATGTGTTATTCCCATACCCGGACCAATAAGAATTGCCCCTGCACTTTCAATCTCACCGTAGAAATATGAACGTGTATATTCAAATTTCCTGACTATGATGGACGGATCGTATGAAGCCACGATGCCATAATTTTTATCAGTAACGTATATTTTTATCAAATCCAGGCCCAGATGTTTTGCTGCCAATCCAGCGATGACAGATGATCCAAAAAATTCCCATCCGGCAACAATTGCAATAGTGCCATTCATGCCTTTATGCGATGATGGATCCGGCTTTGGATAGTAGACAAGATCCCCGGGGCCGGCATACTTCTGGACGTCTTCCGGTATCCCTATATCTGCCACGATTATTTCTCCGCTGTTTGAACTGTCCATGCCATCTTTCTTCCCAGTGAATGTTACCGTTGAATCCGCCCTTACATGCAGATCAGAACCCAGGCCTGAGGGAATATCTACAGACAGCACCTTTTTGCCTGATCTGTTTATCCTTTCTATCACATCGTCATATGGGGGCCTCGGGCGCCCTGATATGCCAACCCCGAATATGCCGTCTATTATCAGGTCAGAATTAAGGCAGCTGTCTATATCATTCAATGAATATACTTTGCCCCTGTACTCTTCCAGGGCTTTCTTCGCTAAATCTGTCTTCAGGCCGCTTATTATGAGTACACCCACGTCATAATCTTCCCTCAGGCTTTCCGCTGCAACAATTGAATCGCCTGCATTGTTGCCTGTACCGCATACAACGCAGATGCGGGCGCCCTTTTGAATCATCCTTCTTGCCCTATCCGCCACGGCCTTGCCTGCATTTTTCATGAGATTGTATGTACTGCCATAGAGATATTCATAGTTCAGGTCATCATGCTTTATGTCAAGGTAATTCATCTTTTACAATCGTATTTCTGATATTTAAATTCTTTTAGTGATCTCCTTTCAGACGATCCTGAAATATATTTTTGCATGTATAAGCTGCACATTATTGATGGAAATAAAATATCCGGAACTGGCGTGCGCTATCCATAGACTGCAAATGTTCTGTTATCTGATCTATTTCAGAATCTTGCCTGTTACAAAATACCATACATAGAGATCTAGAATTCCTGGCTTAAGACCCATAGATTCTGATATGCTGTTGAATATTTTTTCGTTATACTTATAATTGTCTTTTCCTGTGTTCTTTTTGGTCGCATACCCCTCGGAGAGCCATTTCATTATATGCTTGTCCAGTATTGCAAAGTCAAATATGCCCACATTTCTCAAAAAGTGCGACGCTTCCTTGTAGCCTATGCCCTTCACGTTATCCACAAGATAGTCCCTTGCTTCCGGGTGATCCGTCCCCCTGACTATGTGATCAAGATCGTCTATTATGGACCTTGCAGAAACTATGAAAGAGGACCGCACATTGTAAAAACGGTATTTTGCATCCTTCAGCCTGTCCCTCAGCGTATCCCTGTCCAGGTAAATGAATCCGTCCCCTATTGCATTCTGAACCCTGATGCCCATCTCAGCAGATGTGTTTGCCGTCAGGATGCAGAAGCACAGTTCCTGGAACAGTTTATCCTTACTCTGCTTACCATTATCTATAAAAGAATTTGCCCGTTCATTTATTATCGATGATACGGGACTTTCAATAAGACCGCTTATTTCTGAAAAAAATAGCATACGTTTATTTTTTGAATGCTTCGTATGCTTTTTTTGCCCTGTTGAGCCTGTCTATAATTACCGGCCAGTTGACGTTCTTCATGAAGGCATCAAGATACGGGGCCCTCTTTGCACCGTAGTCCATATAGTACGCGTGTTCATAGACATCCATGGTAAGCACTGCGACAGAATTCCATATCAGGCCCACGTTGTGAGCGTCAGATCCTATATTCCTGAGCTTTCCGTAATTCAGATCATAAACGAGCACAGCCCATCCCCTGAATGCAGTGCCGGTTGCCTTGAAGTCCTCAAGCCATTTCTCATAACTGCCAAAATCCTTTGCTACGGCATCCTTGAATTCCTTCGGTACTTCCGAGTGCTTTGGAGTCAATCCCTCAAAATAGAGTTCATGAAGCATTGAACCTCCGTAATTGAATGTCTCTTCGAGTTTGAGTGCCCTGAAATCGCTGTAGTTCTGGTTTGCCTTGCTCCGGTCAACTTCCGGAAGTTTTGACCATATCTCGTTCAGTTTGTTTACATATCCCTTATAGTGCACTTCAAAGTGGTTGTCAATCTGAGTGTCTGTTATGCCTTCAAGTCCCCTTGGTTTTAATCTATCCTTTGTTTCCCATGTTTCTGCCATATTTTCACCTGTTGTTAATTCCTTCTTTATTTAAAAACCTTTTTTAATTCAATAATAGCAATTATAATATAATAAAAACTATTTTTCATTTATCTCCTTTACAGTTGCAAACTGTTCCAGCTTGAAATTCTTTTCCTCCTCCCCAAACGGAATAGTGCGCCCTACTCTCATATTTGAGAGCCATTCCTCAAGAGATTCGTCATCTACTGATCTGGATCTGCTGATTTCATTCTGGCATTCTGAGCAGTATAAGCCGTTATAGATAAGGTTTCCACATATAATACAATGAAATTTTGCCTGCATGCTTCAGCTAACGGGAACTCTTTAAAATTTTTTACTATACATCCAAGTGCATATTTTATATAAATATTGTATAATTTGTTTAATTCAGCTTTGCCTTTTATTCTTCCTTGTAGAGATCTGTATCTTCTCCACCCGAAAAAAACATCGACATCTGGGAGTATATGTCTTCGAAGCCGAAGGAATCCTTTGAGGATACCGGGAATATTTTTGTTATCATATTGCTCGCCTGAAATGCCTGCAGTATTCCTATGAAATAGTCCTTTTCCATCTCTCCTTTCTCGTTCATGAATGCTTCATTAAGGAGATCGACAGAATCTTCCCACTTTTTTACGTTTCTTACGTCCTCTTCCTGTATAAGGTCTATCTTGTTGAGGACAAAAAGCATCGGCCTGTAGAACCTCGAGAATACGGATCCATACAGCATCTTCTGGGAAATATATCCAGAAGGCGATGTTGAAAGAAGGCCGTCCGCCACAAATGCAATCATCGAGGAATCCCCTGATATCTTTTTCACTGTTTCAGTCGAGCTTGGCCTGAAGGTAAAGAGCTCCATCTGGCCCGGAGTATCAAAAATGACGTAATAGTCATCGAGAGATTCAACGTAATCTTTAATCTTCTCTGCTTCATTTATTATCAGGTCTGCAGCCACGATCTGCGCTCCATTAGGGCCAAGGCTATATTCCGACATTATGCTGTCCAGCGAAATATAGTCCCTGATATCAAAATCAGGATCATAGGGGAGGAATTCAGCTCCCGGATCAAGGTTTACAACTGCAGCATCAAAGTTATTTGATATGAGATAATCGCGCAGTGAACCTGAAAATGTTGATTTTCCAGTTCCTGCAGGGCCAACAACAAAAAGAGATCCTATCATTTCTAAAACATATCGAGACCGGTTATTTTAATTTCTTTGTTTTTAACCGGCTTCTCCACTTCTATATCAGGGAACGTCTCCTTTATGGTTCTGGCAAGGTTGTCGATCCTTGCGTTAAGGTAAAATGGAAGTTTAAACTCGCGCTCAATCTTCAGTGTTTCCTCAAGGTATTTGATCACGCTTCCCTTATGTATTGTAAGTATTATGCTTTTTGAACCGCATTTCGGGCATATTCCGGACAGCGGAACCCTCCTGAATTTCGCGTTGCACTTGGTGCACCGGAACTCCTGGGAAAAAAATCTCCTGAAATTGCCGTACATGTCAGGCATGAAGTGCGTTGATATTACCCTCGCGGCAACATCATCGGCATCAACTGCCCTTATGCGCCTTGCCAGCCCGAGCTGCTCCTCTATTTTCTCCTCCATCGATACAATTGTCTTGTACGAGGAAACGAGAATCCCGCTGTTTATGTCCGATGTCTCGAATGAATAGCCGGATCCCATGTATGTACCGGTCTTCTTGATCCTTACCTTCATGGTCATCATCTCGTTCTCTATCTCTGATGGCGGCAGGTGCTTCTCTGTCGCCTCATAAAAGAGGAGCGGATACTCGCTGAGTGTATCAACATTCATGGCTTCCTTGTCTATCTCATCCGGGTTTATGAGAACAGACAGCACAAGAGGTGCATCCATTAAGCCTCCCCTTGTTGATGGCAGGTACCTGACGGAAAAATTCAGGAAGCCGTCCATGAGGAGCATAATGCTGTCCTCGTCACCGTCACAGTTTCTGCGTTTTGCAGCGTGAAAGAAGGGATGCGCATAAAAGGCGTTCACGTCTGAAAAGCCTATTATTCTCCCGACAACACCTCCAGACGTGTGTGGAGCCAGCCCCATGACAAGATGCCCTATGAGATCCTCTTCACTGTCCAGCGAGTAGAACGGTTCCATCTGGTAGTATTTAACGAGAAGATCATCCACGAATTTTGATACCTTAAAGATGTAAGTAGCTGCGTTTCTCGGGATTATCACGTCCTGGGGGAATATTTCATTTACATCCTTCACTTCATACCCGAGTTTTTTCAGCTTTTCTTCGTTAATTCCTATCTCCTTCCACCTGAAATGTGTTATCGGGATATCTGACATATCAAAACGGCATGTGCCGTCCTTATTCACCGATATGCCGTGATATGATCTGAGAATTCCCTTCTCAAGCGGCTCGGATACATGATCCTTTGACATTAATTTCTTAACGCCCTTGAACTCCTTAAGATCTGACATTGAAATATTCACGCGTTCCTGGGCCTTATCCAGCAGCAGGCCGAGATCTATGCTTGTTTCCTTAACGCCAACCGGTTCAGTCACCGATCCGCACTTGGGGCAGAGCGGCGTTGGGGATTCATATCCGCAGTTCCTGCATTTTCTCATGAAAATTTCGGTTTTATAGGTTCCGGAGCTTTTCTTTTCAGCGTTTATTATGGATCTCCTCGCATCTCCGAAGCCTTCAACGGGAAAAAGTGAGTGCACCATTGGCTTCATCTTCCTGTCTCCGGATTTTTCAGGCCTTCCAAGCCTGGACCCGACGCGTGTTGGAGCCCTTGGCTTTATAATTATCCCGGAAAGATAATTGACCGTATCCATAACGGTTCCTTTTGTTTCATATCCCCTTGCCCGGTAAATTTTGCCGTCTCTTACGTCAAAACCTATTGGAACTATGAGCGGGTAGTAAACCGGAATCTTAAGGCCGTCAGGTTCCCTGTAGAACTGGACCTCCAGCTTTATAAGTATTTCCCCTGCTTCTACCGGCATAATAAGGCTTCCGTCCCTTATGAATGATGATTCAACGTATTTTGAAAGATCACCAAGATCATCGATCGATAAATCGTGCCAGAGATAGTCATAATCCGGGTAAAGCGGTATGCCGTATTTCCTTGAGATTTCAACGGCCCTGAACTGATCCATATTTTCATAGCTTACATTTTCCGCATATTTTTTCCACCATTCGACGGTGAAAGATGAAACCGGAAGGTTGTAATTATTCTCTAGAAAATCTCCGTAAGCTATGAGTATTTCACCGGCATCCGTTATCTGTTCAATTTCATTGTAAACCTTTTTGGCCGTTTCAAGATCGTTCACTCTTATATGATCCCCGTTTTTTAACAGGACCATTGGGCCGTCTATTGTGTCGCATGGCGTCACAGCCGCAGCCTTTCCCGGAAGTTCTACCTTTATCTGGCAGCCTATTGCTATGAATTTTCCCATAGTGTACATGGTTGCGGGATTCAGGGATGCAGCTGCAAGGCCTGATACCCTTGACCTTCCGTATCTCAGCCTGAACCCCCCGGGGCGGGATGGATGTGAAAATACAGGCCTTCCGGCAACAATATCCTTGAGAAATTTGTCCGATTTTTTGTTTCCCTTTTCGTCTGTCTTTCCACCTATGGATGATAGAAAATTCCATTCCTCAAGCTTCAGTGAATTTGTATATTTCAGTATCTTCCTTGATTTCTGTATAAGCCCCTCGCAGAGCACGAGGCACATACCGCCACGGATTCTGTTGGTTTTTATTCTCTCCATATCGCGGTGCCCTGAAACCTCTTCTTCCTCGCTTCCTTCGCCGTCTATGCATACCGGAGAATTTTTTATCACAAGCTTTATCTCCGACGGTGTTGGCATGTACTGAAGGTGTTTCACCCTGTCGTAGCTTTCAACTTCCTCAATATATCTTTCGATCTCGTTATCTGTGGCTATAAATTTTGAGATGCCAAGCTCCCGCCTGACAACGTCGCCAATGAGAACGCTCAGGGCCTGGGCAGTGCCTCCAGCACCCCTTATCGGGCCCGCATATGATATGCCGGCATAGTCCGTTCCATCCGGATTTTTTCCTATATAAACATCAGCTATGCCTTCCAGGGGGGCAACAAGTATACCCTCCGTGAGAACGGCAAGCCCAACTCGAATGGATTTGTCAAGCGCTTCTTTTTTATCATCTTTATAGATCCTTGCAACCTGCCTGGAAATCTCAAGCGAGACTTCTTCACGGGACATCCTGGAACTGAGGTCCCTTATCGTATCCGCAATTCCGGTTATTCCAATAAGCGCCTCGATCCTTTCTGCCATATCTGATGCAAGAGGTACCTCAACATGGCCGGAAACGTCACGGCCAAGCAACCTGGCCCTTTCGGCCATTGCAAAACATCTCTTTACATCAGCAGTTATCTTTTGCCTGTACTCTTCGATTTCCATATAAGCCCCCCTGGCCCCGCTTCAGTTGGCCGGTTACTTCAGCAGTTCTGATATGAGTATCTTGTCCATCAGCGATGCCTTGATCTTTATCTTCTTGGAAATGTATGCTGAAAGTGGATCTATCTGTTTCGAAAGTATCTGGTTAAATATGCCGGATTCTACCATTATGTTGATATCTGCATCAATTTTTCCCTCCTCAACGGGAGAAACATGTGAATTTTCGACATAAAAATGATAGCTGTCCTTTCCATCAAACTCCACGTTTATGCTCTTTTTTATGTCCTTAAGTTTTTCCCTGTATTTTTCATCACTGGAAAAGCGATCGTTTACCTTTGTAACCAGTTTGTCAAGCACTTCCTTCATGGATCACCACTTTTCTTATTGCATGTTTGTTCGATATATTATTCTTGCCGTTTGCAGTGTAAATTATAGATGAACTTCTGATTCCAGCTTATTTTCCCTCATTCTTTTGTAAGCAAGGGCCTGCTTAACGAGGTGTTCATGGACCTTTGACGGGTTAAGCGGCCTTGATTTGAACTCGCTGTGGTACTGTGTAGCTATAAACTTATCATCGTTCTCCTTTTCGAGTATTTCCATCCTTATGCCACTGTCATCAGTACCTGAAAACTTGAAGCCCGCATCCTCAATCATTTTTATGTAATCCGGGTTCACCTCATACCTGTGCCTGTGCCTCTCGTAGATTTCATTTTCTCCATAAATACGCTTTGCGATCGTGTCATCCTTGATCAGAACTTTCTTGCTTCCCAGCCTCATGGTTCCGCCCATATCCTTTATGCCTTTCTGTTCAGGAAGTATGTCTATTACGGGATGTCTGGTATTCGGCTCAAATTCTGTGCTATTCGCACCCTCTAAATGGAGGATGTCCCTGGCAATCTCTATAACAGCAACCTGGAAGCCGAGGCATATGCCAAGAAATGGCACGCTGTTTTCAAGGGCGTACCTTGTTGCAATTATTTTCCCCTCAACGCCTCTGTAGCCAAAACCACCCGGAATCAGTATTCCGTCAACATCATTCAAGAGGGATGTATCATTTTTGAGCTTTTCTGAATCTATCCATTTAATCTTTACGGATATGCCGGTTTTCCCTGTGACGTGGGAGAAAGCCTCCTTGTGGCTTATGTAGGCATCCTGCATATCAACGTACTTTCCCACAATACCGACGGTCACATATGAAGATGGCTGCTTTATATTTTGGATGTATTCTGTCCAGTTGTTCTTGTAATTGATCTGCACGCCAAGCATTTTTGAAATATAATCCAGTACTCCTTCAGACACGGCAATTTCCGGCAGAAAATAAACATTTTCAACATCATAGGTGCTTATTATGCCATCCTCCGGGACGTCCGTAAAGAGCGATATTCTTTTCTTTGTGTCTTCGGTCAGGGGTTTCTTTGATCTTGCGAATATTATATCCGGCTGTATTCCTATCTCTCTGAGAGATTTGACACTGTGCTGTGTTGGCTTGGTTTTCTGCTCTCCTGTCGGGCCTATTTCTGGAACAAGCGTGACATGGCCGAAGATAACGTTATTCTCATCCCTCTTAAGCTGCCTCAGAGCCTCCAGGAATGGCATCGATTCAATATCTCCAACGGTGCCTCCAACTTCTATCGTTACTATATCGGCCTTGCTTGTTCTGGCAACATTCCTTATGCGGCGCTTGATCTCGTCCGTTATATGAGGTATGATCTGAACGGTCTTTCCAAGGTAGTCCCCGTGCCTTTCACGTTCTATTACCTCCTTATAGACTTTTCCTGTCGTTATATTGTTTTCTCCGGACAGGTTTATATCCAGAAATCGTTCATAATTTCCCAGATCCAGATCTACCTCACTACCATCATCAAGCACAAAAACTTCTCCGTGCTGATAGGGATTCATAGTACCTGCGTCATAATTTATGTACGGATCTATTTTTATTGAAGTAACCTTTAAGCCTGATTCCTTCAGTATGTGAGAAATGCTCGATGTTATGGTTCCCTTGCCAAGGCCTGAAATAACGCCTCCCGTAATAACTATGTAATGCATTATACATAAACACTGAAAGGTTAATTAATTTTTTTAATTCAC
>JABEBX010020591.1_pt1 | contig 10786 bp, 3 predicted proteins | sample 7245971 | NCBI WGS metagenome assembly JABEBX01 (sample SAMN14506365, study PRJNA622280) | hot springs metagenome | biome: hot spring [ENVO:00000051]|acidic hot spring [ENVO:00002120]; feature: spring [ENVO:00000027]|sediment [ENVO:00002007]; material: sediment environment [ENVO:01001048]...
GAGAAGATACTGAATGGTGTCGTAGGTGTCAGAAGATTCGTCCACATCGTTCGGAGATTTCTTCAGCTCGATTGCCGGATGCATCTCGACAAACGTTCCTTCGCTCATCCAGCGTCCGCGCACATCCTGATAGACGAAGATGTAGCCGGATCTCTCGAATTCACGGGACGGCCCCAGATGCGCGGGATAGCGATCTTCGCCGTAGGGAGCGACGCCGTAGGGCGTGCGGTTGATCAGAAATGGATACGGGCCTGGATCGGAGGGGAATGCCGAGGGCTTGGGCACATAAACCGCGGTGAACAGCCGCACGCCATCGCGCATCGGGATGCGGAGTTCGTACTTTGTATAGTGCGCGCGGACGAAGTCCTCTCCGACAGCCTGCGATGCGGCTTGCCGGGCGCCGGCGAGGGGAGCTGCGAAGAGCGCAGAGGCCAACATAACCAAAGCAAAGCGTTGCGAAGAAGACATCCTGCCGTAAACCTCCTGCGTCACAAGATTAACGCAGTCCTCGCCGCCGCGAGGCAAGACGGCGGCGGACCGTATGCCCGTCTCGCCTTCTACTTGCTTGCCTTCGTTTCCTCCGCCGGCGCCTTTTCCGGAGTGGTCAGCGGCCTGGTGATGTCGTCGAGGTAGTCCGGCGTGCCGTCCACGCGTTCGAGCACCGGGAAGCGCTCGCCATCGTGGTAGTCAATCTCGGCCGTGGAGACAAAGGAATCGGCTTGCACGATGAGGTGAATCGGATCCGTGCCGCCCTTGGCCGCGCGAATCGCCCTGCGCAATGCGTCGGCCGAGTAGATTTGTCCATCGACAGCGATAATTTTTTCGCCGGGCGCCAACCGCGCCTTGTCGGCCGGTCCATTCCAGCGCACGTCGGAGATGGTTCCGTCGTGTCCCAAACGCAAGCCGATCGAGAGCCAGCAACTGGGGCCTGCGAAGTACCGGCCTGGAATTGCGGCCAGGGTACGCTCCGTTGCGTTCGGCTTGTCCTGATAAACCAGTTTGTAGCCGCCCTGCTCGATGCCGGCCAGATCGGCGCGGGGGTTGATCTGGTCGATGCGGTCGTGGAGGAAAGCTGCCCAATCATAGGGGACCACGGCGTTCAGATCCTGCACCAGCTCGTTGAAGTCGTAGGTCACAATGAGCGGGCTCGTGTTGCCGCCCTTGCCCAGAAAGATCTTCTCGAAGTCGTCGAGTGATTTCTTGTTCTGTGTCAGTTTGCGGATCAGTGTATCGGCATCGAGCCACAGCAGTTCGCCCTCCTCGTAGTAATCCTGCCCTCGCCTCCAGTTGAACCAAGGGGAATAGCCGCGCAGAACACTGGCGGCCACAGCGGTATCTTCAGTGGAACGCCAATCGCGGCCGGGTGTGTAGTCAAGGTTTGCCGCCGTTTCGGCCAGCCTGTCGCGATACTGCGCCGGGGTTTCAAAGCCCGCGCGCGCGGCCAGTACATCGCCGAGGTATTCCGTCATGCCTTCATAGACCCAAAGCAGCGCGCCCTGCTGGGGTGTGGCGAAGTCCGGTTGATAGAGTCCCACGGGGCGGCGATACTTCCCGTTCCAGGAGTGCGTAAACTCGTGCGAAAGCAGCGCGGCCTCGCGCAGTTCGTGTGCGCTGTCGGCAAAGCCTTTTTCGCCCACGCCGTTGTCCGAAGACTGGCCGTGCTCCAACCCCTCGCCGCCGGCAACATCGGAGAGCGTGAGCAGAAAATGGTAGACGTGATAGTGATGCGAACCGTAGAGCGCGCTGGCCTCGCGCACCAGATTGCTCATCGCCGCCAGCACCGAGGGGCGCAGGTTCGAGTCCTCGGGCTCATCGGAAACCACATCAATGTAGTGCCTGGGCGAGATCTCCGGCGCCAAGGGAAACTCGTGGAAGTACTGACCGGTAATAACAGGCGAATCCTGAAGCTGCTCGACGTTTGTGACGGCAAACCTGGTCACGGCCCCCTGCGCGGGAACCGGCCAGGAGCCGGAACTGACCGGCGTAAGCGCCGTACCCACACCCCAGCCGGCGGGAACCTTCAACGAGGGCTGTATGGGGATGTCTCGCACCGGCGTGCCCGCCGGATAGAGCAACAGTCTCTCCCACTCCAGAACCGCGAGTTTTTGCGAAATGCGCGACGTGACAATCGAGTCCAGATGCGCGTGCAGCGTGGTCACGCCTTTGGGAATCGTGAGATGGAACTCGTAAAGGTTCACATCGTCACGCCGCCAGGGGAGCGTCTGGCCGTTGGCCGTAAACCTGACTCCAACGATGCTCGCCACCGGACCGGCGGGCATGTGCTCACCGGGGATCCACTGCGGCGTAATGAGCGTGACAGGGCCGGACGCGACGGGCAGATCAACGTCGGCGTGGAACAGCCTGCGCGGCGCATCGGTAAGGTCGGCGACGATCTGGATGGGCTTTTGCGCGTGGGCTGCATGCAGTGCAAGAACAGAGAGGCCCAGAACCATACCTGCTTGAGCAAAGCGTAAAAAACGGTGCATGAAATTCAACTCCTGAATACGATGTTAGTCTGCGGCGAGAGCCGCTCCCGAATCCCGGACCCGCAGTCCATCCCTCTCCGGCGCGTTGCTCTACTTTGCGGTCTGCGCCTGATCCGCCCCCATCGCCTTCAGCCTCCTCTGCGCCAGTTGCCATGTCGAAGTGGGAAGCGAGAGAACTTCTTTGGGCTTCTTGAGCCTGCCGTAGTCGGCGACGGCAATGTCGCGCTCGCCGTACTGTTCGGCGATCCGGCCCAGCACGTACCACACCTCGTCGTTCGGCTCGTCGAGGTTCCAGACGTCCATGGCGCGCAGCAGCACGTCGCGCGCGTCCTTGGTGTCTCCAACCTCGGCGTAGAGGCAGGCGAGCGTGTGCAGTATGGACGGCGTGTCCTTTTGCATCTCCGTGGCGCGAATGGCCAGGGCGATGTCATCCTGGGTGACCTTGCCGGAGAAGAGCGCGTACCACGCCTCATTGTTCAGCATCATGGCGTCTTCCCTGCCCATGCCGGAGAGCTTCTGCGACAGGGCGCGCGCAGCGGCAAAGTCTCCGCGATTGGCCTCTACCTGGATCTTCATCTGAAGGGCATCGGTGTCGTTTTCAAGCAGCTTGAGCCGCGCGTCAGCAAGCGCAAGAGCCGCATCGTAACGGCCGAGGCCCATGAGCGCAAGCACGTTGTCAATGAAGGCTGTCCGCGATTCCGGTTCGTCCCTGAGAAGCGCCGAGGAGACGTCGAGCAGACCCGTGAAATTATCCTGGATCAGGTAACCGACCGTGAGCGCAAGCCGGATGTTGGTGCGCTCACGCTCGCCGGTTGCGGTCTTGAGCGCATTCTCGAGGATGGAAACGCCTTCGGCCGCCGTGGGCTTGGAACCCGCCAGGATGGTCGCGGCCGCCAGCGTCATCCTGTGAGCATCCGGAGCCTCGCCCCTGGTCCAGAAGCGCGGAAAGACGGGCCCGCCGAGGGGATCGTCCCCGCCTGCCATGTGCACATCCTCGCGCAGCCAATCCAGCAGCGCCTTGGCGCCCTGCAAATTTCCGGCGTTGATGCGGTCCAACATCTCCAGGCCGATGGCGTTCGGCCTTTCCTCGCTGTCGAGCACTTTGTATTGGCCGTCCTCTTTCACCACGAAGACCGTCAACGTGGCGCCGCTCAGAGTTTGCACTCTTTCGCGATAGCCGTTCCTGTCGTCGCCCTCGCCCTTGGGATCGAGCATATGGAGCACGATATCCTCGGTGACATCGAGCGAGCTGTCCTCGCGGGCGAGCTGACTATTCATCTTCCTGCCGCTGTCGAGCAGATCTTTCAGCTCGTCCGCATCCATGGCGTTCAGCACCTTGACGCCGTTGCGGCTGAGCACGGCGGCGAGCTTTTCCTTGGTAAGGTCGGGATCAAATGACCCCAGGGAGAACCGCTTGACGATGTCGGTCGGAGTGTTTGCGAACTGCACGTCCTCATGGTGTTGCGCGCCGCGCAGCATGTTGGCCAGAGCAAGCGTGCGCGCGGCATTGTCGCCTCCGGCGCCAGCCTCCAAAAAGTCCGCCGCCTGCGCATATTGCCTCATGTTCATCAGCATCTGTCCGGCAATGCGCGCAGTTTGCTTGAGGCTGTTGCTATCGGGGGCGCTCTTGTTGGCTTCAGCGAGCCCGGCCTTGCTGCCTTGCATCATGGCCATCGCCGCTGCCATCAGCGCCTTGGGCTGGGGATTCAACGCCTGCGCTGCCTTGTACGCCTCCGCGTACTCGCCGCCATAGAAGAGCGCAAAAACCAGATTGTTCGTGAGCCCGAGATCGGCAAGCTTGTCCTGGCCCAGCTTTTCGTATTCGGCGATCGCCTCTTTCATGTGCGCATGGCTGCTGTAGCGGCGGCCCACAGAATCGTATTCGAGAAGGATTGCCAGGTCGGCCTGGGCCGTGTGATCGTCGGGATCGAGATTGATCGCGGCGCGATAGGCGTCCGCCGCTCCGGCCAGGTCACTGCCCGCGCGCAGATCCCGGCCTACAAGGTCATGCTTGAGAATATCGGCCAGGACGCGCTCGGCAAGCGCGGAGCCGGGATCGAGCTTGACGGCGAGCCGCGCCTCGCTGCGCGCCGCCTCGCCCATGCTCGCCTGCAGCAGTACATCGGCGACTTGCAGATGATGCACCGCTGCCTGCGGGTTGGAGGCGATCAAAGCGCGATAACTGGCCAGCGCCTCCTTGACCTTGCCCTCGCGCAGCAGCGCCGCGGCCTGAGGCTCAAAGTCGATCAGGATCGCGGGCCCGGCGATGAGGTCGGCCACATGGTTGCGTAGTGCGGTCGCTTCGGCCGCGGTGTAGCGGCGCTTGACAGTATCGAAGACCAGGTGCGCCTGCACGACGCCGTCTTTATCCGCGGAGAACTTCTCCGTCAACAACGCGGGACCGAGAGAGAGGGTCGCATCCTTCGGCAGCTCTTTGGGAATGAATCCAGCGGGCGAAACAAAGCGGTAGTTCCACTCGTTGCTGAAGGCCGCCGGCAGCCACCAGTCGTCGGTACGCGGACTCTTCCGCTTTCCGTCGCCGTTGTTCTTCTTTTGGTCGGTGTTGTCTTTTTGCTGGAGCTCCGCGGGCAGGAATTCGAAGAGCCGGTCGACGCGAATGGCGGCCTGCGCGCTTTCCAGCTCCGTGTAACCGCGCTTGGCCTTGTCGCAGGCGATGGTCAGTTGGAACGGCTTCGAAAGATCCGTGGGGTCGGTGCGGTCGACGCGGGTGAGATCGTCGCAGAGATACTCCGACTTCATGTAGTCGCGCAGCGCATCGCGCGTGTCGTTATCGGGCTTGTCTGCGTAAAAGGCCCGAAAACTCGACTCGAAGATGCCTTTGGGCTCGGTCATCTCAACGACCTTTGCCGGCCCGTTGTCGGCAAGCGTGAATTCACGTGTTTCCACCACGCCGTTCGCGCTCGAAGGCGCCACGGGAATCTTGACGAGCGCGGTGGTCGCGTCGCTGGCGATGAGCGCCATGCGACCCTGGTCGCCCATCGGCAATTGACCGAGTTGCGCGTAACGATCGGTGGCGTCGATCCACAGCCCCGAGGCCCCCGCGGACGGGTCTTCATCCGCGGGGTGGGAGACGGGAGCCTTGCCCGGCACGTAAACAATCACGTGATCGAACATTCCCATACCCGGCAGATCGGCGGGCACGCCCTGGCGGCTCTCGACGTTGAGCAGCGCGACATAGGCGGGAATCCCCGCATCGCGCAGCATGGCTACCAGCAGCGTTGCCTTGTCTTTGCAGTCGCCGTATCGCTTGGCGAGAGTCTCCGCCGGATCATGCGGAACGATGGCGGCCTCGCCGAATTCAATGCCGGTATAACGAATTTCGCGATCGAGGAAGTCCACAATGGCGGCTTCCTTTTCCGCTGCGGTCTTTTTATGGGCAATCAGCGGAGCCACAGCCGCTTTGACGGCCGCGGAGTTCGTGCGGCTGTCCACGATCCTGCTGTACGCCGATGCAACGGCTTGCCACGATGCGCTCGTGGAGAATTCAATCATCGGGAAGCGCACCGCTTCGGGCGGCAGGTACGGCTCTGGCGCAGCAATCGCCGCGAACGGGCCCGCGTCGTAAGTCAGTGTGACGCTTCCGTTGCTTTCGGTGCGCACAGGCTTGACCCCGGGCAGCAACAAGAGATGGGTGCGCAGCGGCAGAGAGGCCGGAAAGTCGAAAACCACGCGACTATGCGCCACGGGAACATCCTGCTGGCCGAGAACGATGCGGCCCGCGCGGCCGGCCGCAAAGAGCGGCTCTGTGTCTGTTACGGTGTACTCTGCCTCCACCACGACGCCGGGCGCGATGGCCGGCAGCGGCGCGCGCAGCAGCTTGTCATCGCTGTAGATTTTGTAGTCCCCGCCGCGGGCCGGGGCTTCAGTGATGGTGTTGGGATCGAGCGTGTGCACCGTAAAATCGGGCGCAATCACGCGGGCGCGAATCATGGGCCGCGCTTCCAGCCAGGGCTGCCAGCCGACGGAGAGCGAATCCCACTCCTCGGCGCCCTTCTGCGTAAGCACTTTATAGATGGAGTGGCCGACGTGCACCATGCGTCCGCTGGCGTCAAAGCTGAAGCGCTCGTCCTGCAGGAGCTCCGTAATATCTGTGCCATCGGGAGCAGGCACGGCGGACGCGGCCTGGTAGAGGGCCTTGGGAGCGGCGGTAAGGGGCGGCGCGTTCCACGGATCGGTGGAGAGTGGGGCGGCCGCAGCCTCAGGCCGTGATTGCGCGCGCGCGGCGGCGAAAGGGAAAGACGCGATCGAAACGGCGAGCAGGCTGAACAAAAGAGAGCGCAGGCAGAAAGAAGACACACTTCACCCGGAGATTTGACTTGTGAACTCAACGGTAAACCGGGCTGTGGCGATTCGCAAGTTGAGCAATTGACTCGGGGTGCTTCGGGTTGACCCGCGGAGCCGGTCCGCGGGCCCCCGAAGTGCGACTTGAGCCGGCTACAAGCCTGGCTGGTTGGGATAGGCGGGCAGGTCCGCCGGCTTTGCCGGCAGGCTCTTGGGATGAGCCTCGATCTGCTTCATGACTTCCTGAATGGCGCGATCAAGCTGCGCATCCTTGCCGCGCACCACGTCGTCGGGCCGGTTGTCGACCACAATATCCGGCTCCACGCCCTGGTTCTCCACAATCCATTTGCTGTTGAGTCCGTAGACCGAGAACTCCGGACGCGAGACCGAACCGCCGTCGATCAGCGGCATCATGCCGCGGATGCCGCGCACCCCGCCCCAGGTGCGTTCGCCGATGAGCGGACCCAGCTTGTAGACTTTGAAATATTCGCTAAAGATATCGCCGTCCGAAGCCGCGTATTGATTGGTGATGGCGGCGATGTAGCCGTGAAAGACCTCCGGCGGGATCGTGCTGCCGCTGCCGTTCTCCCAGTTGCGGGCCAGTTCCATGCCGGCGAGGATGCGCCGCAGCCGCTCGAAGATCATCTGGTCGACAAAGCCGCCGCCGTTGTAGCGAACGTCGATAATCAGGCCCTCCTTGCGAATCTGCGGATAATACTGCTTCACAAAAAGATTGAGCCCGGCGTCTTCCATGTCGGGAAGATAGATGTAGCCGACGCGGCCGTTGGTGGCCGCATCCACCTTCCTGCGGTTGGTTTCGATCATATCGTTCATGCGCAGCTGAAACTCGTCGGAGAGCGGCTTGACGTTGATGGTGCGCGCCCCGTCAAATGACGGCTTGGCGTTGATCGTGATCGCGGTGGTTTCGTTGGCCGTGTTGACGAGCAGCCTGTCGGGCGAATCGGGAGCCTTCAGCGGGCGGCCGTTAATCGCCAGCAGATAGTCGCCCTGCTTGACGTTCAAGCCCGGCCCGGTCAGCGGCGAGCGCGTCTGCGGATCCCAGTTCTCGCCAGCGTAGATCTTCTTGAAGCGGTAGTAGCCGGTCGTCGCGTCGGGCTCGTAGTCGGCGCCCAGCAATCCCTCGGTAACGCGATTCGGGTCAGGATTCTCGGGGCCATTCACATAGGTGTGCGAGTTGGAGAGTTCGCCGACCATCTCGCCCAGAATGTATGTGAGGTCATAGCGGCTGGCGACGTAAGGAAGCAACGCCGCGTACTTGTCATGCACCGCCTTCCAGTTCACGCCGTTCATGCTGGCCTCGAAGAAGTAGTCGCGCTCCTGCCGCCAGACCTCGTCAAAGATCTGCCGCCACTCAGCCGGCGGATCAGCATCCAGCTTGAGGCCGGCGAGGCTCAGCGCGCCTTCGCCAACCTTCTGCGTGGCGGCGGGCTTGGCGTCGATGATTCCGTAGACGCCGGGTCCGGGGCCTTTCTTCGCTTCATAAAGGATCTTCGTGCCGTCGTGCGAGAGCCACCAGCGGTTGATCTCCTCGATGACGGTCGTTTCCTTGCGCTTGCTCATGTCGTAGGCATGCAGAGCAGGCGCTTCGCCAGGCAGCGGTCCGGAGAGTCCCTGCACGGGCGTTGTCGAGTAGTAGACAAAGCCCTTGGCTGCCGCGAGGCCGGAGATGATGGCCGGAGGAATGGGCAGAGCCACCACGCGATTCTCAATCCCGTCGAGGTCGACGCGGAAGTCCTTGAGGGCATCGTTCGCCGTCTTGGGACCGGCTTCGTCCTTCTTGCCGGCCTCGGGCGCAGACTCGCTGTCCGCGCCCTTGCCCTTTTCCTGAGCGCCGGCGGCAGGAGCGGGCGTTTCGGGCTTGATTTGGGTTTCATCACTCAGGGCTGGGAACGGGGAGGGAAGATCGTTGCGCAGCGTGAGCAGATAAACCCGCGTGCTCTTGGGGTTGGTGAATTCGAAGTCGAAACTGCCAATGACCTCGTTGTAATCGCGGTCGGAGAGGAAGTAGAGATACTTTCCCTCGGGATCCCATACGGGATCGTCGCTGTTGAACATCTGGCCGGTGACAGCGGTGGATTGCTTCTTATCGAGCGAATAGAGATAGACCGAGCTGAAGTTGCTCATATTCTGCTTGTCATAGGCGATCCACTTGCTGTCGGGCGACCAGGAGTAATTGACGATCTCTCCATAGCGGGCGCGATCGACCTGCACAGGCTTTTTGTCGCCGAGGTCGACGTACCAGAGGCGGAGCTTCTGATCGGCCCAGGCCAGCTTCTTGCTGTCCTGCGACCAGACGGGCTGGAACATGAATCCCTCGGAACCCGAGGTGATCTGCCGCGTCTTCTCCTTGTCGCGGTCGCTGGCCGAAAGCGCCTTGCCGAGTTCGATATTGCCCATGCCGTCCTGTGGCGTAATGTAAATCTCGTCTTCGCCGGAGCGATCGGAGACGTAGGCGATCCAGCGGCCGTCAGGCGACCAGGCCACCTCCTTTTCGCGACTTCCCTCCTTGCGCGTCAACATGCGGGTTGCGCCATCCTTGGCTGGCACGGTAAAGACCTTACCGCGAGCCGTCATGACCACACGCTTGCCGTCGGGAGCAATGTCGAGGTCTGAAATCAGGTTGGCGGCGCTGGTCCAATGCTTCATCGCCAGTTCATGCACGCCGGGAGTCTGGATCGTGAGCTTCGTAGCCTGACGGGTCGCCAGGTCCAGAATGTAGAGATAGCCGCCGTTCTCGAAGACGATCGCGTTCTCACCCAGGCTGGGCCACATCACGTCAAAATCGGTGAAGTGCGTCAGCTGCTCGATCTGCTTGCTCGTAAGGTCGTATGAGTAAAGATTCAGCCGATGCTCGGGGCCACGGTCGGAGGTGAAGTAGATCGTGTTGCCGCGCCACATGGGGAAGGTATCTGTGTAGGCCGTGTGCGGAATCGTCTGTTCGAGGACATTGTTCTTCATGTCGTAGATGTAAATGTCCTGCGCCATTCCGCCGGTGTAGCGCTTCCAGGTGCGGAAGTTGCGGAAGATGCGGTTATATGCGATCTTTGTGCCGTCCGCGTTGAAGGAGGCAAGCCCCGCCTGGTCGAGCGCAAGCGGCACGGGCTGGCCGCCATCGATGGACACGCTATAGAGGCGCTTGGTCCACACATTTGGAGAGTCGCGGCGCGTGAGAAACAAAATATGCCTGCCGTCGGGGGTCCACGTCACCACCTCGTTGTGAACGCCCATGCGGTCGCTGAGCGGTTGGGCACCGCCCTGGTAGAAGGTGAGCTGCCGCGGCTGTCCGCCCTCGGCCGGCATCACATAGACATTGGAGTTGCCGTCATACTGGCCGGTAAAGGCGATCCACTTGCCGTCCGGCGAGAACTTGGGAAACAGCTCCAACCCGGGATCGGAGGTGATGCGGCGCGCCGTTCCGCCCTTGGCTGAAACCAGCCAGATGTCGCCGCCGTAGACAAAGGCGACGCTGCCGCCATGAATGTCAGGGAAGCGCAGCAGACGCGCCTGTGGCGTCTCCTGTGCCGTCAGACTTGCACACGCCAATAGCGTGGCACAAAAGAATATCTGCTTGAGCCATCTCATTTGTCTTGTCTCCTGATTGCCTCTGCCGGGATCTTCGCATGGACTTGAAAGATTGCGCGAGCTGGCAGAGCGTTGACCATTACCACGATGATTACTTCGTTTCGGCGCGGCTGTAGAAAGGCTGTAACGAACGTTGTGTGGCCTGCATCCACGCCAGGGAGAACCAACGTTGCCGGCTCTCCCTTGTTAGCCATATTTCCAGATCAGTGCCAAAATCCGTTCAAAAGTCTAGCATGTCTTCCCATGGAGCCTACATTCCGCAGTTTTGTGGAGCGACTTTTCACGCTACTTTCATATTTAGTTACAACCACTTAGCTCTTTTCTTTTTCGCGCCACGGGGCGTTTGCTAACGCGTCTTGCACGATCTGCTCGATTCTGTTCTGGAGAACGCGATA
>JABEBX010017682.1_pt1 | contig 10779 bp, 15 predicted proteins | sample 7245971 | NCBI WGS metagenome assembly JABEBX01 (sample SAMN14506365, study PRJNA622280) | hot springs metagenome | biome: hot spring [ENVO:00000051]|acidic hot spring [ENVO:00002120]; feature: spring [ENVO:00000027]|sediment [ENVO:00002007]; material: sediment environment [ENVO:01001048]...
CAACGTCAGCATCACCGTCAAGCTCATCGCCCCGATCGCGATGGAAGAAGGTCTGCGCTTCGCCATCCGGGAAGGCGGTCGTACCGTCGGCGCCGGGGTCGTGGCCAAGATCATCGAGTAAATCGTTCAACGGAATCGGCCGACGCCGTTCACTTTGGGCGTCGGCCTTCGCTCTTTGAAGAGAACATCATGCAAAATCAGAAAATCCGTATTCGCCTGAAGGCGTTTGATTACAAGCTGATCGATCAGTCCGCGATGGAGATCGTCGATACCGCCAAGCGAACCGGCGCCATTGTTAAAGGCCCCGTGCCGTTGCCGACCCGCCTGCAGCGGTTTGACATCCTGCGCTCGCCCCACGTCAACAAGACTTCACGCGATCAGTTGGAAATCCGCACCCATTTGCGTCTGATGGACATCGTTGATCCGACGGACAAGACGGTAGATGCTCTAATGAAGCTCGACCTGCCTGCGGGCGTCGATGTGGAAATCAAACTGCAGTGAGCACACTGCCTTGCAGATCGCAGGGCGGTTGATGTATGATTGAAGGCTTTCTTTCTGGCGAGGCCCGAAAGAAAGCTGGCAGTAAAGTTTGGCAGTAATTGACTCAAGCCGCGTGGCTTGAATCGTTTGAATAACTTACGGGCCTGGCCAATCGTAGCCGGGTAGGAGAAAACAATGAGCTCACATTCAATGGGCCTTGTCACGCGCAAGGTCGGAATGACGCGTGTGTTCACCGACGATGGGGCATCCATCGCCGTCACCGTGCTGGATGCGTCTGGCAACCGGGTGTCGCAGGTGCGCACGCAAGATGTGGATGGCTATAGCGCCGTCCAAGTAGCTTACGGCTCTCGCAAGCCGTCACGCCTCACCAAGGGCCAGGCGGGTCACTTGGCGAAAGCGGGGGTCGAGCCGGCAGAAATCCTCAAGGAGTTTGATCTGCCCGCTGAAAAAGCGGCTGATTACGCGCTGGGTGCGACGGTTCCCGCTTCGCTGTTTCAGGTGGGGCAGATGGTCGATGCGCAGGGCGTGTCGATCGGCAAGGGCTTCGCTGGCTCGATAAAGCGCCACAATTTTTCGTCCAACCGCGCCTCTCACGGTAACTCGGTCACCACGCGTGCGCCGGGTTCCATCGGTATGGCGCAGGACCCCGGGCGTGTGTTTCCTGGCAAGCGCATGGCGGGGCAGATGGGCAATGAAACTGTGACGGTGCAGAACCTGGAAGTGGTTCGCATCGACGAAGCGCGCCAGCTCATCCTCGTCAAGGGTGCGGTGCCGGGCTCGCGTTCGGGCTTTGTGTTTCTGCGTCCCGCGGTCAAGTCTGCGACAGGAGGTCAGTGATGCAGCTCGATTTCATCAATGCGCAGGGCCACCCTGCTGAGAAGTTTGAGGTCAGCCCCGAGGTGTTTGGGCGTGACTTCAACGAAGATCTGGTTCACCAGATCGTGATCGCTTATCAGGCCAATGCGCGCCTGGGCAACCGTGCCCAGAAAGACCGTGCGGTGGTCAAGCACTCGACGCGCAAGCCCTGGAAGCAAAAGGGTACTGGCCGCGCTCGTGCGGGTATGACGTCGTCGCCGCTGTGGCGTGGAGGCGGCAAGATTTTCCCGAATTCGCCGGACGAGAACTTCACGCACAAGGTCAACAAAAAGGCCTATCGCGCGGGGATGCGTTCGCTGTTTTCGCAACTGGCGCGCGAAGGCCGCCTGGTGGTGGTCGACACTTTCACCGTGGAGGCGCCGAAGACCAAGCTGGTTGCCGAAAAGTGCAAGGCGATGGGCTTCGAGTCGGTGATGATCATTGCTGACGGCGGGGACGAAAATCTGTTCCTCGCTGCGCGCAATCTGCCGAATGTTCTGGTGGTCGAGCCGCGTTACGCCGATCCGCTGTCCCTTCTGTTTTACAAGAAGGTCGTGATGACCAAGGGTGCAGTCAGCCAACTTCAGGAGATGCTGTCATGACGCAGGCCGTTCTCAATCCGCAGCGTCTGATGCAGGTGCTCAGCGCGCCGGTCATTTCGGAAAAAGCGACCATGGTCGCTGAAAAGCGCAATCAAGTCGTGTTTCGCGTCCTGCGTGATGCGACCAAGCCTGAGATCAAGGCTGCCGTCGAACTGCTGTTCAAGGTCGATGTCGAGTCGGTCCAGGTCGCCAACATCAAGGGCAAGGTCAAGCGCACTGCGCGTGGCACGGGCCGTCGCAATCATGTCAAGAAAGCCTATGTCTGCCTGAAGGCGGGCCAAGAGCTGAATTTCGCGCAGGAGGGTATCTAAATGCCCGTCGTCAAAGTCAAACCGACCTCGGCTGGCCGCCGCGCCGTCGTCAAGGTCTCGCACCCGCATCTGTACAAGGGTGAGCCTGAGCGTTCGCTGCTCGAGCCCCAGTTCCAGAAGGCTGGCCGCAACAACAATGGTCATATCACCACGCGCCATCGCGGCGGTGGTCACAAGCACCATTACCGTGTGGTCGATTTCCGTCGCGACAAGGACGGCATTCCGGCCAAGGTCGAACGTATCGAGTACGACCCGAACCGTACCGCGCACATTGCGCTGGTGTGCTACGCCGATGGCGAGCGCCGCTACATCATTGCGCCGCGCAACCTCGAAGTGGGCGCTACGTTGATGAGCGGCTCCGAGGCGCCGATCCGTGCGGGCAACACGCTGCCTATCCGCAATATTCCGGTGGGTTCAACCATTCATTGCATCGAAATGCAGCCTGGCAAGGGTGCCCAGATCGCGCGTTCCGCCGGCGCTTCTGCGGTGCTGCTGGCGCGCGAAGGCATTCACGCTCAAGTGCGTATGCGTTCTGGCGAGGTTCGCCGCATTCACATCGAGTGTCGCGCCACGCTGGGTGAGGTGAGCAACGAAGAGCACAACCTGCGCCAGTATGGTAAGGCGGGTGCCAAGCGTTGGCAAGGTATTCGCCCGACAGTGCGTGGCGTAGCCATGAACCCGGTCGACCACCCGCATGGCGGCGGTGAAGGCAAGACAGGCGAAGGCCGCGTGGCGGTCAGCCCATGGGGTACGCCGACCAAGGGTTATCGCACCCGCAACAACAAGCGCACGCAGAGCATGATCGTGTCGCGTCGTAAGAAGTAAGGGATAGCACATGGCTCGCTCACTCAAAAAAGGTCCGTTCTGCGACCAGCATCTGCTGAAAAAGGTTGAAGCTGCTGTCAGCACCAAAGACAAGCGCCCGGTGAAGACCTGGTCGCGTCGTTCCACCATCCTGCCCGAATTCATCGGCGTGACGATTGCCGTGCACAACGGCAAGCAGCATGTTCCGGTCTATGTGTCCGACCAGATGGTGGGCCACAAGCTTGGCGAATTCGCGCTGACGCGGACATTCAAAGGACATCCCGCCGATAAAAAGGCGAAGAAGTAAGGCAGACACATGGAAACTCGTGCAACCCTACGCGGCGTTCGCCTCTCGGCCCAAAAAGGCCGTCTGGTGGCGGATCTGATTCGCGGTAAAAAAGTGGACTCCGCTTTGAACATCCTGGAGTTCTCGCCCAAAAAGGCATCGGGCATCATCAAGAAAGTGCTGGAGTCGGCCATCGCCAACGCTGAGCACAACGATGGTGCCGATGTGGACGAACTGAAAGTGACTCAGATCATGGTAGAAGAGGGGGCAACCCTCAAGCGCTTCAGTGCGCGCGCCAAAGGTCGTGGCAATCGCATCAGCAAGCCCACCTGCCATATCTACATTCAAGTCGGGAACTGAGGACGTCATATGGGACAGAAAATTCATCCGACCGGTTTCCGTCTGGCCGTCACCCGCGGCTGGGCTTCGCGCTGGTATGCGCCGAGCACCCAGTACGCCAAGATGCTCAGCGAAGACATCATGGTGCGCGAGTACCTGGCGAAGCGTTTGAAAAATGCTTCGGTGTCGCGCGTGCTCATCGAGCGTCCGGCCAAGAACGCCCGCATCACCATTTACAGCGCCCGCCCGGGTGTGGTGATCGGCAAAAAAGGCGAAGACATTGAAAATCTGAAGGCCGAACTGGCCAAGCGCTTGGGCGTGCCGGTCGCTGTGGATATCGAAGAGGTGCGCAAGCCCGAAATCGATGCCCAACTGATTGCCGACTCCATCACCCAGCAGCTCGAAAAGCGCATTCAGTTCCGAACCTCTGAGGCCAAGACGACCTACGGTGTCATCGGCGTGAAGGTGTGGGTTTACAAGGGCGATACGCCGGCCAAGGGCGCTATCGTCCCGGCCAAGGCCGAGCCGGCTGCCCCCGAGGAAGATCGTCGCAATCGCCGTCCCGGCGCAGCCCGTCCGTCCGGCGCACGCCGTGCCGCCCCGGCTGCCGATGGCGAAAAATCCGTTGCTGTCAAGCGCGTGCGCAAACCGGCTCAGTCGGGTGGTACATCGGGTGGTGCATCCGGTGGCGCAACTGGCGCATAAAGACAGCGCTCAAGGAGAAATTTCATGCTACAACCCGCTCGTCGCAAATACCGCAAAGAGCAAAAAGGCCGCAACACGGGCCTGGCTACACGCGGCGCCACGGTGGCCTTTGGTGAGTTCGGCCTGAAGGCGACCACCCGCGGCCGCATCACCGCTCGCCAGATCGAATCGGCACGTCGCGCGATTTCCCGTCACGTCAAGCGTGGCGGCCGGATCTGGATCCGTGTGTTCCCGGACAAACCGATTTCCATCAAGCCCGCCGAGGTGCGGATGGGTAACGGCAAGGGCAACCCGGAGTACTACGTTTCGGAAGTCCAGCCCGGTCGCGTGCTGTACGAAATCGAAGGTGTGCCCGAGGCTATCGCGCGTGAAGCGTTCGAGCTGGCTGCCGCCAAGTTGCCGTTCCGCACCATTTTTGTCACGCGCCAGATCGGCGCCTAAGGAGAGCGATTTGAAAACTTCCGCTCAACTCACCGAACTGCGCGCCAAGGATATTCCGGCGCTGCAGACCGAACTCGACAGTCTGCTCAAGGCCCACTTCAATCTGCGTATGCAGAAGGGCACACAGCAGCTTCAGAATACGTGCCAGCTGGGTAACACCAAGCGCGCCATTGCGCGGGTCCGTACCCTGATTCAAGAAAAGAAGGCCAAGGGTTAAGCCATGACTGAACAAAAGAAAGTGCAGCGCACGCTGGTCGGCCGTGTGGTCAGCGACAAGCGGCAGAAGACGGTCACCGTTTTGGTCGAGCGCCGTATTCAGCACCCGATCTATGGCAAGTTGATTGCGCGCTCCAAGAAGTACAGCGCGCATGACGAGTCGGGCCAGTACCACCTGAACGATGTGGTCGAGATCGCGGAATCGCGTCCGATCTCCAAGACCAAGGCGTGGGTGGTCAGTCGTCTGATCACCAAAGGTCAGGTGATCTGATCGCAGTTCTCTTCTGCTGATTTGCGTTTTTCAGCCCCTTTTGCGTTTGTTGCACAGAGGGTGGCTGTATAAATAGATCAGTGCCCGTCGCCCGTTTGTTCCGCAAGATGCGGAGCAGGCGGGCGACGGGCTTTTTGCACTGTTCTTTTTTCCGATCGTCTCACGCCGTCAGAATTGCTTGCACGTCTTGCCTCTGCATACCCGCACAGGATGTACGGTACGCGCGCGACGGACTACAGTGTGTTGAGGGCCCTGACGGCCCCGGCTGATGTCGCCAAGGCTCACAAGGACAAGGCGGTCTCGGCTGAACAACAACACAGCACAGGAGACGCAATGAAAACGCCCAAGTCCAAAGAACAGGTCACCGCTCCGCCGGTTTGCACGCTGTCGTACATCCATCCCGAGCCGGACAGCCCCTGGCTGACCTATTTGGCCCAGGTCGATCGGGTACTGCCTCATCTGGGGCATTTGGCCCGTTGGGGAGAAACCTTGAAGCGCCCGAAGCGCGCGCTCATCGTCGATGTGCCAATCGAGATGGACGATGGCTCGGTGCGGCACTTCGAGGGCTACCGCGTGCAGCACAACCTGTCGCGCGGACCGGGCAAAGGCGGCGTGCGCTATCACCCCAATGTCACGCTGGAGGAGGTGATGGCGTTGTCGGCCTGGATGACCATCAAGAACGCCGCCGTTGGCCTGCCTTACGGCGGAGCGAAAGGGGGCATTCGGGTGACCCCTTCAGAGCTGTCGCGCAAGGAGCTTGAGCGGCTGACCCGCCGCTATACCAGCGAAATCGGCATCATCATCGGGCCGCAGCAGGATATTCCCGCGCCCGACGTCAACACCAACGGTCAGATCATGGCCTGGATGATGGACACCTATTCCATGAACGTGGGCGCCACCTCCACCGGGGTGGTGACGGGCAAGCCGATTCAGCTCGGGGGTTCTCTCGGCCGGGTCAAGGCCACGGGGCGCGGCGTGTTCGTGACCGGCAGTGAGGCCATCAGGCGCCTGGGCCTTGACGTGAAAAGTTTGAGGATCGCTGTACAGGGCTTCGGCAACGTGGGCGCCACAGCGGCGGAGTTGTTCGCGCAAGCGGGTGCGAAGATCGTGGCGGTGCAGGATCACACCGGCACGATCATTCATGAACAAGGATTGGATGTTGCCGCGTTGCTGCGTCATGTCGGCAGTCATGGCGGCGTCGCCGGATTCTCGGGCGCACAAAAAGCCGACGATGAAGCGTTCTGGGATGTGCGCTGTGATGTGTTGATTCCCGCAGCCCTCGAAGGGCAGGTGACGGCCGAGCGCGCCCGAAAAACCACTGCCAAGCTCATACTCGAAGGCGCGAACGGCCCGACCTTGCCCGCTGCAGACGATGTCTGTGCAAGCCGGGGCATTCTTGTCGTCCCCGACGTGATTTGCAATGCGGGTGGCGTGACGGTTTCGTACTTCGAATGGGTGCAAGACTTTTCGAGCTTCTTCTGGGACGAAGACGACATCAACGCCCGCCTCGACAAAATTCTGGGCAATGCCTTGGCCCGGATCTGGGATACCGCAGACCAACTGAAAATCAGCCTGAGAACGGCCGCATTCGTGGTGGCTTGCGAGCGAGTGCTGCAAGCGCGCGAAGAACGCGGCCTTTATCCCTGAAGTCGGCTGTCAGCGCCCGGCCCTCGGTCGCTCAGAGCTTGGGGCGCGCCGCGACGCCGTCATCCAATGACGGCAGCGTCGTGGCCGGACGGCCCCAGGCTGCGCGTAAACCGTCCAGCAGAAACACGGCAAGGCCCACCCAGACCCAGCGGGAATAGCACCGCGGTCTCCACGGCGAGGCCTTCGAGCGCTCCCAGCGGCGCGGTCTTTCTGAGCAGCGCGTAGCTGCCGAAGGTGAGCGCCAGGCTGAGACTGATCCAAGGCACATGGCCGACCTCGATCGCCATGACCGTCACGCCCGCCGCAGCAATGGCCAGAGCGACCCACTGCAGACCGCGCAGACGTTCATGCAGAAGAACCGATCCGAGCGCCACATTGACCAAGGGATTGATGTAATAGCCCAGACTTGCGTCCACCACATGGTTGCTGTTCACCGCCCAGATATAGATGCCCCAATTGCTCGAAAGGAGTACGGCACTGAGCGCAAAGCGGGCGAGCAGGGCGGGCTGTTCACGCAGCAGCCGCATCCACGACCAGCGCTTGAGAACCGCCAGCAGCAAAGCGACAAAAAGCAGTGACCACGCCATGCGGTGCGCGAGGATCTGCAGGGAGGGAACCTGTTCGAGCGCCTTGAAGTACAGCGGAAACAGGCCCCAGATGACGTACGCCGTCAGGGCGTAAACAACGCCGGAATTCATGTGAACGGATGGTTTATTTTGGGCTTGCCGATCACAGATATCGGCAAGCCGGGCTGCACACTGTAGCTGCAGCCGTGAGGATTTGCAGCGCGCTCAGCGCGGCAGCAAAGGAAGGCTCAGACGTTGAACAGGAAATGCAGCACGTCGCCGTCCTTAACGATGTAGTCCTTGCCTTCGGCCCGCATTTTGCCCGCGTCTTTGGCGCCCTGCTCGCCGCCGTACCGGATGAAGTCGTCAAACGCGATGGTCTGGGCGCGGATGAAGCCCCGCTCGAAATCGGTGTGAATCACTGCGGCGGCCTGCGGCGCGGTCGCGCCGACATGCACCGTCCAGGCCCGCACTTCCTTCACCCCGGCGGTGAAATAAGTCTGCAACCCAAGAAGTTTGTAGGCAGAGCGAATGAGGCGGTTCAGTCCGGGTTCTTCCTGTCCGAGGTCGGCGAGAAACGCTTGTTTCTCTTCGGCGTCAAGCCCGGCGAGTTCGCTCTCCAGCTTGGCGCAGATGGCCACGACTGGGGCGCTTTCCTGGGCCGCATACTCGCGCAGCCGGTCCAGGTGGGGGTTGTTGTCGAAGCCATCCTCCATCACGTTGCCGACGAACATGGCCGGCTTGGCGGTGATGAGGCATAGCGGAGCGATCAGGGCCAACTCTTCGGCGCTGAGCCCCAGGGCGCGCACCGGGCGCGCCTCGTTGAGCGCGGGAATGATGCGCTCGAGCAGATCGGCAACGCGCTTGGCATCTTTGTCGCCGGAGCGCCCCTGTTTGTTCATGCGGTGCAGACTTTTCTCGGCCGTGCCCAGATCGGCCAGGCAGAGTTCGGTCTGGATCACGGCGATGTCCGAGATCGGGTCCACCCGGCCAGCGACGTGAATCACATTCGGGTCTTCAAAGCAGCGCACCACATTGATGATGGCGTCGGTCTCGCGGATGTGCGCCAGAAACTGGTTGCCCAGCCCCTCGCCCTGGCTCGCGCCAGCCACGAGTCCGGCGATATCGACGAACTCGACCACCGCAGGCAGGACGCGCTGCGGCTTGACGATAGCGGCGAGCTGATCGAGCCGCGGATCGGGCAATTCGACGATGCCGGTGTTGGGCTCGATGGTGCAGAAAGGATAGTTTTCCGCCGGTATGGCGCTTTGGGTCAGCGCATTGAAGAGGGTGGACTTGCCCACGTTGGGCAAGCCCACAATGCCGCATTTCAGGCTCATGGTGTGGGGATGGATGAGCGCGCAGGGTCGCGCGCGAAGCCACGGATTGTAGGGGGCCGCCTAATGTTCGATGTGCACCCGCAGCCCCGCAACCCACTGATGACCGGATTCGCCACCGGGGTTCTGAATGTGCTGGATGTCGGGCTGCAGGTAGAGATGGCGGGCGAGTTGCAGCGAGTACACCGCCTCGACCACGGTTTCGCTGGGCCGCGCCTGCAAACGCGCCTGTGCGACGCCCAAGGTGAGTACGTCGGCAGGGCGGGCGGCGTTCAGCCCCTGAATCCGCACGCCCGCGCCGATATAGCCCTGTACCGGATTGGACGCCGCCGGGCTCCAGCCGCCTTGCAGGAAAGCGGCCCAATCGCGTCGGTCGGTGTCTTTCCAGCGCCATTCATTCACCGCATACAAGCCGTCGCTATCGGGGCCGTAGGCTGAAGTGCTCTGCTGCAGATGCCAGGCGCCCAGTTTCAGCGTGCCCTGCGTGTGTTCGGCCTCGCCCCAGGAGCGATCAGCCTCGGCGATCCACAGCGCGCCGCGATGGAGGGCGCCCGTCATGCCCGGAGGGTCGCCCTGCCACACGCCCGCTTGCGCCGACCAGCCTTTGCCCAAGGCGAGCCCGCCCATCAGCCCCAGGCCGGGATTGGGGTAGGTGGCGATATTGGCATTGGAGGTCAGCGTCGGGGCAATGCCGAATGAGGCATTGTGCAAATGACCGGCCACCCCGGTGGTGTCGAACGTGTTGTTCACGTCCATGATGCCGCCCTGCACAAAGCCCGGGCCGAACTGCTGGCGGTAGCTGAGCTGATAGACACGAAAAAAATTGGGCGCCCAGAGGTTGCTCGGCAACTGCACCGTGTTGGTCACCGTTTGCAGATTGCCATGGCTGCGCAGGCCCATGAGCATGAGGTCGAACTGGCCGCCCTGCCACCAGCCAGCCTGCGCTGTGTCCAGAGTGAGTGCAGCTTGAAAGGCGGCCACCGAGACGGCCTGGCGCGCGCCCTTGCCGCCGATGACCCCCAGCGTTTCCGCGTCGAGGTGCAAAGACGTGCTCAAACCCTGGTTCCAGGTTTGGCTCGGGGGCGTGATAGGGGCGGTATAGGGCGCAAGCTGCAGACCACTGTCGGTGGTCTGCGCCCAAACGGGAGCGAGTGCAGCGGCGGCGACGACCCCGGCAACTGGAAAAAAGCGCAAACAGTTCATCGGCGAGATTCACAAATAAGAACAACTCTTATTTGCGATTATGCCTGAGCCGTTTGGGCGCGATCCGCCACCAGTCGGCCATCGAGCATTTCCAGCACCCGGTCGCAGCGTGCGGCGATGCGCGGGTCGTGCGTCACCAGCAGCACCGCGCAGCCGAAGGACTGGTTGAAGCGGCGGAACAACGCGAACACCTCGTCGGCGGCGCGTGAGTCGAGGTTGCCGGTGGGCTCGTCGGCCAGCAGGATGGGCGGGCGGATCATCAGCGCCCGGGCGATGGCCACTCGCTGCTGCTGGCCGCCGGAGAGTTCGGTCGGGCGTTTGTGGGCGTGCATCGCCAGCCCGACGGCGTCGAGCAGTTCGAGGGCGCGCTCGCGCGTGGCGGCATCGGGCTTTGCACCGCCGAGCAGCGCGGGCATCATCACGTTGTCGATCACGCTGAAGGCGTTGATGAGGTGGTGGAACTGGAACACGAAGCCCAGCGAGCGGCCGCGCAGGGCCGTGCGCTCGGTATCGTTCAAATCCACGGTGGGACGGCCCTGCACATGAATTTCGCCGCGGGTGGGCGTGTCGAGCAGGCCGATGAGGTTGAGCAGGGTGCTCTTGCCCGAACCGGACGGGCCGATGAGCGCGGCAAACTCTCCGCCCTGCAGCGTGAGGTCGATGCCGTGCAACACCTCCACTTCGAGCGGCGTGCC
>JABEBX010016681.1_pt1 | contig 10769 bp, 14 predicted proteins | sample 7245971 | NCBI WGS metagenome assembly JABEBX01 (sample SAMN14506365, study PRJNA622280) | hot springs metagenome | biome: hot spring [ENVO:00000051]|acidic hot spring [ENVO:00002120]; feature: spring [ENVO:00000027]|sediment [ENVO:00002007]; material: sediment environment [ENVO:01001048]...
ACTTTTAAAGTTGAATCAGTATAAATTGATGCGATCATGAAAGGAGGCAGATTTGATGCTTGACATAAAGTTGATGCGTGATAATCCAGAAAAAGTTAAAATGCTTCTTGAACGTAGAGGTGTTTCTGGATCTGAAATTGATGATATTTTGAAAATCGACGAAGAAATGAGAAAGACGCTCACGAATCTCAATTCACTGCGTGCCGAAAGGAATTCTATATCCAAAGAGATAGCAAAACTTAAAGCAACAAAAGATGAAAATGGGGTTAATCGCATTCTTGAACGTGGCAAATCACTTTCAGACGAGATAAAGATTGAAGAAAACAAACTTTCAGAACTTGAAACCAAACTTAACCAGTCCATGCTTTTTATCCCAAACATTCCTTACGAAAAAGTTCCATTTGGAAAGGATGAACGCGATAACGTTGAGATAAGAAGATGGGGGGAACAAACCAAATTTGATTTTGAACCTCAAGCGCACTGGGATCTCGGCCCCAAAAGAGGGTTAATGGACTTTGAAAGGGCTTCCAAAATATCTGGATCTCGTTTTACAATACTAAAAGGAAATGCCGCTCTCATGGAAAGAGCCCTTACCTCGTTTATGATAGATCTTCACACTTCAAAACATGGTTACACAGAAATCCTTCCTCCACATTTAGTCTTAAGACAGACGATGGTAAACACAGGGAAACTTCCAAAGTTTGAAGAAGAATCTTATTCTACAACTCTTGACGATCTTTTCCTGATCCCAACGGCAGAAGTTCCGCTTTCGGCAATGCACGAGGATGAAATAATAGATGAAAAAGATCTTCCGCTCAAATACGTTGCATATACGCCGTGTTACAGAAGGGAAGCAGGAAGTTATGGTAAAGACGTAAGAGGAATGGTAAGACAGCATCAATTTGACAAAGTTGAACTTGTTAAATACACCAAACCCGAAGATTCTTACGATGAACTTGAAAGTTTGACTCACGATGCCGAAGAAGTACTTCAATATCTTGAACTTCCTTACAGGGTTATTGAACTTTGTACGGGAGACATAGGCTTTGTGTCATCAAGAACTTACGATATAGAAGTATGGTTACCATCATACAACGATTACAAAGAAATATCTTCTTGCAGTAATGTCACCGATTTTCAGGCAAGACGCGCCAACGTCAGAATAAGACGCGCCAACGGTGCACTTGAATTTGCTCACACGCTTAATGGTTCTGGTCTTGCCATTGGAAGAACTTTAGTCGCCGTCTTTGAGAATTACCAGACTAAAGATGAGAAGATAGCAGTTCCCAAAGTGTTAAGACCATACATGGGAGGAAAAACGGAGATATAAGTGTCGGAAATATTTTTCGGGAAGATAGCAGGCAACATCGCTGAATTCGATGATCACGAGATAAACCACATGAAGGTCATGAAAGTTAAGATTGGTTCTCAAATTTTCTTTACAGATGGAGAAGGTAAACTCTTTCATGGTAAAGTGCTTGAAAGAGGCATTGCAAGTGTTGAAGATTTAGTGGAAATTAGGCCACCGCAGAAGATAAAGATTAACCTTATACTTTCTCCGGTTAAATGGGAAAGAATGCGCTTTATCGTTGAAAAAGCGACGGAATTAGAGGCGTCAACGATTGTGCTTTCAAACATGGATAGAACTACTCGGAAAGAATCGGAGTCAAAACTTAAAAAGGTGTCTATGGTCGTGAGGGACGCTGTTAAGCAAAGTGGTAACCTTTACATGCCTAAAGTAATGGATGTGGACGAGTTTAAAATTCCAGAAAATGCTTGTAAAATTCGCTTCGATCTTGACGCCGATAAAAGTTTAAGAAATATCGATGATTCCGATGAATTTGTTCTACTTTTTGGCCCTGAAGGAGGATTTACAGAAAGAGAAAAAGAGAAGTACGATTCTATGGGCTTTGAAAAGATAAAACTCGGCGATAGAACGTTGAGAGTTGAAACGGCAGTAATAGTGGCTCTGAGTGGAATAAGAATTTTAAAGGGGGTGCTGTTGTGATGTACAGTTACACTTATCTTGAAAAAGAAATTTTAAAGTCTTACAGGGATAGGTTAAACGAATCGAAAAAGCCTTCTGAAGTTCAGGAGATATTCTCTAAGAGTGCTTTAATTTTGCTTTCGAAAATAACTGAAGAACTTGGAAATTATGAAGTCAGCGATTTGAAACTTGTTCCGATGGAGAAACAAAAATACGAGATGTCAGAAAGAATGAAAAAAGATCTGCGCATTTCTTACCTCATGAAAGAGAGCGATTTGCCGGCTATAATAGAGAGAATGGCTAAAGAAGCTGCAAACAGATATTTGAAACTTGTAAACGACGATGACAGAACAGGTACTTTCAAACTTTCGCCGAAACGCACAAAATAAATTTAAAGAGAGCCTTTCAGGCTCTCTTTTGATAGTTGGATCTTTTGAAATCTCTTTTTATATTTATCTCGAGTTCAAGCAGATCTATTTTCTTGTGCTGACTGAAAATTTCAAATGCCGCTTTGATTATTAAAAGTCTTGGATATTTCAAAAGTAAAATTTTTATGGGATCAACACGGCCTTCAACTGTTTTGAAACTCATCCGTTTCACCCCTTTATTTGCTTGACTTTCATTGACAAATGTTTTATAATTACTACTGTTCTAGGGCTCATAGCTCAGCAGGTAGAGCTCCCGGCCCATAACCGGGCGGTCGATGGTTCGAATCCACCTGAGCCCACCAAAGTAAAAAAAATGTTACACATATGAAACTATATCACTTTTTAACATTTTTGTCAAGTAATCGAATCCCTGAAAAGCAGGGATTTAATTGTGGAGAGATGGCCGAGTGGTCAAAGGCGTACGCCTGGAGAGCGTATGAGCTTAATAGGCTCCGTGGGTTCAAATCCCACTCTCTCCGCCAGTTTTTATAAACCCCACAAAAAGGGGTTATTTGTTTTTTGAAATAAACGAGATTTGTGTTAAAATACTTCGAGACACGTGATCCGGGTATCAAGATGGCGAGAGTCACACCTTGGAGCAGTGGATTTTTTGGAAAAAAGGAGGTGTTAGTGTATGTATGCCATACTTGAAATTGGGGGTAAGCAGTATAAACTTTCAGAAGGTGAGTCTTTTAAAACCGAACTTGTCAAGGGGGTAAAAGAGGGAGAGCAGATAGTAATCGATAAAGTCCTTGCCGTAAAAGATGATAAAGACTTAAAGGTTGGTTCTCCTTATCTTGAAGGTGCAAAGGTAAATGCCACTCTTTTGGAAAATGGCAGATACAAAAAAGTTATGACTGTCAAATTCAGAAGAAGAAGAGGATACCGCCGCGTGAAGAATCACAGACAATGGTATTCTATGCTAAAAGTTGATAAAATTGAAGCATGACACGTTGTGAATTTCTGATCAGTAAAGGTGTTTTCTACGGCTTCAAAATAACAGGTCATGTAGGTTTTGATGTTAAGGGGAAGGATGTTGTTTGTGCTGCGATAAGTGCTGTGTCTCAATCGACTTTGATGGGTTTGAATGAAGTGATGAAAATGGATGTCGATTACGAAGTAAAAGATGGGTTGATAAAGTGTGGTTTGAAAAGTAACAACGAATGTGCCCAATTTATGATTAAAACCCTGTATCAAACACTTGTCCAGCTTTCAAAGCAGTATCCCCGAAATGTATCGATCTCTGAAGTGGAGGTTTAAAAATGAAGATAGAAATTCAACTTTTTGCCACTAAAAGTACCAGTGTGGGAAAAAATGGAAGAGACAGTAACCCTAAATATCTTGGGACAAAAGTTGGAGATGGCCAGATTGTTAAAGGCGGGAATATAATTGTCAGGCAGCGAGGAACAAGAATATGGCCAGGTGAAAATGTTGGTCGTGGAAAGGATTTCACACTTTTCGCGCTTAAAAACGGAAAAGTTCATTTCAAAGTTCGCAATGGAAGAAAATATGCAAATGTCCAGGAGATCAATTGATGAGTAAGACCAAACAAATATCTGTAATTGGGATTTTTTCTGCTCTTGCAACTGTTTTAATGCTTTTGGAAATCCCAATTCCACAACTTGTTGGGTTTAAGTACGATGGCAGTGAAATTGCCACTTTGATAGTGGGACTCATGATAGGTCCATGGGCCGGTATTTTGGCCGAAATCATAAAAGACCTGCTTTATTTTGCCATAAGAGGCACAGATATAGTGGGTTTGATCATGAATCTTGCGGCGGGCATCATTTTCGTGGGAACGGCTTCTATGATTTACTTCAGACGGAAGACGAAAATGAGAGCCATCACATCTTTGATCATCGCAAGTACGCTTACCACCGCCGGAATGGCGCTGTTAAACCTTGTGGTTTATCCCCCTTACTTGCATGTTTCTTACGCTTTTATATTTCAAAATTACCTTTGGATCATAGTCTTGTTTAATCTTTTCAAAACTATCGCTGACAGTGTCGTAGTTTTTGTGGTTTACAAGAAAATATCAACTTTTTTCAAAATCGAAAATTGGGAAAAGAAAAGAATTGTGGAGGAGAAATATGAGTCTAAAAACTTACCTCGCTAAAACGAGTGAAGTAAATAGAAAATGGTATGTTGTTGATGCTGCAGATAAACCTGTCGGCCGCTTGGCAGTCGATATAGCCAAAGTCTTGATGGGTAAAAACAAACCAACTTATACTCCCCATGTTGATACCGGAGATTTTGTCGTAGTTATAAATGCCGAAAAAGTACTTCTAACCGGTAAAAAGTTGGAAGACAAGATTTACAGAAGGCATTCAGGCTATCCGGGAAACATGAAAGAGATAAAGGCAAAGGATATGATCTCAAATCATCCTGAAAGATTGATTGAATTGACGGTAAAAGGCATGATGCCCAAAAATGTGCTTGGAAGACACATGATGAAAAAACTAAAAGTCTATCGTGGTCCTGAACATCCGCACATCGCTCAAAGGCCACAGCCTTTGTCATTTGATCTTTGAAAGGAAGAGTGAATTAAATGCCAGAAAAGACCACATTTTATGGAACCGGCAGAAGGAAAACCGCGATTGCAAGGGTTTATTTAAAGCCAGGAAACGGAAAGATAAAGATAAACGAAAAAGATTATCAGTCTTTTAAAGAATATCTCAAGAGTGGCGTTCTTGAAATTCAGACGAATTTACCCTTTACAGTTACAAACACCATCAATCAGTTTGATATCTTTTGCAGAGTGAATGGCGGTGGACTTGAAGGGCAATCTGGCGCATTGCAACTTGGAATAGCAAGAGCGTTGTTGAATTTCAATGAGAGTTTGAGAGCTCCTCTGCGTTTGAATAATTTGCTTACAAGAGATCCAAGAATGGTTGAACGCAAAAAATACGGAAAAAGGAAAGCAAGAAAGAGTCCTCAATACTCGAAACGCTGATCAAATAAGTGAAAAGTTTAGAAGATTTCAAAGCGCAGTGCGACATAGTAAAGGTTGTGTCGCACTATGTTGTGCTTGAGAAAGCAGGTTCAAGTTACAAAGGACTTTGTCCCTTTCACGATGAAAAAACACCTTCTTTTTACGTTAATCCAGCCAAAGGTTTTTTTCACTGCTTTGGGTGTGGCGCAAGCGGTGATGTCATAGAATTTGTAAAAAAAATTGAGAATATTTCTTTTCCAGAAGCAGTTCAAAAAGTTGCTGAGATGTGTAATGTCGATTCTCCTTTGATCTATTCCGACAGCGAATTTTCAAAATATACTCAATTCATGGAGAAATTGGTAAATTCTTACGCAGAAGTGCTTTTTTCATCAAGGGGCAAAGAGGCATTGTCCTATCTCACAGAAGGTAGGAAGTTAGACGTCGAGACTTTAAAGAAATTTGAGATAGGTTATGCCCCTAAAAATTCAAATGTTGTTACTTCCGTTGCAACAAAGGCTGATTTTGATATTGCAAATTTACTTAACTATGGCCTGGTATCGAGAAACGCAAATGGATCGATTTATGAATTCTTTAGAGACAGGATCATTTTCCCCATTAAGAACAATTCAGGGAAAATTGTGGCCTTGGGCGGCAGAGTGTTGGGAGATGGGGAGCCTAAGTACATAAATTCATCTGAAAACAAATATTTTTCGAAATCGAGTACGCTTTATCTTTTTGATAGGGCAAAGATTCATATCAAGGAAAATGATTTTACCATAATTTGCGAGGGATACATGGATGCCATAGCCTTTCACAGAAACGGATTTGAAAACGCCTGCGCCGTTTTAGGCGTTGGACTTACGGAAAAACATTTGGAAAACATAAGATCATTGACGAAAAATCTACTTCTCGTCCTCGACAGTGATAAAGCAGGGTTGAATGCGATGGGAAAGCTTTCAAAAACGCTTTCAAAATATGATCTTAACGTCAAAGTTCTAACCTTTACAGACGCAAAAGATCCAGACGAGTATTTCAGAATACACGATAAAAAAGAATTTAAAAATTTTTTGTTAAGTGCCGTTAATTACTGGGACTTTTACGTTAGAATGATCGTCGGAGACACATCTGACGTATCAAAGGCAATCAAAAGATTTGCCGACGCGACGAAATGGATAGACTCAACTATTTTGCGTGCCAATCTTGTGAGAATACTTTCCAAAAATTTGATGATAGAGGAAAAAGAATTGTTGTACGAGTTGAAAGTGAATTCTGAAATAAAATCGAACAATAATCCTGAAAGTGATGTCAAAATATCGCGAATGAATTTTGAAGATTGGATCATTTATTTGCTTTTTGCAAATGAGGATATACGCGACAAAATTTTGAAGAGTGTGAATCCGGATTATCTTTCTGAATTTCCAAGAAAAATATTCAACTTTGTGTCCGAAGGACGCATTCATCCGCAACAAATTCTTGAATCGTTGGATGTGAATGAAGGTCAAAGGTTCTTTAAAATAGTAACGAAAGATGTAAACATAAGCAGTTTCGATGAATCTTTGAAAGTCGTGATTGCAAAAGTAAATGAAAGAAAGATAAGGGCTGATATTTTAAAATTAGAAGAGGAGATGAAATCAACGAAGGATCCAGAAAAGCAAAGGAGTCTCCAGAAAAAAATGCTTTCTCTTTATGCCGTTTTGAAAGGGAAGCGAGGTGATGCGAATGGCTGAAAATAGCACAGCCTTGACAAAGAAAAAGATAGACGCCCTGATCGTAAAAGGGAAAAAAGATGGATACGTAACGTATGCAGACATAGACAACGCCATACCAACAGATGAAGATTTCGATTCGAGTCTTCTTGAAAAGATATACGAGATGCTCGAAAAAGAGAACATTGAAATACATGACGAAAGCGATGAGACTGCCGAGGAACCAGACACTTACGTTGATACTGAAAGTTCTGAGGTAAGAAAATATCTCTTCTATCTCGATGGACAACAACCTTCTATATACGATAACGCTAATTTGAAAGACCCTGTTAAACTTTACCTTAAAGAAATTGGCAGAATACCACTTTTGTCTCCAAGCGAAGAAAGAAAACTTGCCAGGAAAGCCGCTACCGGAGATGAAAAGGCAAAACAAAAACTATCCGTTGCAAATCTCAGGTTAGTCGTAAGTATAGCAAAAAAATACATGGGCAGAGGCCTTTCTTTTCTTGATCTGATTCAGGAAGGGAATATAGGTCTGCTGCGTGCTGTTGACAAATTTGACTGGAAAAAAGGGTACAAGTTTTCGACTTACGCGACGTGGTGGATAAGACAAGCGATAACACGCGCAATAGCCGATCAGGCAAGAACCATAAGAGTGCCAGTTCACATGGTTGAGACAATAAACAAGATGAACAAGGTTATAAGGAATTACATGCAAGAATACGGCACTTACCCTAACATAGACGATCTTGCAAAAGCAATGGGAAAATCTAAAGAAAAAATAAATGAGATACTCAAAGCCGCAAGGGAAACCATTTCACTTGAATCGACCGTTGGAAATGACGATGAATCGACCGTAGGCGATTTCGTCGAAGATCCGAATGTGCTCTCTCCAGAAGATGCCGCAGCACAGATGATATTGCACGAGCAGATCGATAAAGTGCTCAACACTTTGAGTCCTCGAGAAGCAATGGTGTTGAAGATGAGATATGGATTGATAGACGGGAAAGCAAAGACGCTTGAAGAGGTTGGACAATATTTCAACGTTACGCGTGAAAGGATAAGGCAGATAGAAGTTAAGGCGTTGAGAAAGTTAAGACATCCAAGCAGAAGCAAGCATTTGAAAGTTTTCATGGGAATGGAAGAAGATCAAAACGATTTCAATCAAAATACGCAAGAAAAATAAAAGGTGGAGTGCGAACTCCACCTTTTTAATTCCCTATTTCCCAATTCTCTATAATCCCTAATGTCTAATCTCTGATTACGGGCTCCGACACGTATCCCGTCGGAAGCTGTCCTCACTTCGTTGCGAAGGCTTCCTCTGGGATATCGTGTCCTCCGCCATAATTACCCAAGTTTTATTGAACTGTAATCTCCTATGACAAGGTTATGAACTTTTGGTTTTTTCTCAATGCTCGATACAGTGGCGTTCTTTCCTATTATGCTTGAATCTATTCTGACATCTACATCTCTTACAACTGAATTTTCAAGCAAAATGGAATTTTCTATCTCCGCATTTTCTACTGTGACATTCTGGCCTATTGAAGTGTACGGACCTATGTAAGCATTCATTATCGTAGAGTTTTTGTCTATTGAAACAGGTCCTCGTATTATAGAATTGATCACCTCAACGCCTTCTTCCATTATGACATGGCCTTCTATCTTTGAACCACCATTTACAGACCCATTCTTTCTTGAATGTCTAACATTTTCAAGAATCCTTCTGTTAGCCTCGAGAAGGTCTTCAGGCATGCCGGTGTCCTTCCACCATCCGTATATCACATGACCGTGCACTTTGTAATTTTTCTCTATCAAGTACTGGATCGCATCCGTTATCTCAAGTTCTCCTCTCCATGATAGATTTATATTTTCAATTCCTTCAAAGATCGATGAGTCAAAGAGGTAAACACCGGTTATTGCAAGATTAGAAGGAGGATTCTGTGGCTTTTCAACGACCCTCAGCACGGATTCACCGTTTATAACGGCCACTCCAAATCTTGATGGATCATCAACTGGCGTGAGAAGAATTGAGACGTTGAGTTTTTTTTGCTCGAAGTCTTTTGCAAAATTCACGAGATCTTCCTGAATGAGATTATCTCCCAAATACATCAAAAAGGGATCTCCATCGAGAAAATCTTTTGCCACTCTTACAGCATCGGCGAGTCCCTTAGGATTTGTTTGGATTATGTAAGATAATTTCACTCCAAACTGAGAACCATCTCCAAGTGCATCCTGAAAAGCCGCGACATTTTCGGTATTAACTATCATCCCTATCTCCGATATACCGGTCTCTTTTATCTTCTCTATGCTGTAAAGTATGACTGGTTTATTTGCAACGGGAATCAACTGTTTGGCACTCGTAAAGGTGAGAGGCCTTAGTCTTGTTCCCTTCCCAGCGCAGAGTATGATGGCTTTCATTTGGAGCAATTTAACTTTGCGTAAGCATCAAGTGCTGCACTGATGATGGGATAAACGACTGGAGATGCCGTCAAAAGTGGGTGCGTTCCGATTTGCAATGCAACAAGATCTACTATTGACATACCGCTTTGAATTGCCGTTCCAACAACATTTATCATCTCACCAACTGATTTGCCTCCCATCATCTGGCATCCAATCAAGACTCCGCTGCTTTTCGAGAAGATCAACTTGGTCTTAACCTTACTCGTATCTGGGATCGTTCCAGGATGTCTGTCAACGGAATTTGAAATTCCTATCTCAACATCAAATCCTCCCGCTTTTGCGTCAACTTCATCTATACCGGCAGCGGCGAAGATCGTTCCTCCAACGGAAGTGGAGAATAGGCTTAAGTCTCCTTTGACCTGGCGGATCAATCTTAAGTCAAAAAGATTTGCACCTGCAACTCTCGCATCAAAGGCCGCGACGGATGCAAGCATCAGTTTGTTTGCTCGCCTTGTGAAGAAATCTTTATGTTCGGCACAATCTCCTATCGCAAAAATGTCATTAACACTTGTCCTCAAATATTCGTCTGTCCATATTCCACCGCTTATGCCTATCGACAGTCCTGCATCTTTTGCGAGCGTTGAATCTGCCCTGTATCCTATCGACAGGATCACGAGATCTGCATCTACTCTTTCTCCAGATTCAAGTACGACACCCTGAACGACATCTTTTCCAACGATCTCTTTGACTTTGCTCGATGTTTTAACTTTTATTCCTTCTTTGTCCATTATTTTTCTTGCTTCTTCCGAAAATTCTGGATCAAACGCAACGGGTAGAACTCTGTCGAGTGCTTCAACGATCGTAACATCTTTTCCTGTTTTATGGATCTCATCACTGACTTCCATACCTATGAATCCAGCACCAACGATGACAACATGTTTGACGTTGGTAAGAGCATCTTTTAACTTTTTAATTTCATTGGCATCTTTCGGAACTGTCATGACGTTTTTAAGATCAACTCCCGGCAGTCTTGGAACGATTGGCATCGATCCCGTCGCGATGACAAGTTTATCGTACTCAAAGTCTTTTCCCGACTCAGTGAAAACTTTTTTGGATTTTGGATCTATCCTGTTCACCTTATCGATGAGTATTTGAGCACCGGCAGCCTCAATAGACTTTGTGGACATGATGTCGCTATCGACAGAGCTTAGAGTGGCTATCGTGTAAGGGATTCCACACGGAACGAGTGTTTCTTTTTCTTTTTTGATCATCAATATATGCTTTCCAGGATAAGTTGAAAGCGCCGTTCCGACCAC
>JABEBX010022509.1_pt1 | contig 10769 bp, 8 predicted proteins | sample 7245971 | NCBI WGS metagenome assembly JABEBX01 (sample SAMN14506365, study PRJNA622280) | hot springs metagenome | biome: hot spring [ENVO:00000051]|acidic hot spring [ENVO:00002120]; feature: spring [ENVO:00000027]|sediment [ENVO:00002007]; material: sediment environment [ENVO:01001048]...
CACTTCGCCAGTTTTTATAATGTAATACCAGCCATATATATTTATTGCCTTTTTTTCTAATTTAGATTGTACAAATGGGTAAGTTAGAAGATTTTTAAGATGTAGTTTTATATTTTCTTTTTCAGTTAATGTGGATATTTCTTTGTCTGGATGAGCTTTATCTTAGGATAATAGGTTTAATGCTGATTTTTTTGACTCTTCCAGCTAATTGCAACCATTTTTTTATATGAGGGGTGCTTTGTAATTCTTCATCCGTATAATATAAAGCTTTGCAGCCTCTACAATTTGAATGTCCGCACACGACAATATTTTCAACATTTAAAATATTTACAGCGTATTCTATTGCCGATGTTGCACAAACGTATTCTGGTGCATCTGCGTAAGGCGGCACAACATTTGCAATATTCCTAATAACAAATAGTTCGCAAAGGTAGCGTTTTTGTTATAAGATTTGGAACAACTCTTGAGTCGGAGCATCCAATAAAGAGTGTATGGGGTAGCTGTTTTTCAGCTAGTGTTTCAAAAAGTTTTTTGTTGCTCTTATACTCAGTATTGTAAAAATCTATAACCCCACTAAATAGTTTATCTACGTTTAACCCCCTACTGTATTCTGGTATATTTTACATAATATTAGTTAGAATTTCAACAAAATTAATTTTTTAAATAGTATGATTTGGATAAATTAACTGCTAAGCGATTTTTTTGGCTTTGAAAGCTAAACCCAGAAAATTTATTAAAAAACTTGACATCAAAATATCGTTGTGATACTAAGCATACTTAGTATGCTAGAAAATTAAATCATGCAAGATATTTAATTATAAAAAAGCCATCAATTGATTGTATGATTAAAAAACGTTTTATTAAAACGAGCAATTTATATCTTTTGTTAACTTTTTTTGTGTTTATGCTTATCGTTCTATTTTCATTTAGACCACTTGGAGATGATAATGAAGGATTGTATGCCCAAATTGCAATGTCTATGTTAAAAGACGTAAATTTTTTAATACCTAAGCTAAATGGGTTAGTCTACGTTGAAAAACCTCCACTTCTATACTGGCTAACTGCAACAAGCTTCTCAGTATTTGGCTTTAATGACTTTGTTGCAAGGTTGCCTGTGTTGCTTAGCGGTTTTTTCTTGCTTGTTGAAGCATATATTGTAAGCAGAAAATTTTTTTCAAAAGCATTTTCTGCGCTCATTGTACTGATTATTGTTAGTCAAATTTGTTTTGCAGTTCAATCAAGTATGCTGATGTTTGATATGCCTTTCACTGTTTTTTTTAGTGCCTCTATGTTTGGTTTTTACTTGGGATATGCAAACAATAACAAGTATTATAGATTTTTTTGGTTTTTTTTAGTTTTAGCTCTTTTAACTAAAGGCCCAATAGCCATTGTCCTTGCTTGTTTGATTATTCTTCCATTTATCTATATTAAAAAGATAAAACTTAAAGATTTGAATGCTACATTTGGTGCGCTAATGCTAGCGCTTGGTTCTATTTGGTTTATTATAGCAAGCATTACTATACCATCTTTTTTTTATTATTATTTTATAGATAACCATATATTTAGGTTTTTGGGTGCAATGCCTGTAAATGATGAGATTAAAGGCCCCATATATTTCTATGTTGAAAGGCTTGTTGTATGCACCTTTCCTTGGTCTATTTTATTTTTTTTGGGTATTTACTATAGTATAAAGAAAAAAATATACAAAAACGATTTTGTGTTATTTATGCTCTTGTGGTTTGTAAGTATTTTTGTATTTTTTTCAATATCTGCCGGTAAAGCAAACTATTATCTTTTGCCTACGCTTTATCCTTTTGCATTTTTATGTGCATACGGAAGTTTCAAAATACCAAAATGGGCATATATTGTCTTGCTTATTAGTGGTTTTTTGCTTGTTGTTGGCGCTTTGGCCATAAAATTTAACATTTTCGAATTAAGGCATGACGCTAGGCTTGTTTATAAATTACCACTGGTGTATTTGACCATTTTGATTTTTTTATTTTACTTAGTTGCATTTTTTAAAAAACGCTGTGCAATATATAGTATCGTTTTTTCCGACATAGTAATTTTTATTGGATTGTTTTTGTATGTAATTTTAAATCAAAATTATTTTACGTCTAAGAATGCTGCTTTATGGATAAAAACAAAATTGAAACAACCATACACGCTTGTTCAATATGGGCCATATTGGCTTACTTCAACAAGCGTGTATTATTTGGGTAAAAATAGCTTGCTTTTAAATAATTTTAGGGATGGTGATTTGTATTATGGCATGAGTTTACTTAAAAAGCCGCAAGATAAATTTATAACGTTTGATTACTTGAAAAAACTTTCTAAATCTTGTGAGGTTGTTATAATAACAACAAAAGCGAATATTATTGAAAAATTAAACTATTATTACATTAGGCCTAAGATAGTAAAAACATTTGGCAATAAAATAGTTGTAGTCCTGTAAACACAATTTATGAAAAATATTTGTTAAATATACTATTGACTTTGTTTTGCAGTTTTTTAATTTTATTTTCCAAGTTTTTTGTGTTTAGCAAGTATTCGATAACTGCAAATTTATCTTTAATATCATTTGGTATTATGCGTGTTAGATTAAGAATGTTTGTAGAAAAAACATATGAGCTTTTTAGAAATTTAACTTCTTTGGTAGCAACCTCATTAATCATTTCTTCAACGCTTTTGCCAAATTTGAAACAGCGTTCTTTTATGCAAAGGTATTGCAAAATAAATTCGATATCAACTATACCACCTTTTGCGCTTTTTATATCAAAACCTTTGTGTGTTTCTATTAAATTTTTCATTTCTTTAACAGTGTTTTGGTTTAGTGAGTATACAAACTTATCAATTGTCTCATTCAGATTGTGCTCAACATCGCAATACACCACGCGAGCTTTTTGTATTGCAAGCTTTTCCCAATCTTTTGCGTATTTTTCAAGGTAGTTTTTAAAATACTCAATATCGCATACTATTAACCCTTTATCGCCAAATGGTCTTAGTCTTAGATCGACTGTGTATAATTTGCCAAGCTCTTTTACAAGTCGAGAAACCTCAGATATCTTTTTTTCATCTGTTTTTTTTGCAAGAAATACCAAATCTAAGTCGCTATTTATAAATAATTCATGTATGCTTAGCTTTCCATAGGCTAATACAACTATATCTTTTATTGAAAGCGTTTCTATTAGTTTTTTTAAGTAAAGATTAGCAAAATCAGATAGGATTTTCTTGCTTGATTTATCTAGTTTTGAACTTAAAAACTTCAGAGCAATATTAAACTCTAATCTCTCTTTTTCTTCTTTTGTAAGGTTTAGTATTTGCAATGGTTGTTCTATGGAAAAAAACTCATCTATTAGGAATGGGTATTGCATGATTTTTTGGCCAAAACCTATGGAAAATACTTTTGTTGCAATGTCAAAAATATTCTTATTGCCAAAAAAAACATCAAAATAGCTAGGCAAAATAGAGTTAAAACCAGATAGAGCGTTTACAAATAATTTGTTGTTTATGTTTTGTGGTAGAGATTTAAATGTTTCGTATATTGATTCTATTGCGCTACTTAAAACTTGAGGATTTAAGTTGACAAACTTAGATTTTCTTGTGATATCGCTTATTATCAATGCTATTTGCTTATAATCTTTAAAATTTTCTTCAAAAAATTCTTCTAGTGTATCAATTGGGGAGAAAATAGGCACAAAAGGGGCATAAAATATCGACTTATAGATGCTATGAATTGTATCTGTGATTTTATTATATATCTTTACAAATTGTTTTAATTCAAGATTGAATATTTTTGAAAAAATTTCTAACTCTTCTATAGAAGTAGGTAAACTAGTTACTTGTTTTTCATCTTTAAGCTGTAATTTGTGCTCAACAAGTCTTAAAAATAAGTAGCATGCTTTTAGTATATGTGCTTGTTTTAAGTAATGTTTTTTGTATAAAACATTTAGAATCTCTATAGTTGAGTTTATTTGTAAATCTGTGTCTTTGCCACCATATAGGAGTTGGAAGTATTGTGTTATAAATTCGGCTTCACGAATGCCGCCAATACCTAATTTCACATCCATTTTGAGTGGATTTATAATCCCATCTATGTTGGTTGTAAGTTTATTTGATTTAATTTTATAGCGGATAGAGCGTATATCTTCAATATAGTTAATATCAATGTTTTTTGTGTATACAAATGGATGGATTATCGAAAAAAAATTTTGTGCTATGGTAAAGTTGCCTGCAGAAAATCTTGCCCTTGTTAGAGCAAATTTTTCCCAGATTTGCCCAAAACTGAAATAATAATTTTCATATTCGTCTAAACTCAATGACAAACTCGAATTATTTCCAAATGGGCGCAATCTTGTGTCTACTCTAAAAACAAAACTGCCAAATTGTAAATCAGATATGATAGATACTACCTCTTGAGCGATTTTACACGATTTTTCAGCTGAATCTATATTGTCGTGTATAAAAATAATATCTATATCGCTTGAAAAATTTAGCTCTTTTGCGCCTAATTTGCCCATACTTACAATACACAAATTTTTTTCTTTAATATTTTCTTTTTGGCAAGCTATATCAAGTGCAATCTCTAAACAAGCATCGGCTAGCTCTGATAACTCAGCATATATACTGTGTGGTTTGCAAATTCTTGAAATTTCTTTTGATGCGATGCGCAAATACTCTTTTTTCCTATACTCTCTAAGTAGGTATTTTTTTTCGTCAATTGTTTTTTTTGATTTTATAAGACTTTTTATTTCTTCATAAAAATCAGTCTTTGTTTTATATGAGTTTAAATCTTCCAAAAGCCAGTAAAAATATTCATTATGATTAAGTAGTGATAATGAAAGTGTATTACTTTGCGAAATTATATTAAAAAGCAAATCTCGGTAAAATTTAGATGCTTTTAGAATTTCAAAAAGTGTTGATTTGGCCGTTGTATTTTCTAAAAATCGCTCAAAGTAGTCAAAAGCCTGGTCAGGATTTGCGCTTTGATTTAGCGATTCTTTGATTTCTTCTATAGAGTTTAGAAAATCTTCCAATAAGTCTAACTTAGAAGTTATGTAAAGAATCGATTTGTAAGCTTTAGTTTTGTTCTTAAATGTGCTTAAAAAATTAGCTAAACTGATCACTCAATTTTGTAAGAGCGTTTAAACATCTCTTCTGATGCAGCTTCTTGTTTTTTAGCTTCAGGTAAAAGTGGTCCTTTAAATAAAAACAACACAGGTGGTGCAATAAAGATAGAAGAGTAGGTACCTGTGATAAATCCAACCAGTAAGGCAAAAGACATACCTTTTAAAACGCTTCCACCAAATAAAAATAAAATTAATGTCACAATGATAACTGTGCTAGATGTTATAATAGTTCTGCTTAGTGTTTCACTTATTCCTATATTAATAGCATCAATTTTGCTCAAATTTGGTTGATTTTTAAGCTTTTCTCTAATTCTATCAAAAATTATAACTGTATCATTTACAGAATAACCCACAATTGTTAATAGTGCAGCTATAACATCCAATGTTAACTCATAGTTAAATAAAGATAAAAAGCCTAAAGTTATAAGTACATCATGAATAAGTGATACAACTGATGCGACAGCAAAATTGTATCTAAACCTTATTGCTATATAAATTAATATACCGATAAGAGAAAGCAAAACGGCGATTATGGCTTTTTTTGTAAAATCACCGCCAATCTTTGGACCTATAACATTTACTTTTAATATTTGATATGAATTTGGGCCGTATTTAGCAAATGCTTTGGCTATTTCAGCATTTAAAATATCATTATTTACATTACTTAGCGGTATTTCTATTAAGTATTGACCGTTTGTATTGCCGTAATTTTCTATTGACATATGTTTAAAGTAATTAGATTTTTCTAGCAATGCTCTGCACTCACCAGTACTTAAATTATTTTTTGTTTGCAATACAATTGCCGTTCCACCTTTAAATTCTATACCTACTCTAAATCCATTTTTAAGAATCAAAGATCCTATGCCAATTGCAATCAATAATATAGAAAGATAAATTCCCCATTTAAACTTTGAAACGAAATCTACCTTTAAATCTGGTTTAAATATATGCAACATCACGTGCTCCTAAATACTCAACTTTTTAAGTGATTTATTTGAAAATAGTGCATCATAGATAACTTTAGTAAATGTAATGGCTGTAAACATATTTGCAATTAAGCCTATTGCAAGTGTTATAGCAAAACCTTTTATCGTTTCAGTACCAAACTGGTACAAAATAAAAGCTGTAATTAATGTAGTTATGTGTGTATCAATGATTGTAATAAGGGATCTATGATAGCCAAGCTCGACTGCATCTTTTGGCGTGCGTCCATGAAACGATTCTTCCCGGATCCTTTCAAATATTAGAACGTTTGTATCCACGCTCATACCAACAGTTAAAGCCATACCTGCAATACCAGGTAGTGTTAGTGTTGCCCCAAGCATTGCAAGTGTTCCCAATATGATTAGCAAGTTAAACATTAAAGCAAAATCAGCTAATAACCCAAACAATCTGTAATATACCACCATAAACAAAAATACTGCAATAGAGCCAATAATTATAGCAAGCGTTGCACTTCTTATTGAATCTTTTCCTAGTGTTGGACCTATAACGGTTTTTTCGAGCACTTTAACAGGTGCAGGTAGTGATCCACTTTTTAGAACAATTGCCAAATCATGCGCTTGTCTTACCGTAAAATCACCACTTATTTCTCCGCTGCCATTTAAAATTGGCTCTCTGATAACGGGCGCAGAGTATACTGTGTTATCTAAAACTATTGCCAATCTTTTGCCAATATGAGAAGCAGTGAATTGAGCAAAAGCTTGTGAGCCTTGAGAATTTAATTCAAATGATACGACAGGCTGATTTGTTTGACTGCTAAAAGATACATTAGCTTTTTTTATCATACTACCTGTTACGACTGCTGTTTTCTTCACTACAATAGGTACTTTTGTAATTTCACCTGTTGTGGGGTTTTTAATAATTTGGTATAAGATCTCATCATCTGGTGGTAATTGTCCGTTGAGTGCATTTTCGACATTTACGGAATCATCAACTAGATGTAACTCAAGCACTGCTGTTTGACCAATGAGCGCAATTGCGCGCTCTGGGTCGGAAATACCAGGCAACTCAACTATAATATCCCTTGAGCCGCTTGTTACAACTGTAGGTTCTGCCACACCAAATTGGTCTATGCGGTTTCTTATAACGCCCACAGCTTGACTTACTGCTTCTTTTTGCATATTTAAAGCAATTTTTGGCTTAAGTGTCATTGATATGCCTGCCTGAGTGGTTTTTGTTTCAAAATTACCAAAATTATTTTGAATCAAATCCAACGCTCTATTTGTATCATTTGGATCCATCAAAGTAACACTTATAGATGCGCCTTTAGCATTAACTTCAACTGTGTTGTAAGCGATTTTTGCATTATCAAATTGCTTTTTTAGATTATCTGCAGCTTGTTGCAAAATACTCGCAAGCGCCTTATCGGTTTCAACTTCTAATGTTAAGTGTGTGCCACCTTTTAAATCAAGTCCGAGATTTATAACTTTTTTTGGCATAAAACTGGGCAAATTACCCAGTGTTTGCTGTGGCAAGAATGCATCTATCGCATATGCGCCAAATATGACAAAAACAATAATTACTAAAAAAAGTTTAAACCAATCTGATTGCTTCATAGATTTACGCTTTTGAGATGATGTTGTCTTTTAGAATTTTTATATTAACATTTTCAGCTATTTCAATAGTAAAATCTTTTTCACTTATATTTTTTATTTTACCGTATATGCCACTTGATGTTATAACAGTATCTCCTTTTTGTAAACCCTCAATAAATTCCTTGTGTTTTTTTCTTTGTTTTTGCTGAGGCAGAATGAGAAATAAGTAAAAAACCACAATAATAATAGCAAAAGGTATTAAAGTAGCCCAAATTGAACCTTGCGGTTGTGTTTGTTGAGCTTGCGCATATGCAAGAGTAATAAAATGCATAATATCCTCCTAACGTTTGTTCAAAAAATACATAATTACAGTGAGTATTATACTTAAAAGTATGCTAGTTGCAAGTGGAAAATAAAAAGTGAAATGATCTTTTCTGATAATTATATCGCCGGGTAATCTACCAAAAGGCAATTTTGAAGAAATACTTAAGATAAGGCCAAATAAGATTAATATTGCACCAATAAAAATCAACAATTTGCCAATTGGTTGCATATTAGTCCTCCAATAAAACCACTACATACGCAGCTATAGCTAAACCCAAGCCAATCTCACCAACTTTTTCATTTGTCTTGGCTTTGATGTTTACAAAGCGCTCCTCAATGTCCAGCAACTTTGCTATATTCATTTTGATTTGTGTTTTATACATAGATAGTTTTGGCTTTTCAAGAAGTATTGTCGCATCCACATTTATAATGTTAAAGCCATTTTTCTTGATTAAATCTAGCGCTTTTCTTACAAAAAATTCACTTTTTAAATTTTTGTAGCGCTGATTTGTATCGGGAAAGTATTCACCAATATCGCCAAGCCCAGAAGCACCAAGCATTGCATCCACAAGTGCATGCAACAAGCAATCACCATCTGAGAAAGAGTATGAGCCAATATCACTATCAATTTCAATGCCGCCAATAATGAGCTTATGATTTTTTTCCAATCTGTGCAAATCGTACCCAATTCCCACTCTATACATGTTGGTATTGTAGCATATTAGAAATTAATAGTAAAACCTTTTGGTTGATTAGTATCTTTTTTTGTTTTAATAATTGCTTTTGGAAAATAAAAACCACCATTAGATACTATTAAGTTTGGTATATCCAGTTGATAGATTTCTGGTATTTGCCAAAAAGCCTCGCTAAGTCTTATAAAAAAGTCGATTAATTGTTTTTTGATTTGAGTGTCAAGTTTGTTTTTATTGTCAATTAAATTAATTAAATCTTCGCAATCTGAGAGCGTTAAGGGTAATATTCTTACAATAGGAGACTTGTAGGCAATGTTGATTTCGCTTATGTAATAAGAAATTCCTATTATGGCACCAAATAGCTTGTCATAGGCTATACCTATGCTTATGGTGTATAAGCTATCTTCAATAGGAGAGAGTTTCATACCTATTAGTTCAAAAAACGACCTTGTTTCCATTTGTGTTAATTGGTATGTTTTTGTTATTTTTGATAGATTGCTAATGTAGTTGCGTGCTTCTTTTATTTTAAAGTCTTGTAAATCTTCGCTCCAAGACTCAGGTGTGTTTTTATAATTTGCATACCAAATGAGCTTTCCTAAAGCCCTCAGCGAGCGTTCAACAAAAGCAAATATTGGGATTTTTTTCTTTAGATGTACTTTTTCTAATATCCTATTTTTGTATTGTAGGTAAGAAAGAATATTAACTATGACTGTTTTATTATGCTCAATAGAATTAACTGAATTTAACATTTCATTTAGAAAATTGTCTAAAAAATCGCTGCTTGTATCTAAAGGGGGTGCAAAAATCACCACAATGTAGCAAGAAGTGGATTTTGTTAAAAGCTCAATTAATGCATTTTTGTATGTTTCAATTTCAAAATCCTCAATATAAGTAATCCTATCTAGTTGTAAATTATTTGCCTCAAATGTATCTATTGCCATAAGGTTTGCACCAATAGAATTTGATATCAATGATACATAGTTTGATTCAGACAAAAAATCGCATGCATATGCAAGAAGTACATCATCTAAGAGCTCTTCCAACGTTTCTGCTCTAATAATACCTGTCTGTTTAAACAAACCATCTACTGTAAAATCAGTATTAGAAAACACTACACTCTCATGTCGAGATATTGTTAGGCTAATTGGAGTTTTTCCTGACTTAACAGCAAAAATGGGTTTTTGCTTAGAAATTTTTCTTGCAAGCAAAGAAAATCTAGCAGGGTTACCAAATGAATCAAGGTATAATACTATTATGTCGATATTTTTATCATCTTGCCACAAATAGAGCAAATCATTGCTAGATACATCCACTTTATCTCCTAAACTTGCAAAGCAGGCAATGCCTAAACCAATATACTCAAAAAAACCAACTAAGCTTATTCCAAGCAAATTTGAATGTGTGGCAATAGCTATTTTGCCAACTTTTGGCAATTTTATTGGACTTATATTTATTTTGGTATCCACTGTGTTGTAAAAAAAGCCAGTTGAGTTTGGTCCAATTAAGCGAACCCCCTGTTTTCTTATGAGATTAATTAATTCTGATTTCATTGGTTCATTTAGTTTGACTACTATTATTAAGACCTTCAACGTCTCTAACATCAAAAAATTTAGTACATTTTTACAATCAGGCACATTTACAACTAGTATATCTGCTTTTTCATCTTTAATTTTTTTCATTACATCGCACTCTGAGTTTATCATTATTGCATTTTTGCTGGATTGATATATGTTTTGCCAAAGTGCACTGTCGCTACCAATATAAGCAAGATTTTGGGGTCTAATCAAACTTGATAGTGAAGCTTGTGTAGCAAACTTTTCTCTCAATAAATGCAAAGACATGACTCTGTTGAACCTAGATAGTGGTAATTTTAAATGTATTGTTGAAGAATCAAGTTTTTCGTGTGAAAGCTCAAATCCGCTATTTTTAAAAACACCAATCATATTGTAATTGTCTGCAAGCACTAGTGCCTCTAGTTCTTTTATACCAGCGAGCCAGGCAAACTTGGCTAATTCTTCAAGCAGTAGTGTACCAATGCCTTTGCCTTGAAATTTATCTTGAACTAAGAAACTTACTTCTGCAGTTTG
>JABEBX010017763.1_pt1 | contig 10757 bp, 8 predicted proteins | sample 7245971 | NCBI WGS metagenome assembly JABEBX01 (sample SAMN14506365, study PRJNA622280) | hot springs metagenome | biome: hot spring [ENVO:00000051]|acidic hot spring [ENVO:00002120]; feature: spring [ENVO:00000027]|sediment [ENVO:00002007]; material: sediment environment [ENVO:01001048]...
ATTTTTTAATGGGCCTTACCCTGTAGAAATAGAAGCCGAAGAGCATGAGAACAAGCGCAGGTATTATTATTGAGTATATTATAAGGAGTTCAAAAACAGACCCCAGTATAGTTATAAGGAGTTTGGAGATAGAACCTAATATGGGATTCAGAGGCGTGTGTATTATAAAATTTGCCAATATTATAAATGATAGAAATACTGATGTAATACCAACAAGCGCAGAAGCCCCTGCATAGATTAATGGCTTTTTCTTGTAAAGGAATGCGAACGATGCGGTGTATGCAAAATAAATTATGTAGCCTACGTCGGCGATAAGCGACAATCGTTCCGAAAGGTTCGTAATGCTGAAGTAAGCTGTAAGAAGCAGCATAAAGACTAAAGTAGCAGCAGTATAGAGTATTATGTTGACATTTGAAATGCTGGGTTTTTTATACGGCATTAACTGCACTGATGCCATTTAAATGTCGGAAGTAATAAACCTTTCTTTATCAAAATAGAAAAAAGGAAAAGAAAAAGAAGCAGATGCTTTATGTTTAATCAATCGCATTTGCTGTAGCCGCACTTCGGGCATGTGAAGCAGCCTTCGCTCGCGACCATGGTGGCGCCGCATTCGGGGCATTTGACATCCTCTTTCGCAGACATCGTATAGCTTGTTGCGCCGTTCCTTATGTATTCCATCGAAACCCTGTGCTCTTCCTTGCTCTCCATATGCTTCTCCTTGAGCTGCGCTATAGTCTTCTGGTTCTGCGTTGGATTGACCGCCTGCAGCACCTGAACGCTCTTGCTGCTGTCCCTGTATACGGTTATGCCCTTGCACCCCAGGCTGTACGCCAGCGAGTACGCCTTTTCTATGTCCTGCGGCGTCGCCCAGCTCGGGAAGTTTATTGTCTTTGACACTGCATTGTCGGTATATTTCTGGAACGCCGCCTGCATCTTGACATGCCATTCAGGCGCTATGTCGTAAGCGGTGACAAAAAGCTCCCTTACTTCCTTTGGTATCTCCTCGACGTCCTGTATTGAGATCCTGCCGGCAAGGTCCTTCATCAGCTCGTCGGAATAGAAATTGTTCTGCAGCGCATACCACTCGAACTCATTGTTTACCTCTATGAGGTTCGAGCCAAGGCTTTCGTGCACATTCCTCATGTACACTACAGAGAATATGGGCTCTACGCCCTGCGACGCGCCTCCGGAGATGATGCTTATAGTGCCTGTAGGCGCTATAGTCGTTACTGTCGAGTTCCTCAATGGTTTGAAGCCAAGCTTGTACCATATGCTCTTCTCGAAATCAGGGAACGGGCCCCTTTCCACCGCGAGCTCCTGGCTCATCTCCCTTGCCTTGTCCGTTATGAATGACATTACGCGCTCTGCAAGCAGCAGCGCCTCATTGCTGTTGTATTTTATTCCGAGCCTTATCAGCATATCCGCCCAGCCCATCACACCCAAGCCTATCCTGCGTATGCTTTTGGAGACCTCTTCGATTTCCTTCAGCGTGTACGTGTTCGCGTCTATGACGTCGTCGAGGAACCTTGTGCCAAGCCTCACTGTATCCCTGAGCTCGTCCCAATCAACTTCAAAGTGGCCATCGACAGCCTTTACCATCCTAGAAAGATTTATTGATCCCAGGTTGCACGAATCATATGGGTAGAGAGGCTGTTCGCCGCACGGGTTTGTCGATTCTATAGGGCCGCGGCTCGGCACCGGGTTCGAATAACTCGCGTTCATGCGGTCCAGGAACACCAATCCAGGGTCACCGGTCTTCCAGGCCATTGTCACTATCAGGTTCCAGACAGCCCTTGCATTGAGCCTGCCAACACGCTTCTGGGTCCTAGGATTTATAAGGTCGTATTCACCATTGTGCTGCAGCGCATCCATGAACTTCTCCGTAATGCCTACGGATATGTTAAAGTTTCTCAGAGTGCCTTCGCTCTCCTTTACCACTATGAAGTCCAGGATGTCTGGGTGGTCCACCCTTAATATGCCCATGTTCGCGCCGCGGCGCTTGCCCCCCTGCTTTATCTGCTCTGTGGCGGCATCGAAAACCTTCATGAAGGATATCGGCCCGGAGGCTACGCCGCCTGTGCTCCTGACAACGTCATTCATGGGCCTGATCCTGGAAAACGAGAAGCCCGTGCCTCCGCCAGACTGGTGTATCAGCGCCGCGTTCTTCACGGAATCGAATATCTCCGGAAGCGAATCCCCCACAGGCAATACGAAGCACGCGCTCAGCTGCCCCAATTTAGTGCCTGCGTTCATGAGCGTGGGCGAATTCGGCATGAACTTGAATTTTATCATTGCATCGTAGAAGCTGTCCTCTATGCGCTGCACTTCCTCGTCGCTCTTGCCGTAGGCCTTTTCCGATGCCGATATGGCCCTTGCGACGCGCCTCCACATCTGCATGGGCGTCTCCATTATCTTGCCATTCTGGTCCTTGAGCAGGTATCTGGCGGCAAGCACCACCAGGGTGTTTATCGGAAGCTTGAGCTCGTCCTCCTGTATGCCTAGCGAGGCTTTATATGCCCTTACCTCAGCGCGCTTATGCCTGTAAAGTATGTAGCTTTTCGCCACTGACGGGTCTTTCTCCATCAGCACCTTTTCAACAGTGTCCTGAATCTCCTCCACATGCACAGATTCCTTACCAAGGCTGTCCACCACTGCGCTCACATCCTTGGATATGCTTTCTGCTTCTTTCTTGTTCTCACTCACGCTCCTTTTTATATAAACATCAGAAAAAGCCCTCGTTATTGCACTGATTATCTTGCCTTCATCGAAAGCAACCTTTTCCCCATTCCTTTTTATTACGCTAGTCACCATTCAATACACCCCTAAAAGTTGCAATGGATTATTTTTAATAAATGTTTAAAAAGCAGACCATATGGTTTGATTACTTAAATGGTGCGGGAAACTTCCGCTATTCATTTAAAGCTTTTCTTTTATACCGTCATAAATGTTTTTTATGCTTGCTTCCGCTATTCGTTTTTTATCTCTAAAAGCGGAATAAACAGGGTTTAATTCTTGCTCTGCTCAATCTCGTCGCAGGAGCTTTCAAAGGCTTTTTTCAGCTCTGTCCATGCGCCCTTGTAAAGGGCCTGCTTGTCCTTTTCTATATTGGAAAACATCCACCTGTAGAATACGTTGTCAGGTATCTGCGTGCTGGCTATTTCCCCTATATCATAAAGGGATACGTTCTGCCACCTGATCCTTTCAGCCTCTTCGTACTCTGTCTTTATCTCTGCATTGCTGAGCTTGTCGTCGTGATTCTCTATGCATTTATGCGTCTGCCAGGAGTGGCTTGAAGAGAACGAAGCTATAAGAACTGCCATGGCCTTCAGCATGATTTCTTCGCTGCTTAGCTGAATGCCATCGGCATTGCCTTTCCTTTCTAAAGGATAAGTATGGTGCGTGTTGTATTTAACTGCTAATTTGCGTATTTCCGAAGCAAGCACATCATATTTTGTAAGATTGTACTTTATTGGCATCCGCGTGCACGTTTTTATTTATATATTGCACGAGAACATATATAAGCATAATCATGCAATATTAAAAAATGGCATCTGGATTTTATGCCATAAGGCGATATAGATGGCGTTGTTTAACATATTTGGTAAGAAAGACGCGGCCGAAGACCTTACAAAAGCTGTGCCGTATAAGATATCTACAGAATGGGTACCATACAAGCTTTACTCCGGAAGGAGGAGCCAGTCATCGCTTTTCGTCAGGATAAAAAACGCAACGAACGAAGTCCTTATGACATCGATCGTGCTCGAGCTTCCTGGCCAGCTTGGCTTTGACGACATGGGTATGCTCAAGCAGAAGGAACTGAGGCTCGGCGAGATAAAGCCGGGCGAAGAGCGCGAATCGAGGTTCGAGGTCTACAATACCCTGAATGCGGATCCCGGCGACTACACTGTATCGATAACCACCATATCCCATTACAGGGACTACGGCCACGTGCTCAATGCTGTCAGGAAGAAGACCACAGTGAGCGTGGTCTGAAGGAATGCGCCTGCTTTTCGGATCCGCCGCATTTATCAGCCTGTTTATATCTTAGGGATAATCCTGCAATTTCCTGGCCTGCCCCATGGCATGGGCTTCCTTGAGCCCCATCCTTATGCCCCTGAGTATGTTCATGCATAAGTAGTTTACATAGAATCTCCGCATTTTTGCCTCTTCGTATATGCCCACGCTTGTGAAATAATCGGCGCAATAAAGCCCAGTTATATCCGCCCTAGCTTCCTCGATGTGCGAAAACAGCTCTGCTAGCTTTATGGAAACGGAAACTTTTTTATCGCCCTCGATTATCTCCGCCGCCCCCAGCCCGTGGGATAACTCGTGGAAAAGGGGAAAATCGGTAGCCAGCCCGATATCCAGATATTTTAACTGTTCTTCGTCGAGCAGCCTTTCTGCTATGGGGCGCACTATCTTTTCAAATTTATTTCTGGTTATATTCGCCATTAAAACTTTTTTGGATCCGTAAGCGCCCCTTACTGCCTCGTCGTTAGGAAGGTTGAATGCCGACGTCACAAAACCCGCATTGGCTTCACCGCCGAAGTATATTTCGTCCGCAATGACTATTGGGGAAGTGGACTGGTTTTTCCTTGTAAACTTGAATTCGCTTTTTATGGGGAGCGATAAATCTATCTCCTTTAGGTATTTCGAATATTTCTGAAGTTTTTTGGTCTCCTCCTCGTTCCTTATGTTTATGTAGGACTCGAAGAAGCCTTTATAGCCGAAAATCCTATCCTCATAGGTCTCGTAGGGCCCGATAGTCGGCTCTATCCGGCTGTCCAATTTAATCCAGAGGGCCTGCTGGTCCTTGTAATCATTTGTCAGGAATGCCTTTGCGGTTGCTTTGAGGTAATCCTTAAGCGATTGGTTATCCGAAGCGTCCGCGGCCTTTTCTATGGATTCCGCGGCTTTTCGCAGTTCCCCTTTGTATCTGTCGGAATAATTTACAACCTTCAATTTGCCGTTTTCGCGGGTTATTGATGTATAATAGCTCCTTGCCCCTTCTGCGCTTATCTCTGCCTTTTCAATGGCTCCCTCAAGCTCACTTTTGGTTATGCCTTCAGGATAGACTGCAATGTTTTTGCACAATCCGGGCCCTTTGATAAACGGTTTTTGGCCATCGAGCGCATCCAGATGCGACTTGTTGAAAAGCAGGTAAGCAAGCTCATCCTTTGATTTGCTATCCTCTTTTCCCTCTAATCCTTCCTTTACCTCGAGCAGTTCGGGGCATAGCTGAAGCATGAAAACGTTGTCGATAATTTTTGATGCCTCAATCAAATATTTTATGACCTTTAATTCGGATTCTGAAAAATTGCTTTTATCAAATGCAAGGCCTGTTTTGGAAAGCCTCCTGAAGCCGTCCGAGATCATTTTGTCGTCGAAATCGAAACTATCCATGCTTACGCCCAAATAATATCACAATATTTTCTTAACAACACTGCAGGCGCAATGATATGCCAGGGCAGGGATATGCAATCAGTGTATCCTGCTCCCAGGAGATGCGTCTTTGTCCGGTACTATCAGCGAGACAGTGACCTCGTCCTCAGCAGCGAGCAGCATGCCGTCCGAAACGACCCCTGCTATGTTCCGCGGGGACAGGTTTGCGACGATAACTATCTTCTTGCCTAGGAGCGAGTCCTTGCTGTAATATCCGGCGATGCCTGCGACTATCACCCTGGTCCCGAGCTCGCCTACGTCCAGCGTGAGCTTGTACATTGGCTTGCGCGTGGTGGGATGCTGCTCGACATCGATTATCTTGGCCACACGCAAATCCACAGATTTAAACTTGTCAAAGCCTATCCTCTGGTAGTCTGAAATCTGGGTTATGCCTTCGTTTCTTTCCCCTTCGCCTTTTTCTTCATTGGAACTATAAGTGGGCCCCGTTGCCTGCTCTGCATCTGGGTTGTCCCTTTGTTCTGCGTCTTCAATATCGCTCATTAAACTGTCTATGCTCTTATCGCTTTTATTCTTCAAGCTCGCACCTTTTTAATATATTTATGTATGATTATTTATTATTTATTTCTAAGTATTTATTCCTAAGCGAATCTAAGCAAATATTGCTTATGCGGCAGTATTAATGTTATGCCGAAGACGCACAGGAAAACCTATCTATACCGTTTATTAATGTCTGCATGCAAAATATTGATTGATGCCTTATGGAAGAGAATAAGCCCAGCGTGCATGAGAGCCTTAGCCACCTGTATGACGATAACATAAAGCTAGTGAAGCAGTTCGGCGCGCAGCTTATAAGTGATCTTGACGACGTTCCTGACTTCTATACATTTAGGAATAAGCTTATATATTCGCACAGGGACTTCGACACTTTTTTCAAGGCCATAAAGAAGGGGGAGAAATGCGCCATAGTCTCCGGGTTCAACGCCAGTGGGACCCCGCATCTGGGGCATATCCCAGTGTTTGACACAAACCTCTATTTCCAGAAGGAATATGGAATAAAGATGTTTGTGCCCATATCCGACGATGAGAGCTACGTTTCGCAGAAAGTGGAAACGCAGGAGCAGGGGCTCAGGAATTCGCTTCTGCTCGCAAGGGTGATCATAGCCTTCGGGTTCGACACCGAGAAAACTAAATTGATAATAGACCAGCTTTATACAAACATTTACAACCTTGCCATAAAGCTGTCAAAGGGCCTGAACCTGTCAGAGATAAAGGCCGTGTACGGCTATGCGCAGGACCAGAACATCGGCCTTCATTTCTATCCTTCGGTGCAGGCTGCGCACATACTCTTTCCGCAGACGCTCGGCATAGAGAATGTATTGGTCCCCATAGGCGCCGACGAGGATGCGCATCTGAGGGTGTGCAGGGATCTGGCCGACAAATTCGGGTTCAAAAAGCCTGCGGCGCTGCATTCTGTGTACATGCCGGGCCTTGACGGCGAAAAGATGTCAAAATCGCGCGGCAATTCCATATTTTTCATGGATGGCGCAAAAGAGATAAAAAAGAAGATCATGGCGGCTTACAGCGGAGGCCAGCCGAGCGTGGAAGAGCACAGGAGGCTAGGGGGAAACCCGGAAATCGACATAGCGTACATGTACCTGAAAAGCTATTTCCTTGATGAGGAGGAGGCAAAGCGCATAGCCAGCGAATATAAAAAAGGTGTTATATTAAGCGGTGAGATGAAGCAGATGCTGTATGAAAAGGTGATGGATAGAATCGACAGGTTCATGCATGCTTACTCCAGGGTTAATGAGAAGGACCTTGAGAAGGCGATAATGGCAAATGAAGGCATAGACATCAGAAAGCTTCTGGACAGGTTCGGAGTGTTCGACGACCATTAAGCGCGTTTCTTTCGCCTTGGCTTCGCATGCTGGCGGATAATCGGGCAATGGATCGTACTTAAAGAAATGCGGTTTATTTTGTAAGCTTTCATATAAATGCAGCCGACGTGAGATTAATGCACGCTGAGTTTAATTATAAACCAAAACTGCAAAAGGATTAAATAACTTTATTTTAAATTTCATATGCTTCTGCAGGGCTTTTTATGAGTGAGGATAAAATAAAAACGACAAACGACTTGAAGATACCTGAAGGGCTCGTTGATCAGGTAATCGGCCAGAAAGAAGCCGTTGAGATAATTAAAAAAGCTGCAAAACAACGCAGGAACGTGCTCCTGATAGGCGAACCCGGAACCGGGAAAACCATGCTAGCGGAGGCCATGGCAGAGCTTCTGCCGGTGACCGACCTTGAGGATACGCTGGTATACCCGAACATGAATGACGAGAATATGCCCATAATAAAAACAGTGAAGACCTACCCGAACGCCGAAGACGCAAAAAAGCTTGCGGAAGGCCAGGGCAGGCAGATAGTGATGCATGAAAGGCTCAATAACAGGATGTCCCTGGGCAAAGGGGGCTCCATAATCATGCCCATAGTATTTATATTGGTGATAGCGCTCTTCGCGCTGTCGCTCAGCGGGCTCATAACCGGATATGAGATAATAGTCCTGGCAGCGCTTATGCTCGGCGTGATGATATTCGGCTCTGTGCTTATTTTCATGACAGGCCTTACAAAAAGGGTGGGGATGCCGGGAATGTCCTCAAATTCAGAGCCGAAGCTCATAGTGGACAATACCGGAAAGACGCATGCCCCGTTCATAGATGCGACAGGGTCTAGGGCTGGCGCGCTGTTCGGGGATGTCAGGCATGACCCCCTGCAGACTGGCGGGCTTGGGACGCCTGCGCATTTGAGGGTTGAAAGCGGCGGCATACATAGGGCGAACAAGGGCGTCCTGTTCATAGATGAGATTTCTAGCCTGGAACCCAAATCCCAGCAGGAACTGCTCACTGCAATGCAGGAGAAGAAATACCCTATAACTGGCCAGAGCGAAATGAGCTCGGGAGCTCTGGTCAAGACAGAGCCGGTGCCGTGCGACTTCGTACTTGTGGCTGCAGGGAACCTACAAGACATACAGCACATGCATCCAGCGCTCAGGTCCAGGATAAGGGGCTACGGATACGAGGTCTTCATGGAATCCACGATGCAGGACACCAAGCAGAACCGCGACATGCTTATGCAGTTCATAGCACAGGAAGTTAAGAAAGACGGCAAGATTCCGCCGTTCGACACGAGCGGAATGGAAGCTATAATAGAGGAGGCAAGGCGGCGCGCCGGAAGGAAGAACAAGCTCACGCTTATACTTAGGGATCTGGGCGGCCTGGTCAGGGCTGCGGGCGACCTCGCTGTAGAGCGGAATAAAAAGGTGGTGAGCGCAGCCGAAGTGTCCGACGCTAAGAGGCTTGCAATGCCGATAGAAGCGCAGGTGATATCGCAGCAGCTTGACTACAGGAAGGATTATAAGGTCTTCACCAATAAGGGCTACGCCATCGGCAAGGTTAACGGGCTCGCGGTCGTGGGAGCGTCCGCGCTGACCGCAGGCATAGTCATACCTATAGTCGCAGAGGTCACGCCCGCAAGCTCAAGGAGCGAAGGCAGGTTCATACCCACAGGCAAGCTCGGAAAGATAGCTAGCGAAGCGGTGAAGAACGTGAGCGCGATAATAAAGAAGCATATGGGAAAAGACGTGGCCAACTACGACATGCACGTCCAGTTCCTGCAGACGTATGAGGGCATAGAAGGGGACAGCGCCAGCATAAGCGTCGCGGTGAGCATAATATCGGCTATGGAAGGATTGCCTGTGGATCAATCGCTCGCGATGACCGGATCGCTTTCGGTCAGGGGAGCCGTTCTCCCTGTAGGGGGCGTTACGAGCAAGGTCGAAGCCGCAATAGGCTCAGGTATGCGCGCGGTAATAATACCCTATTCGAACAAGGATGATATTTACCTGAGCAAAGAGCTTAAGAATAAGATCAAGATCATACCCGTAAAAAGCTTTGCCGAAGTGATAAAATACGCGATGAAGGAAAGCAAGCGGCGCAATGAGATAATGAAGGAGCTTAAAAAATCTGAGGAAACGTAGATGGCGAAGAAAAATCCTGAAGCTGAAGTTAAAGCCTCCGGCCACGGGGACGAGGAGGAATCCGGGAAAAAGCTCGAGGGATTCGGAACGGAGATACTGGAAGACATAAAGAAGAAGCAGAACCCCTCTTTCAGCGTGACCACAAGAACCAGGTCAAACATATTATATGACGAGAAGCAGGGTTTCCTCAAGCTCGGGGACGCGAGCGAGGAGCACAACTTCATAAACATAGCGCAGGCTAAGAGGTTTATGCAGACGGTCGCGATAGCCTCGAAATGCCACGATTTCGTCAAGCAGAACCTGCACACGACAATAAGGGGGCTTTACTACCAGCTTAAATATTCGCTTGGAGAGGACGTCGATGAGAACATATTCAACGAGCAGAGCGAATCCAACCCCCTCATAGAGGATTTGGAGGTCGCGTTGAGCATGAAGCGCGAGAGCCTGCACCTGAACGCGAACAGGAAGGGGGTTCTCGCGGGCAATATGCGCATACTTGACAACTTCGGCAACGAGCGCACCGAGATAGACACGAGCAAGATGGGGAGAAGCGGATGGGCGATACCTAGCGACGTGGACAACGACATGGAATTCGTAGACGTGAAGGCGAAATACGTCCTCGTAGTCGAGAAAGACGCGCTATGGCAGAGGCTTAACGAGGACGGCTTCTGGAAGAAGGAGAACGCGATACTGATATCGCCGCAGGGGCAGGCTGCCCGGGGCACCAGAAGGCTCATAAGGAAGCTTGCGGACATGGGCCTGCCGATATACGTCTTCGATGACGGAGATGCCTGGGGCTGGTACATATACTGGACCATCAAAACAGGCAGCATGAATCTGGCATACATAGGCAGGGACATCGCCACGCCTGAAGCCAGGTTCATAGGGGTGACTATGACTGACTTAGAGCATTATGAATTCCTCAAGAACATGACAATGAGGGCGACAGAGGTGGACCTGAAGCGCGCACAGGAAATGCTCAACTACCCTTGGATAAACCAATACAAGGAGTGGGTTAAGGAGCTCAAGGAAGTGCTCAGGACCAAGAAGAAGCTGGAGCAGGATACGCTGCAGGGGCCAAGGCTGACCTTCGTGGACGATTACATAAGGGAAAAGATAGAGAGTAAGGAATTCCTCCCCTGATCATAGGTCTTCTAAATCATTTTTTTCTTATAAGGTTTGAATAGAATTCCTTTTCCATTATTGCCTTGTCATCTTTTGTGCACATACCATTGAGTTCCAGGGCCCTCATTGTTGTCTTGAGTATCGTTATGTGCATGGACGAGAACTCGCTTTTACTTTTTGTAGCTGAAATAAT
>JABEBX010022081.1_pt1 | contig 10755 bp, 7 predicted proteins | sample 7245971 | NCBI WGS metagenome assembly JABEBX01 (sample SAMN14506365, study PRJNA622280) | hot springs metagenome | biome: hot spring [ENVO:00000051]|acidic hot spring [ENVO:00002120]; feature: spring [ENVO:00000027]|sediment [ENVO:00002007]; material: sediment environment [ENVO:01001048]...
GATGAGGAAAAAACACAGGGTAATAGCATATAAGCATACAAAGGACTAAGGCCTCGTTTCTATAAGAAAACTTTACGATATCAGATGGATCGTAGGATTGAGCGAATGAAAAAATTCCCTTATTGCATTTTTTGGGTTAAAGTATGACACCGTTACTGTTCTATAGATTTATAAACCACAAGCCGCATGCCACTAAAATTATTGCCGATATTTTTGTGACGATGGAGGCTCTGGTAATATCTTCTTTTATAACCTCGGGAAACCAGATTGAAAGAACAAATCCGAATAGAAAAACAAACAGGGGAATGGTCCCTCCAAAGACCGCAACCAGAGAGACAAACCCTATGCTTATAGCATAAAAATTACTCACCCTCCCAGCGATATAAATAAGCTCGTTGATATTAAGGATTGACCACGTACCCGCTCTTATATCTCTTATTTGTTCAAGCACCCTTGTGCTGTACAGGAGAAAAAGGATGGTAGCTCCGATAGCAACGCCGAAAAACTCGCATGCGAGCGCGTCCCAAAAATTCTGTTTGATGACCACGAACTTGAACATCACCGCCGGGAGTGCCCAGAGCATGCTCGCGAGCAGGACCCACCAAAAGGCCTTCCTTATCTTAAAGATACCGGAGTCTGTCTTCTGCATCGAGACAATGAAGCCGCCGCACAAGATTAGCAGAAAGCCCAGCAATTGTCTGTGCGTCAGTGTCTCTCTAAGGAAGACATAGGATAGCAGAAGGACAAAGACAGGCATGGACTGGAACAGCGGCGAGATCCGCGAGGCATCCTCAAGTGAGAGTGCCTTAAAATAGGGGATTAGGGCTAACTCCACAAAAATCCCGGAAAGCAACAATACACCTATCTGCCAAGAGCTGGTTATTGACAGCCCGTGAATGAGAACGATTACCAGGGCGAAAAGAAGATCGATCCACCCGCCGAATACGGTCAGTGCGAGCGGGTCCCTGACTCTTTTCTCGATAAGGAATTTATCAAAGACGTTTGAGACCGCGAAGAGCACATTGGCTATTATGGCAAATAGTATCCAGGACATAGATTCACGTGTAATTCAGTTTGTATGGTATAGTCGTATTTCTGTCAAACAAAGCCATGGCGGCATAAGGGCCCCCATTTCAGGAAAGAGGGCTCAAGAATAAATTCTACGGCTATACATGAGAATGACAATTCCCGATCAGCCTGCTTCATTTTGACAAAAGCCATACAAGTGGCAGATCTTAAACATCGGTTTTCTCTTTCTTTAACCCGAAAAATGCATTGCCTGTCCGTAGAATTCATTGTATAAAACATGTATATGATCGCATTTAAAGGATTGCAATAGACGTATGGCTGACGAAGAATTCAAGAGGCCATCCCCTGAACAGCTCCTGAAGCTCTCACAGCAGGCAGAGGCTGCAAAGCACAGGGGCAGACTCATTGTGTACTTCGGATTTGCACCCGGCGTCGGCAAAACATTTGCCATGCTGAGCGACGCACGACAGCGCAAAAACGATGGAGTCGACATGGTCGTGGGTTATGTGGAAACCCACGGCAGAAAGGAGACCGATGCCCTGCTCGAAGGTATGGAAATAATCCAGCCCCTGATCATCGAGTACATGGGTGTAAAGCTCAGGGAACTTGACACGGCAAAGGTTCTGGAACGCAAACCCGCGCTTGTTATCGTGGATGAACTTGCACACACCAATGCACCAGGTTCTCACAATGCGAAACGGTACATGGACATAGAGGTGATACTGAATGCAGGCATTGATGTCTATACGACCCTGAACGTCCAGCACATCGAGAGCCTGAACGATATCGTCTCCCAGATCACGGGCATCAGGGTGCGGGAAACAGTGCCAGACACCTTTATCGAATCGGCACAGGAGATTAAACTTATCGATCTGCCGCCAGAAGAGCTGCTCAAGAGGCTTGCAGAGGGCAAGGTTTATGTAAAGGATATGGCAGGACTTGCAGTAAACAGCTTTTTCCGCTCCGGGAACCTCCTCGCACTGCGGCAGCTTGCCCTCAGGATCGTTGCAGACCGTGTAGATGATAAAATGAGGGGGTATATGCAGGCACACGCAATAGCCGGACCATGGCCTGCAAGAGAATTTATCCTCGTCGCTGTCTATGCAAGTCCATATGCGGAGAAACTTGTACGCTCGGCATTCAGGTTTGCGAATGAGGTGAATGCCGAATGGATAGCTTTTTACGCTGAAACCGAACGACACAAGAAGCTGTCCGCGCAGGAAACCGAATGGCTGAACAGAGCAATGGTTCTGGCGAAGAAGCTCGGTGCAGGCGTCGTATGGATTAAAGCTGATGATCCGGTACAGGCAATTGTGGATTATGTAAGGGATAATAATGTGACCAAGATCGTTATTGGGAAAAGCCGTCATTTTGGCTTGTTTCCCTCTATTTCACAAAAGGTTCTGACCAGGACACCCAATGTAGATGTATACATGATAGATGCAAGAATCGACAGCAAAAAACCACGAATAGCGATCCAAAAGCCATTGATCACTTCAAGCCCGAAGAAATACGCTATGGGTGTCCTTGCTGTTGTTGTAATGTCGCTCGTAGCATTTCTTCTCCGCAGCAGCCTCAACCAGGTCAACCTGCTGTTTTTGCTCTTGCTACCGGTTATCGTAAACGCAATCTATATCGGCAGGGGACCGTCATTCATTTCGGCCATACTCAGTTTACTGATTTTTGACTATCTTTTCGTTACACCATATTACAGCTTTGCAATCTCCGACACAGGATATTTCTTTACCTATACCATGTATATGATTATCGCCATATTGATAAGCAACCTTGCATACAAGCTGCGTATCAAGATAGGTTCTTTAAAACAAAGTGAAGCAAAAAACATCGCGTTTTATGGTTTGAGCAGGGATCTGGTTACAGCCAGTAACGTGGAACAGGTACTTGCGATATTGGCTCGCCATACCACGCAAATATTCCGGTGCAACCTTGCGATCTTTTTGCCTTCCAGCGACAAATTGGTTGTGAAAACGAAAACCTCGGGATTCGAGGTCAATGATAAAGTACTGGGAGTGGCATCATGGGTGTTACTGAATAAGCAGGCCGCCGGCCATGGAACAAACACGTTACCGCAGGAACGAGCAACATATCTGCCTATGATGGTAGAAGATACTATCATAGGCGTGATAGGTTTTTTGTTTGATTCTCCGGAACAGGTGATATTACCCGAAAACATGGCGGTCATGGAGACCATTGCACGCCTCGGCGCCATGGCTATAGAACGGAACAAACCAAAATAGAACCCGTACAATGCAGAGGGGTATTATTATAACTATGCCCCGAACTTCCTGAGCCGCATTCCGTTAGCAAGCATCAACGGCATAATATCCGTTGAATGCATTATCCCCAGTTCCCCTTTGAGGCATTCCCGCTCTGTAAATGAAACAGAAGTCCTACCAAACACATACTTACTCTTGAGCAACACGGGGACAGGGTGCCAGCTATGTCCCTTAATAAGAGCCGGTGTGGAATGGTCGCCCGTTATTACAAGGACATCAGGATTGAGCGAAAGTATGCCCGGAAGGTTTTTATCAAACTCTTCTATTACCTTGCATTTGCCTTCGAAATTACCGTCCTCACCATTTGAATCGGTTTTTTTAACATGAAAATAAAAGAAATCATACTTATCGTAATTATCTCTTAATGCCTTAACTTCCTGGTCAATGCCGCCGTCTGGTTTGATTGTATCCATACCAAGCAACTTTGAAATACCAAGGTACATAGGATAGGTTGCTATTGCGAGTGCTTTTACTCCGTATACACTGTTGAACTTCGGTACCTTCGGTACAGATGAAAAACCCCTTAAAAGAATATGGTTAGCCTTTTCTTGATCCTTCAATATTCGGGCGGTCTTCTCTACAAACTTGAGTGCAATCTCCAAAACATGCTTTGCAGATGCATTTGTCGGCGAAGGCATAACAGGTTCGAGTCCTTCTTTTTGCGGGTCTGTATCCTCTATAGCATCTGCACCCTTCTCCATAACATGTGGAAACCTCAAAACGAGAGCGAATCTATGTTCCATACCGGGAAGCAGTATGATCTGTGCGTCATCAATCTGTTTTATCTCCTCCTGCAGCATCTCCGTAATCTTTTTACTCTGATCGGTCGGAATCCTACCAGCCCTCCTGTCCTTAATGATAATCTTTTTGCCTTCTTGTACAGCTGTTGCGTAGTTGCACCGTATCGCTATATCGTTTCCCGTCAGATGTATACCAAGGCCAAGTGCTTCAAGCACTCCTCTGCCTATCTCATATTGGAGTGGGTTATAGCCGAATATACCGAGATGTCCTGGCCCGCTTCCCGGAGTTATACCGTAAGCAACCGGTACCTGCAAACCGCATGCAGAACTGTGGGCAAGGAGGGATAGATTTGGCGTACTTGCCTTTTCGAGTTCGCTTGCCCCATTGACAGGCAAACCTCCGACACCATCTAATACAACAAGTACAAGCTTTGTAGTATTAGGTTCTATAAGAGGTTTTAATAATTCTTGATCGTTCATAGTATCTCCTTTCGAATTTTTTTCTATCATACCAACCAATAAGATATTTATCAATCATTTATTCGTTTTAAGTTGCTTAATCCAAAAAATGCGTTTGCAAAATAAGGGAATTTTTGTAATGAGCGATAATCCTGCGTCAAATAAAGGTATTCTTCTAAAATACGATGAGGAAAAAACACAGGGTAATAGCATATAAGCATACAAAGGACTAAGGCCTCGTTTCTATAAGAAAACTTAACGATACCAGATGGATCGTAGGATTGAGCGAATGAAAAAATTCCCTTATTGCATTTTTTGGGTTAAGAGAGTTTCGTCTCTGCAAACATACCCCCTCTTGTACGACAAGTTTTCCAGCTTATTCATATTATTGACGCCGTTAAAACTGAATGTTATCTTATACAAAATATGATTCATCAACCACTTGATTTTGAAAAACCTATTTGTGAATTAGAAAAGAAGATCGAAGAATTCAGACAATTGTCGTCTTCAGAAGGAATAGATCTTTCCGATGAGATATCAAGGCTTGAAAAAAAGGTTAAAAAACTCCGGGAAGAAACGTTCTCGAATCTTACTGCATGGAAGGTAATACAGCTTGCCAGGCATCCGGAAAGACCCTATACTTATGATTATATTTATCTTATTTTTAATGAGTTTATAGAAATACACGGAGATAGGAGATTCAAAGATGATCCCGCCATTGTTGCTGGAATAGGGCTACTGAATAAGCAGAGTGTCGTGTTTATAGGCGAACAGAAAGGCAGAGGCGCAAAGGATAGAGCACAAAGGAACTTCGGCATGCCGCATCCCGAGGGCTACAGAAAAGCCATGCGTGCCATGGATATAGCGCAAAAATTTGGTTTACCTATTATTACCTTCATAGATACACCGGGAGCATACCCGGGCATAGGAGCCGAGGAACGCGGTCAGGCAGAAGCAATATCTGCCTCCATATTAAAATTAGCCGGTATCCCGGTCCCTGTGATCGGCTGTATAATAGGCGAAGGCAGCAGCGGCGGGGCACTCGCAATAGGGCTCGTAGATAAAATGTTCATGCTTGAATATGCGGTGTATTCCGTTATATCGCCGGAGGGATGTGCATCAATACTTTGGAAGGATCAATCCAAGGCACCAATTGCAGCAGAGGCTTTAAAATTAACATCCTATGAATTGAGTAAAGCAGGTATTGTTGATGGTGTACTGAAAGAACCGACAGGCGGTGCACATAATGATTCTAAATCAATGGCGCAAACAATAAAAGATACCCTTATCAACGCTGTATCAGAACTAAAATCCATACCGCCGGAAGAGCTTGTTAAAAACAGATATAAAAAGTATAGAACGATAGGACAGTTCAGGGAGGGCATGGAGTAATAATTTATGGGCAACATATTCGGAGTTGACATTGGCAGATATTCGATAAAAATGGTTGGTATAAAAACAACCATGAGAGGCTCGGATCTGAATTTGTCAAAAGAATTCGTTTTCCCAGATGGAACAGGTGTATTTTCCGATTCAAATACTAATGCTCTCCGGGATTTCTTTGCTGTCGAAGACTTGGCATCATCGGATGTAATCGTAAGCATTCCATCCGACTTAATATCCGTACACACGATTTCTGTCCCATTCATAAACGATAAATTTATATCCAAGACAATAGGCCCGGAACTGGAAGAGGTAAGTACATTCAGCCTTGAAGAAACTACAATGGATTACAACACCATAAGGAAGGAAGGTGAACATTCATCGGTAATTACCTTTTCTATGAACAGCGACGCCATGAAGCTGTGGCTTGACGCATTACTGCTTTTCGGTCTGGATCCGAATATAATCGATGTTTCTCATTGTGCTTATTCAAACATTTCAACGTACTTAAAGCTCGATAATCCGTTTATCATTATAGACATAGGACATGCGCATACCTCGCTTTCTTTTATTGATAAAAACGGTCTGTTCATGACAAGAGATATAAGGATAACCGCGCAGATGCTGGGGTTGACAACGGGTAAAAATGCGCCAAGTGAAGACATTACAAAAATCTTCACAAACCAGATAAAATTTTCTATAGATGCTGCCGAGAGAAAATACGATACGAAAATAGAAACAGCGGTTTTTGCAGGAAGGTTTTGTGAAGCAGGGAGTTTATTTGAAAAACAACTTGAATTAAAGACTTTCGCCTTACCTGCAAACGATATTGTTAAGGTAGTAATAAATGAGAATACATCTTTGGAGCCGCACTATACACTTGCATTAGCCTTAACAATGAGAAGCATCATGAAAAGACCCCGCAATATCGTAAATTTGAGAAGGGGCTCCTTCAGATTTCAACGTGCAATAGAGCAGATAAAGGGAAGATTAATAACCACACTTAGTATAGCCGGCCTGCTTATAGTCATGTTCATAGTAAATATCTCTTATGGTTATGTGACCTTAAGTCATAAAAGGGATGTCCTGGAAACGAGAATGCACAAGTTGTTCAAAAGCGCCTTTCCCAACGAGCCATCCCTCGGTGATCCGCTCGGTACGATGCAGTATCTGATTTCAAAAGAAAAGAAAAAGGCTGAAAATCTATCGGGTTCTATACCGGTAACAGAGGTCCTAAGAGAATTGAGTACAGCAATACCAAAGGACATCACTGTAGATGTAACGGAACTATCGATAGATCCTGAACAGATAACTCTGATAGGGAAAACGCCGACAATAGACGCCATTGATAAAATAGTGGCTGGCATCAGAAACCTAAGCAGTATAAAAGATGTAAAGGTGATAGACACAAACAGATCGGCAGATCAAAAGAGTTTTAAGTTTCAATTAAGCATAACATTAAAATAATGAATAATTTTTTAAATAAATTCGATATATTCTTAGAGATGAAGAGGACATTTGCAAGCCTGAACCGAAGAGAAAAATGGCTGCTGATCAGCGCACTGTTTCTTACGGTCGCTGTCATACTGGATCTCGGTGTAATTTCACCGTTATACAGTAACAGCAAGAGACTAAAAAAGGAGGTACAAGCGGATAGGTCTGCACTGATCACTATGCAAAAGCTGTATGCAGAACATAAGAAATATGAAGCACTACTACGCGGTAACGAAAGTGTACCGAAAGATTTTTCCATAATGACATACCTCCAGAGTGTTGCAAATGCCTCAGGTGTGTCCTATGATTCTATACAGCCAAGGTCATCATCAGATAATGGTACCCTTTACGTTGACGTTCGTCTTAAGAATATAAACCTTTATCAATTGACAAATCTTTTGTTTAAAATAGAGATAGGGGGACAGTATCAGCTGAAGATCAAACGATTGAACGTTAGGACATCTTACAGCAATCCATCAATGCTCGATGTAGGCTTGCAGGTCGTAATGCCGGGTTCAGCCAATGAATAAATTTTTTAAAAGAATAAGAAATCTTTTTGTTTCCATGAAAGACTTTTTTATTGAACGGAAATGGGTATTTGCAAAAGGAGTAGCATACTTTGCTGTTTTTGTACTGTTTTATATCGTTTTTTTATGGTTTCTTTTCCCTTACAATGAACTCGTAACAATATTGAGCAGTGAGTTAAGAAATAAAACATCCATGGATTTAAGTGTAAGTAAAGCAAGCGGAGCATTTCCTTTGGGTTTAAAATTATCCGATGTTGTTATCACCAAGAAGGTTGATTCTAATGAAAGCCCGCTGCTTGAGGCGCGTACGATAGAAATAACGCCCGGTATACTATCTCTATTCAAAGGCTGGATGTCGGTAAGTATATATACAAGGCTTTACAACGGTCAGGCATGGATAGATGTTGGCAGCAATAGGAAAGATTTTAATTTTAAATGCATACTCAAGGATATATACCTTGACAGGTTTACTTTGATAAAAAACAATTTGGGCTTGAATATTGACGGTATACTCAGCGCAAAAATGAATATAAATGGCGTTATGAATGATATTACCAGTGATAAAGGAAACATTTTCATAAACATGAAGCATGTAATTATTAAACCGTCAAAGATATTCAGCATATTCACTTTACCAAACACAAACCTCGGGGATATCAATCTGCCGATATATATAAAAGGTGGAAGGGTTTTATTTCAGGATGCATCACAGACAGGCAGCGACATAAATTCAAAACTTGATGGCAGCATTACACTGTTAAATCCAGTTACCAACAGCGTATTAAATCTAAAGCTGCGGTTCAATCCTTCACCTGCTTTAGAGCAGCATATAAAAGAGGCTATACCGTTTTTTAATCTCAACAGAGATACAGCCGGTTATTTTAATGTGCCCATTACAGGGAATCTAATGATGCCGAGATTTGAATGATAAAAAAGATTTTTTCCCCATTATTCGTGAGATGGGTTACTATCTCTGAGAAAGCGGGGATCCAATTCTTGCTCTGTCATTTCCGTCCTGCAGAATGCGGTATAAACTCCAGCAAAAATTCATGGAGAAAAGCTGGATTGTGTGTCAAGCACGGAATGACAAAAATTGTATTTATATCATGTATGCTCATAGCATCAACTACTGCCCATGCATATACAAAGGTAGATCCGTTTCTCGTGCAGGTGTACAATGCCGTAAACAGCTTATCCCCTTACCATTTATTGCCAGAACCAATCCTGTCGAACAGCGCTATAAGTAAAGCTCCATCAGGAGACATTATGGTTAACATTTTATTGAAAACGACATCACCGCACAGCATGAAACAATTTATTCTCAATAATAATGGTAAAGTCGGTACCTCGATTAACGGCATACTCACAGCAACAGTGCCTCTATCTCTTGTACCTTCATTGGCAGGAAGACAGAGTCTGGTAAATCTGGAGCTTTCACGAAGGCTGTACCCTCTATTGGATTATAGTGTGCCTGCTGTCCAGGGAAATCTGGTTCATAGCGGGGACAATGGTATCCTGCCGAGACCGTATACCGGTAAGAATGTTATTATCGGTATTGTAGACACAGGACTCGATCTAACGCAACCAGATATGCTCTATCCCGACGGCAGCACAAAGGTTATAGCATTATGGGATCAAACGACATCCGGTACACCTCCGGTAGGTTTTAGTTACGGGAATCAGTGCACAGGCTATCAGATAAATAAAGGCCAGTGCAGTGAAGTAGATACCGTTGGCCACGGCACGCATGTTACCGGCATAGCAGACAGCAGCAATAATAAATATACTGGTATGGCGCCTGATGCCATGCTCGTTATAGTAAAAACTAACATGTCGGAAACCGGTATCGTTGATGGGGTTAATTATGTCTTTTCACTTGCATCAAAATATAATGTACCTGCCGTTGTAAACCTAAGCCTCGGTGCACAGTATTATGCACATGATGATTCATCGAATACAGAGCAGATGATAGATGGACTTGTAAGCGAGGCACCTGCACGGGCAGTCGTTGTTGCTGCTGGCAATGATGGCGCAAACCCTATACACCTCGGGTTTACTGCTATGACCAATACCTTTTATGCCTCATATTTTTCTGTTGTAGCGACGAGTCCCGGGAGTGTTAACACAGTCGAGATTGATCTGTGGTATTATACCACCTCGACGACCAACCCGAACCTTTCGATTGCGCTTGGCGTAATAGACCCGTCAACCGGTACTATCCTGTCGTCAACTTCGTTCACGACCCCGACAGCTCCCAATGCGCTGGGTTTTTCAACACCATTGTCTAATAACTCTAATAACTATGGCTATGCAACCATAGCCGGAGCAACTACCCCAATGGACACGAAAGTACAAAATGAGATTCTCTTACAGATTTCGGACAATGGGAGTTCAAGCATAAACCTGACAAACTCCATGTCTGTCTATAGATATGCAGTATTTATCCAAAACAACAGTGCAGTTGCACAACCTTTGAACGCATGGATAGACTCGAGTAATGCCCTATTTGATACCATGACCTCAATATCCGTTTCCGGTTACCAGACCGTTCAGGGTGATACATCCGATACAGTGTCCTTCCCTGCAACAGCAAGATACGCCATTGCAGTTGGTTCGTTTGTTACCCGAAACGAGTGGCCCACAGAGGCATCGTCATATCCCGCTTGTATTACGCTCAATGGATTAAATTGTTATGAACCGCCCATTGGTAGTCTTTCTTTTTTCTCAAGCAACGGCCCCACGCCAGATCCAACAGCAACAGGTCTAAAACCAAATATAACTGCACCAGGGGAGGTTATTGTATCAGCCCTATCAACCCAGGCATCC
>JABEBX010000674.1_pt1 | contig 10754 bp, 8 predicted proteins | sample 7245971 | NCBI WGS metagenome assembly JABEBX01 (sample SAMN14506365, study PRJNA622280) | hot springs metagenome | biome: hot spring [ENVO:00000051]|acidic hot spring [ENVO:00002120]; feature: spring [ENVO:00000027]|sediment [ENVO:00002007]; material: sediment environment [ENVO:01001048]...
GCTTCCAGCCAAAGGCCTTCAGGCTCTTTCCGTATGAGAGTAATCTGATCTTCCGCCGGAAGTTCGCGGCCGGCCAGTTGGCATAGCCCAAAATGATGAATTGCGTCAGCCAGTTCCATCGAAATATAAAAAGGGGCAGTCATGTGTTTCTCCTGTTCTATTTAGCTAAACAGTATACCACTTTTACGTGATTGCTCCTACTATAATCTTTGATTTGGCGGGAGCCAGGATGAAAGTATAGCAGCCGTAACTGAGCCGTTTCTATACTTTCCATGTCAACGCTCCAACGTAAAGTCACCTACCGCTTGTACCCCAACGCCGAGCAGACCCTTCGGTTAGAATCGACGTTAAGCTTGCACCAGCGCCTCTACAACACGGCACTGGAGGAGCGCATCCGTATCTACAAAAACGAAAAACGCTCCGTCTCCTTTGTCGAGCAGTGCCGGAGCCTGAAACACTGGCGCAAGACCGATCCAGATCTACGCGCCATCAATGCGCAGGCTGAACAGGTCACGCTTAAGCGCATTGACCTCGCATTCCAGGCATTCTTTCGACGCGTCAAGAAAGGGGAGACCCCTGGTTTTCCACGGTTTAAGTCCGTCGAACGTTTCCGTGGCTGGGGCTACAAAACCCACGGAAACGGCTGGAAACTTATTCCAGGACCGAACGACGGCGCCCACGGCTGGATCATCATGTTAGACGCCGGCGGCCGCATTCCCCTACGAGGCCGGTCGCGGCTACCTGGCATTCCGAAGACCTGCGAAATCCTGCATCGGTCCGGACGCTGGTATGCCTCCGTCACCTTGAACGTCGAGGCGTCCTGCGCCCATCGCGAGGCGGGGGTTGGCCTTGCGGCTTTCGATTGGGGTGTGAAAACCTTCCTGACCATCGCTGCCGAGGACGGTACCATCACCCAGGTGGCTAACCCTCGACACCTGCGCCGCCAACTGGAAGCCATCCGACAGCTGGGTCGTATCATTTCCCGGAAGCACCGGGCGGCTCAGGTGGCATCTGGCAAGACAACGGGTTTTCCGATCTCAGTGAGTCTGCGTCGGGCGTATGCCCAGTTAGCGCGTCTTTACGGAAAAGTAACGCGCCAAAGGCAGGACTTCCTTCACCAGACCAGCAGTTGGCTGATCAGGACGTTTGGCCTCCTGGGCACCGAACAGTTAAACGTGGCCAGTATGGTGCAGCGATCCCCCGCCCCGGCGGGTAAGCGTCGAAGGGGATTGCACCGAGAAATTTTGTCGACTTCGCCGTCGGCATTCCTCCAACAAGTTAGGTACAAAGCGGCAGAAGCTGGTACCAGACTCGAGGAAGCGCCGACGCGCAAGCTGAAACCTACACAGCGTTGTTATGCTTGCGGTGTGCTGCCAGAACGAAAGAAACTTCTGGCAGAAAGGCAGCATCATTGTCTGCATTGCGGTGCCCAGGCTGGGCGTGACGACAATGCGGCATTCGTGTTGCTATATTGGTTGAAGCTAAGTTTGAAATTCACCGGTCAGGAACTGGCCGAGGTGTTGAGTGGCGTCAGGCGTTGGGACGGAAGCCCCGAGGCCGTCGCACTATAGCACGAAACTCAGACTATAGGCGCTCAGGCGCTTTGGTCGGAGTAGTTCATTGTGAAGTTATTCATTCTGCCCGGAGACCTCATGCTTTCCCAAGTGCGCCCACTACATGCCGCCATTCGCAAGGCTTTGCGTACTATGGCCGTTCTTTCTGCATTGGCTTCTACACCAGCGTGGGCGACCGTGACTATTCCGGAAGCCTTGTCGTCAGGGCAACAGCTTGGGGCCGACTCCGAGAACCAGACTGCCGGAAACCTTGCTGGTATGCAGTCGGGTGTGTCTACTACCACCGGGGCAACCGCTGGCGGCACCAACGCCACTACTGGTGTAAGCGGTACACAGGCCGTAGGCAACCCCGCCGACGGGGAGGACGCAGAATCCGGGGCCACCGCCTCCGGGAACTACAACTTTACCTTAAATTGTGCGACTAACAACCAGCAAGACCCGATTTCTCCCGGAGATTACGAACTATTCGCCGCCAACTGTACCTACAGTGGCTCAGGGGCTTCTTCTGCCGTATCCGGGATGACACTCTATTCCTGTCCTGCCAGCATCAATGGCGGTAACTGTGCAGAAGGCTCGCCAAACTGGCAGGCCGTCGGGATTGGGCCCGGCCAGACCGTCCAGATTGCTAAAGGCGTAAATGTCACCCTGGCTAACTGCCCCTCAGATGGCTCTGGCTCCTGTACCGGTAACGTAGCCGTTGCAAACAGTACCATGCACACCTCGGCGAACCTGGATAATGACGCGACGGATGATGTCGTTTCTGGCGGCAGTGGTGTCGACACCATGCTAGGTAACACCTATAACAGTGGAAACTACCAGACAGCTATCCAGACCGGAAATAGCAGCTACCAACTCAACAGCTGTACTCAGCAGATCAAAGGCGGTCTAAACGGTAACGGTATTGTTTATACCTGTAATGGTCAGCAGAACGCAGATTTCAACGCCACCAACTGCACCTCAACCAAGCAATGCGTAAAATGGGCGACTCAAACCGAAAGTTACACCGAAAGCTGTAACCAGGATATCCCGCTGACGGAAAACGTCTGCACGACCAATACGCCGACGGAAAACTGCACGATTACGGCAAACCAGGCCCAGTATAATTGCTCTGACACTTACTGGGCCACTGTCGCATGGACCACCAGTACGGTAGCCAGTTGCAGTCCTGGGCAACAAGTGGGTAGCTTTACTACTCAAAATCAGGGCGGAGGAGATGGAAGTGTTTCTCTGCAATGTTCAGGGAACAGCAGTTACATTGTGTTTAATGATAATAATTTAGATATGACCAGCGGTACAGTAAATGTACCTATTAATGGTTCCACCTATGTTTCGACTGGTCATTGTGGATGGACGCTGAGCACCAGTGTTTCCGGTAATACACTAACGGCGTCGGCTGTCCTAGGAGGTGATTGTGCAAGCTCTGATGTGTCCGGGTCAGGTACGACAACTTGGCCTGAGGTTCAGACTATTAATGTACCTTACATCTCCGGTCAAGGGTGGAGCAATGGTTGCGCGATTTATCAGGAGGCAAACTGATTTCATGCTGAATTTCATTCGCAGGAAATTATGGGGATCCCTGTTTTTGGGATTAAGTTTGGCCGCTGTATCCAGCCCGGCTTGGGCGTTATTTGGCTGCACCCAATCCAAAAATAACTGTGTATCTGCCGGTTGTCGCTCCATTAACGGAGCAACCGTATGCACACAAGGTTCTAATGGAGGAGGGGGGGCACTATATATAAATTCCTCCTGTTGGCAATATAATGAGCAGTACACCTGTTACACCGGCCAGCAGACCAACTCCTGTTCCTCCGCCCAGCTCCAAGGCTGTTACCAGGCCTCCTCCACCTGTACTCAGACGGTTTCCGACGGGAACTGCGTGCAGTGGAGTGCCAACTACATCTGCCCCGGAGATTCCACCACTTCTTGTCAAACGGGTGGACCCATCCCAGACCCCAGTGCCTGTAGTACCGTGAACGTTACATGTAACGCGACCGATGGACAAACCTGCATCAACCAGACTACGACACAGGTTTGCCCGGCCGAGACTACGGTGCCCCAGTGTAATTCCTCCGGTAACTGTACGTTGACCTCCGCTGACTGTACCGACGACTCTAACGGCGTGTGCAGCATGCAGCACCAGACCTACACTTGTGGCTTATCCAAGCAGGTTTGTGCTCAGGAAGCGACCGTCAACCAGTGTGACAAAAACATGACGGAGGGCTTGGGCGCCAACCAGACTCAGAATACTAATAATAACTTCCAGGAAGCCGCTACATACATGGGTATCCTGGATGCTATCAGTAAGGATATGACTCCTGGAAAAATGACCATTTTTCCTGGGAAATTCCAGCAATGCAAAGACCCTATCTTAAGTGGTTTTATCTCCAATAATTGCTGCAATATCAATCTGACGGGCAAAGGCGGAAACCTTATTGACAAATGTACTTCCGCCGAACAACAGCTCACGGCCGCACGTCGCGCCAAACGAACCTATTACCTTGGACGCTTTTGTGACAGCCGTATCCCACTGATCGGTCTATGTACCCTCCACGAACAGGGTTACTGCGTATTCGACTCCGTGCTGGCCAAGATCATCCAGGTTCAAGGCCGAGAACAGTTGGCCCAGTTGGCCGCTTCAGGCTACGCAGCAGCCCAGTCCGGCAGCTTCAATTTCAACTATTTCAGTACCAGCGGTGGCTGGGGCCCTCAGACGACCGTAAACGGTAACACGGTAGCCGCCTGGGAATGGCCTACCTACTGCCAGTCCGTAAACGGGCAAGTCGACATTCAGGCTGAAGAACAAGCTGAGCAGTCCGGTGGCATCGTCTGCCCTTCCGCTCCGGCCCAATGGTTTGCCGTATGCGACAGCGGTACTTCCTGTTCAGCCTTACCTTCCGACCCACGGGACGGCGCCGGTACCTCCGGGTGGACCGTCCAAAATGTGGACCCCCAGGAGAACTCCAGCTATGCCCTGGACAACTACACAGTGGCGACCGGAGTTTGCTCCAGTACCACCGGTGCCTGCCAGTACACGATATCCGCTTGGCCAGCCGGTTCCGGCGGGCAGGCTGACCTTTCCATGAACGTAGGTTGGGCTATGTACCAGCCCGGGACTAACGCGGCCAATTCGAACGAAATCGAACAACTGGGTAACTTTGAATTCCAGGGGGTGTCCTTTACCGGAAGCCCTGGTTCAACGATGCCCAGCACCGTGCCATTCAACTACAGCCTGAATGACGGAAGCTCTTGGCAACAGACCCAGCTGCCTACTAACCTGCCTATTGGCCAGGCCCAGCTTGGTGACAACATCCAGATCTTCGGTCAGTGCAACCCTGGTTCGTTCCAGTGCCAGTACACCGTCAAAGCACCCGTTTCGGTAAATACCATGCCTTGGGGAAGTGCGCGCGGCCCGGGTAATTGTGAGGGGTTCACCACGGCCCAGCTGTCAGTCCTGAATTTCAACAAGATGAACTTCAGCCAGTATATCGCCACCCTGACACCAGCCAGTCTGAACACCCAACAAATGGCTACCAATGCCGGGGCAGACGCCCAGAGCTTCTACTCTACATTCCAAGGAGGTGGCTCGGCTCCGGCCCCTAGCCCGCAGTCTAACGTAGCGGCCTATCTCTGTGACAATTACGAAGGCGTTCAGTGCCAGGACGAATCCGCCAGTGGCCAAGGCCCTTACGGTGTCGAGCTTAACGCCACCACGACTTGGCCCCCGGGCACCGGCAGCGGTACTCCGGTAACCGCCGTCTCCATCAACTGGGGCGACGGATCCAGCAGCGGCGCCAGTCAGGAAAATGGTATGTATGTGGCCAACCACACCTATCCTTCGGTGAGTGCCAATACAACCTACACGGCAGTGGTGACGTTCACGACGGCTCAAGGCAATCATACCGTCAACGTTCCGGTGGAGGACGCGGCTGTAACTGTTACAGCGGGTTCTTCTGAGAACTCCGGCGGAGGTCTGACCTCCTCGCCAGGCGGAACTTATACGCCATCTGACTCCCCGAATGGCACTTCGGTCAACGGCGGGTTGGGCGTACCAGCAGGCGCACCCTAACCGAAGATGGGTCACAAGCTAGGGCTATATTAGGTAACTTCTTTCCGTGGTGACCTGATATGGCTTCTTTCTCCTTAAAACCCCTAACCGTAGGTCTGCTGCTGGCGCTGGCTAGTATCTCTGCGAACGCCAACGCTACGACGTATATTTTTCGTCAGACTTTACCCATTATTCCGACCTTGCGTAACGGGATGACCAACTATTCCTTCACCAAGCCCGGGATTTATCATATCTCTGTTCCAGCCGGAGGCACTGTAGCCTCGGTAACCGTAACGGGCGGGGCCGGCGGTGCGCGGTTTTACCAGGGTGGATCCGGGGCGGTGGTCACCGGTATCTTACCCCTTAACGGAATAGCCGAACTAACAGTGATTGTCGGTGGCGGCGGAGGCGGAGGAGATTGTACCTGCGGAGGTGGAGGAGGCGGCGGAGGCCTTTCCGCAATCTGCTCAGGAAGCACCTGTACCGCCAGTTCTACCTTGATCCTTGCTGCTGGGGGAGGTGGTGGCAACGGAGATACTTACGCGGCAGGCGACGCCGGAACTGGTGCGGTTTCCCCTGACGGAAACACGACCAGCCAAGGGGGCGGAGCGGGCGGTATGGGCTTCGGTGGAGCGGGGCTGGGTACGGCGGGAAACGGTATTCCCGGTGTGGCCTTCGGTAATGGCGGCGGGTTAGGCACTAATTCGGTCGGGTGCTCAGACACACCCCCTTCTGCACTTTCCACTTCTGAAGGAACCGGCATCGGCGGCTACGGTGGCGGTGGCGGAGGGGGCATCGACATGGGCGGTGGCGGCGGAGGCGCTGGCTACCCTGGGGGCTCAGGGGGTAACACCGGCGTAAGTCCACACGCTGGTTCTGAAGGCGGTAACGGTGGCGCCAGCTTCTGGGCGTCTTCCGTAAAATCTCCAGGCTTTAAGCTGGCCGGTAACGAAGGTGCTTCCTGTAATCTGGATAATTCTTGGGGTGCGCCTGGTGGCAATGGTTCTGTAATCCTCGGTATCAGCTAACTATGCGATCAATCCTCTTACTTGTTCTGATCCTGGCCCTGTCTGGATGTGCTACTGCACCCGGCCACACTCACTTCTCCGAAAAGTACCCGCTCTGCAGTATTGTCGGAAGCCACACCTTAGGCTGCCCTTAGAAACACGCACTTTGGCTCGCCTGGTACGTCTAAATTCTCCCTAAGAAACTGACCTCCGCCGCTATACTAGGCAGGTCATCTATGGAGGAATTTGTTATGAAGAAGGTAATTATGGAGGGTGTACTGCCCGGGTTGTTGTTCGGAGGGTGGATCATCCTAGTACCCTCCTTGTTTTTCGGCCTATTTCTGGCCACCATCCTGGCTGCTGGGGCGCTCATACCGACCTGGCGTTCCGCCCGGAAAGCCCGGCGAGCCCTGGAGGTAGGCCTAGATTCAGAAAAAACGAAGACCTGGGAACGGGTGCTTCGTTCTATGTGCCTGGAGGCTGGGGTTGAGGTGCCTGATTTCATGGTATACAACCCTAAGAAAAAGGGATCTGTCTATGCAGCAGTGGTTGGTCACAGTCCAGCCCTCCTCATGTGCAGCACTCCTTTGTTCGAGCTCCCACTCCGGGAAATCAAAGGCGCTCTGTTCCATGAGCTGGGACACATCTACTACGGTCATCTGCTGAAGCGTCGGATATTGAACGTAGGGACGCTCTACCTAGCCATCCCGCTAATCTGGATTAGCCACCTGTATCCGGCTGCTCCGGTCTGCTTCGTATTCGCCATGGTGTTGTTCACCTTGCGCTTGCTACTACGGATAGCATACGAGCACTTTACCGAATATCAGGCCGATATGTTCAGCCATCGGCTAATGCCGGGTGCTTTCAAGGAATTCATTTTAAAGCAGGGAAACGCGGGCTACCATAACTGGTTCAGCTCGCATCCATCTGCTGAATCTAGAATTTCTGCCCTATCTTAACCTTATTCGGAGACCTTCATGGTCTCCTTTTTTATGCCTCAAGCGGCTTTCCGAACGTGCAAGCTCTGCAACAGCCGTCTGGTCATCTCCGGTATGTCCCAGGCTCTTTCTGCCGGGTAAATGGCCCAGTACTCCGCTTGATCCTGGTCTTTTCGGGACTGGCCAATTCGCTCCAATAACGCCCTACTGGCTCCAGCTACCAGGTACAGGGTAATCTTCCCGTCCTTCAGGCAATCTTCGAAAACAGGAACTTGCCCAAAACCTTCTGGAACTGGTAAATCCTCAGGTCTTGCATAGAAAAAAGCCTGCCAATACCCATCCTTCTCCGGCTCCATGGCTTTGTTTTGGGTGCTGTACCAGCCATACATCGACAGTTTCCGTGGAATAGCACTGGGCCGACCTACCCGATACGAGAACGAGGCGCGGACTTCCATACTGCGCATGCATCCTTCCGGTGTCAGAAGAGCCAGGTCGTAAGGATCCGGGTACTGAAATTCGTCGGTGCGTACCTGGTCATACTCAAGTAGTACCGTTCCAGCGGGAAGGGCAGGGTGTACAGCACAGGCCTGCTGTAGCCAGGCACCTACCGCTGCATCCGCCAGCTTCCCTGCCGTCAGCCGGTTACGTACTACATCGTTACCCCGTAGAAGGCCGCCTGGGCCATGCGGATTTACGGTGGCCAGCTTCAGGTCTGCGTAGTGACGGGCCCGTTCTATGTCAGACGAATCGCAGTCAACCTGGATAATGCCGTGGGACAGGCCTTCCATAGTGGGCCAGGATTGTTCGGTGAGCAGCACGTTGGTCTCCTTTTTAGATATATTCTCATGGTATACTAAAACACCATACAGGGAAAGAGTCCGTCCGGCGCTATATCTAAATAGGACCATTTAGAGGAGCAACACCATGAACACAGACATATCTCTGGAGACTGTCCCGTTACCGGGCCGTGCGTTGGACTGGCTAACGGCCACCTTTGGGATTGACCAGCCCGTTGAGTTTTTTACTGGTATGCAGGACCTCGGTTTCATGCTCTCAGGAAGCACCGCCTTGGCCTTACTGTACCTTACGCTGGAAGACCAAGAGCCCACGTATGAACCCGGGGATGCCGATTTCTTCCCCAGTAACGTGGCATCGCGTCGGCCTTGCACCAACAAGGACCGTAGCGAGCAGCTTATTCCTCTGCTCAGGGAACACGGTTTTTATCCAGAAACCCGGAGCGACAACTGGGCACTGAATGTCCTCAAAACCAAATCGGTTCCCGTGAAGCGGCCCATTCAAGGTCTCCCGTGGGAGCCGGCTGTACAGGCCCGACCTGATACAATGAGGCTCTCTTGGGACGATAAGCCGAAGCTGCAGATTATGCTGCAAGGCTTCTCAGGTATGGTGTTACCTTGGGCTGAGTTTGATCTGGCCGTGCTGCAGGTATCACTCGTCTATGAAGACGGTTTCAGGCTGATCATGGACTCCAGTGTACCCGCCGACTTTGCCCAAAGAAAACTCACTTGGGTCCGGGCACCAGCTTACCCAATCAAGGCCGTAAACCGGGTGAAGAAATACGAAAGTAGAGGCTTCCATCTGCCTGAAGAAGAAAAGCTCCGGTGGAACCACTGGATGACTTCAACAAGCTCCTGGTCAACCCCTGGTGAACGGAACTGGGACCGGGTTTATACTGACCCTGATCGGTCGCCCCTCAGTAATGATGAGGACTACACCGAAATGGAGATGGACCGTGTACACGTTGTAGACCCTGCTCGGATTCATATCCAGTCAAAGGAGGCGGTAGCTGAATTTATAAGGCTTTCTCAGGCTGTTCTGTAGTGTTTCAAGGGTCTCTCTTTGAGACCCTTTTGTTTGGTCTAAATCCACCCTGTCGCTATATTCCAGACCATCGCTAATGTAGCCGCTCATGCCCAAAATTGCCGTTCTTATCCCTTGTTATAACGAAGCTCTAACCATCGCCCAAGTTGTTCGGGATTTCCGAACAGCTCTGCCTTCCGCTGAGATTCATGTGTGTGATAACGCCAGTACAGATGACACCGGCAATCTCGCACGGGAAGCCGGCGCCACGGTCTATCATGAACCCCGGAAAGGTAAAGGACATGCCGTACGCAGGCTGTTCCGACTAGTCGATGCCGACTGGTACATTCTGGTAGATGGGGACGCCACCTACGAAGCGGATCTAGCTCCTGAGGCTCTCGACCTGGCCCTGCACTCAGACCTGGACATGGTGAACATTTCCCGGAGAGAAACGGAGACTACCGCTTATCGGGCCGGCCATCGTTGGGGAAACCGGTTACTGACCGGGACAGTTAGAACGCTATTCGGGGATCCGATCAAAGACATGCTCTCAGGGTACAAACTACTCTCTCGAGCCTTCGTCGATTCGTTTGCCGTCCAAAGTAATGGCTTTGATATTGAGACCGAAATCGTGGTGCATGCCTTAACCCTCAACCTTCCTGTGGGTGAGATATCCGGCCCCTACTACCCCCGACCAGAAGGCTCCGTCAGTAAACTACAAACTTGGCCCGATGGATTTCGGATTCTTTCCCGCATTTTCAACCTGGTTCGTCAGGAGAAACCGCTTCCTTTATTTCTGGGCGCCGGTGGTCTGTTGATCCTGCTCTCGCTGGGTTTAGGCTTGCCTTTGTTCTGGCATTTCTGGGAAACCGGTACCGTTCCTCGACTGCCAACCGCTGTTCTGGCTACAGGTATCATGCTGGTTGGTCTCTTATCCAGCGCTGTCGGCCTGATCCTGGACGGAATTACCCGGTTTCAGCGAGAAAATCGCCTACTGACGCTCCGCCGAACGCGACCTTAGTTCGCGCTGGCCGAACCAACCACCCAACCGCTGTTCGTTTCGAACAGTACGGAACCGCTGGCGCTTAGAACCGCTGCAATCAGGCCGGACGGGTTAGGGCTGGAACCGTAGTTCAGGGATTCCACCTGCAGCAGATTGTTTCCGGGTTTTAAGGTGATCGGACCGGAGAATGTTTCATCCCAGTTATCCCCATAGAGAACCTGCTGCCCGTTCAACAGCGCCACAAAAGCATTATCCCCCGTTGCGTACAGGGTTGCGGCGATATCAGCCCCGGTCGTATTGTCATACACGTAGGAGCCATCCACGGTGAGGGCGTTGGTCTCGATGACGGCCGGACTGGCGGTGTCGGTG
>JABEBX010018161.1_pt1 | contig 10751 bp, 13 predicted proteins | sample 7245971 | NCBI WGS metagenome assembly JABEBX01 (sample SAMN14506365, study PRJNA622280) | hot springs metagenome | biome: hot spring [ENVO:00000051]|acidic hot spring [ENVO:00002120]; feature: spring [ENVO:00000027]|sediment [ENVO:00002007]; material: sediment environment [ENVO:01001048]...
CCACAAAGGCATCCAGTTTCAGGCTTGTGGCGTGGCGCTACACGGTATGGACGTATCTCCGAGCATGCTGATTCCGAGCGTAACGCCTGTGGAAAGTGGTTTCATCTCTACCATCGCCTACCAAGAAAAGGGGTATGCTTTGGTTCCAGTTTATTAGGCGGCGAGGAAAAGTGGGGAAGTCAGAACATAGAGTTTTTCTCAAAATATGGGCTGCGAGTCTCATGCTCCTCTATTGCAGGTCTTGGGCCATATGTTACTCATTGAAAGTCCCCTTGGAGTAGATCAGCTACAGACCAGGTGAGTGCGTAGTGATTGGGTTGAGCCATGCAATGACAAGTACACGAATCTTGCGGCTAACCGGCCCCTTTCAATGGCTCAGACGGGCTAGCATTCCACGAACTGCATCGCGTTCGCCAGCTTGCCGATAATGGCTCCGACACTGTGACCAACGCGGTTGCGCTATGCCCGAATTGCGATAGAGAGGTCCACTATGGTGAAAACTCAAGAAAATTGGTTTCGCAATTCTACGAGCGTGTAAACAGGTTAGTCCGTGAATAATTTGTATAACCCCCAAGCGGGACTAGCGGATACTACTCATTCCCAGTCCAGATGTGAAAAGCTGCTTCTCGCTGCCTTGCCCCATTGAACCCTGATGGTCGGCAGCAGGAAGGGGACATTCATTTTTCGATTCCTCAGTAGTGTCTATTCAAACATTCCAGGGGGTTAGCGCGGTCTGGGTAAACTCCAGTGTCGGTACAAAGCCATCATGCGCAGAATAAAGGGTCAGTGATGCGCCAGCCAGAGTAACCGCTGCTCCCAACAAGGCCGCAGAAGCATAGATTTCGGCACGCAACACCACAGGAATCTCGGCGGTTAAAATATCGCGGATCGGCGGATCAATGTAGCCCACATAGGTTTGTTGAAAGCGCTCCTTGGACCGTTTGTTCACTTCATAGCGCTTTCCGGCCACTACCCAAGTGGCTGCGGGCTACGAGGAAGTAAGCGATGCCGGTAGCCAACAGGGCTGCGCTGATCATGGCGTAGAATATGAGGTCATCTTGCGGGATGGTTTCCCCTCCACTTTTCACGGGGATCAAAATCAGTTGTCACAACAGCGTAATCATGGCGACCTCAAAAAAGACCTCAACATGGAAAATACCGCTGCGCATGAAGGTGATTTCGGCGGAAATCAGGGCTGACAGGACCCAAACAATAAAAAGCGTGCCTAAGGCGTGGAGAAAGCCAGCTGCCAGCATATGCTCCCGGAAGGCGTCAACCACATCATGACTGAATTGGATCATGATCAATACGCTGGCAGCCGCCAAGGCGACGGCAATAAACAGGTGAAGGGTATAATTCAGCATTCGCAGAACGCTGTTGAAACCACCAATCAACATCAGGACTACTTGGGCTGGATGCGTATGCTTGGCGACACAAGGCATAATAGGTAAGGAACGCAACAGCGTTTCCTGAATGGGTTTTATAGATTCTACCAGTTGTTTTAACGAACTCAACGTAAGGGAGGTAACAAATCATGCAACGCGTAGCAGGTGCGGTGATGGGTGCGTTGGTTGGGGATGCGCTGGCCTTAGGCTGCCATTGGTATTACGACCTGGCTGAAATGCGGCGGGACTGTGGTCCGTGGATCACGGATTTTATTACGCCTCGTCCCGGTCGATATCATGAAGGTCTGGTCGCTGGTGACATCTCACAAACCGGAATACTTCTCACCATGCTCATGGAGTCATTAGTGCACTGCGAGGGTTACTCAGAGGATGATTTCACCCGGCGACTGGATACAAAGCTGTTTCCGCATCTGGATGGGACACCCATGCAGGGACCGGGAGGTTACACCAATCAATCCATACGGGAAGCTTGGCGCAAGCGTGTGACAGAAGAACGTCCATGGGGCGCATGCGCTGGAGATGCAGACACGACGGAGGGTGCAGAGCGTGCCATAGCTATTGCCGCCTTATATGCCCTACACCCAAGAAAAATGGCTGAGGCGGTTTGTAGCAATATCCTCCTGACCCAATGTGATCCGGCCATCGTAGCCATGAGTGTCGCCTTCAATGCAGTGTTGGCACAGTTGGTTTCCGGTGCTTCCTTGACGCCACAGATCAACGCCAAACTCATGGCACAGGTTCACAGCGGAGCATTACCCTTCCACATGGTTACCCAAGGTCAACTGCAGCCACCGACTGCTGCAGATAGTGAAAAGGCGCATGTTGGGCAGTTTGCATCACCTGATGCTCTACTCACAGCAGGATATGCAGCCTTGGCGGCCACAGATATGGACATCGTCATCGAACCGGCCTGGAAAGTGAGTCTGATTTACGGTATGCCCTGTGCTATTTATCATCAATTACCTGCTGCTTACTACTTGGCCAGTCGTTTCAGCGATGATTATGAATCTGCCGTATTGCACGCCATCAACGGAGGCGGACAAAATATGTCCCGCGCGATGCTAACAGGGGCGCTCGTAGGAGCTCAGGTAGGTTTGGAAGGGATCCCTCGTCGTTTCATCACTGGCCTGCGTGATTCCCAGCGATATCTGGCGCTGGCCTCGGAAATAGAGCAATTGGCGGTGCGACAGAAGCCGATTTAAACCATGCCAGAACAGCCAATGACTGTTCACACTGCCCTGCCGCCGTTGAGTCTCAATGGTCAGCGGCAGACTGAAAGCATTCATTCAGCAGCTGAAAGAAAATGAACACCGAGGAGCTATCTGGATGACCGAACCACAGTGCTGTTGCGTAACACCGCATCAAGTACGGCTTTCTCCAATGCAACATGAGATCACAGCCCAGATCAGCGAGCGATCGGCACCTCTTTTGATGTTGCTATCCTAAAGTCATTCACCGTCAGAAACATACGACTTCATCAGCCATACTGATCCAGCTGGACAGACCTTTCATGGAACTCCTGTTGACCCCAGCCGGTAATGTTTCTATAGCCTGTGCCTTTAAAGAGCTACCGCAGCACTGGACCTCCAGGCCCAATTCCAACAGCTCACTCAACAAATTGCGCACATTATCGCGGGTTTTATCACAGTCTTTCAGGATCAGCACGCCCTGACCGGCAAGAAACAAGCGAACGTCTTTGTTGTCTGCCAACATGGCACCGGCGAGACGAACCGCCGTATCGGCGCGAGGATTTTCCTCATCAGGACCTGCATGAAGGATGATTAATGCTTTGCTCATGGGAGATCCTCCTGTTCAGATACTTCGGGGATGGGTTTCTTGAACCGCAAAGGCAATCCATAAGCCCGACAAGGCCACAATGCCAGCGGTCAGCCAGATCGCGGGGAGGATTTTATCACTCCATTGAGCCACCAGACCAAGAATGACCCCGCCGATGGCATAACCCGTGTCCCGCCAATAACGATAAGTGCCCAGTATCCGACCCCGTTGCATGGCTGGAGCGACATCCGACATGGCGGCAATCAAATTGGGATAAAGCAGTGCCATGCCGAGCCCCATCAGGGCAGCGGTGACAATCCATGCAGCAAAGTGGTTCACCAGTGCGGTTCCTGCCAATCCTGCGGATAACAGGGCAAAGCCCAGCAAAACCGGTGGCTTGCGACCAACGTGATCGGCCAGATGCCCGGTCCAGAACTGGCAGAGCCCCCAGACCATGGCATAAACGCCGGTAATCCAGCCGATATAAATAATGCCGAGGCCGTGGAATTTGAAAAACAACGGGAACAGCACCCAGACCAGAGTGTCCGCAATCTTGTTGGTGACACCGCCCTGGCAAAGCGCCCGGTAGGTCCGATCCTGAAAGGAAACTTGCAGGAAAGTGCTAAACATACTTTGTGCGGGTACCGCTGCCGGGGTAGCCGCCTCTTGCTGTATATGCTCGGCACGTACCCAGTGAATGGTGTCTTTTATCCACAGCAGCAACACCAACGCCAGCGCAATGACCACTAGCCCAAAGAGCAGCAAGGACCAGCGGGGACCATACAAAACGGCCAGATACCCCGTGGCCAGACCCGCTGCACCGACGGCAATGTAACCCATGGCCTCATTGATGCCGACCGCCAGACCGCGCTGATGGTTGGCTGACAAATCAATCTGGCTGGTGACGGTCATAGTCCAGGTGAAGGCCTGGTTGAAGCCCAGGAAGACGTTGGCACCGATAATCCACCACCAGTTGGGGGCAAAGAAAATCAGAATCGGAATGGGAATGCCGGCTATCCAGCCGAGCAGCAAAACCCGCTTGCGGCCGATGCGATCAGAAAGTCCACCCGCCACAAAGTTCAGGGCACCCTTGACCAGGCCAAAGGAAATCACAAAAGAAGCCAGGAAGAAAAAGGCGTGGCTATCTACACCAAAGTGCGCTGCCATGGTGGGCAACACATTGCGTTCCATGCCGATGATCAGACCCACGAAAAAGACCTGTACCGTCTGCAGCAGAAACTGTCCACGGTTGCAGCCAATGCCCCGGACGTAAGCGCTTGCATAGTCCGCTGTGACGTTCATGCGGGGTCTTTTTGGTGGAGAGGGACCACAGTACTCAGTACCTCATGGTGATGCGCAGTAATCTGCATCTGGTCGAGAATGAGCTCCCGAACAATCTCGCAAACTTCCAAAATCTTGGGGCTGGTGAGTCGGTAATGACAGAAAGTCCCGCACTTGTCGCAGTGCACCAGACCCCTCGCCTTGAGAATATTCATGTGCTGGGAAACATTGGCTTTTGACATACCCGTCAGTTCGGTGAGCTCGCTGGCAGTTTTTTGTCCTTCACCCAGATAGTGAATGATCTCCAGGCGCTTGGGATGGGCAATGGCCGCAAACACTTCCGAAAACAGTGCAAAGCGGATGGTTTCCTGTTGCTTCATGCTGCCCTCCCCAGATTGCTGGCAACAATGCGCGCCATCTCCGCCGGCCGTTCCGGAATGTTGGCGGTCAGCTCCTGAATGAAGATCGCCCGATCCATACTCAAATAGGGATCCCAGCGCTTTTCAAAACCGATCGTCGACGAGGGTTTTCCCGAAAGACCAGCCCCGCAGACACTGCCGGCAGCATGTCCCGGAAAGATTTCCAGATCATCCGGAAGGGTTAGCAGTTTCTGCTGGAGGCTGTCATAGAGTTTCGCAGCCATTTCCTCGGGGGTGCCCCCCAGATCCGGTCGTCCCACGCCGCCAACAAAAAGGGTATCGCCCGTCAGGGCAAACCAGGGAGCCTTGCTGCGCCGGATATCGCTGACTAAAAGACAAAGGCTGTCAGGGGTATGACCGGGAGTATGCAGCACCTGGGTGATCACATTGCCGGTCTCCAGGATTTCGCTGTCTTTGAGACCTCGAATCGGAAATTGTACCTGATCCTCGTCACTTTCGTGCATGCAGTAAGGCGCTTCTGCCAGCGCCGCCAAGGCTCGCCCGCCCGAAAGATGGTCGGCATGAATATGGGTATCAATGACAAAGCTGATGCGCACAGCGGCTTTCCGAGCCTCGGCCATAAACCACCCCTCATCGCCAGCCACCACATCTACTGCGACGGCAAAACCTTTACCACCACAGCCGTAGAAGTAAGACAGGGTTCCATCTTCACCACGTCTTTGCTGGAAAAACATGAAGCACCTCCATCTGTATAATAGTTAATAAGTTGGTAAAAATTGACCAACTACAAGCACTGCTTGGCAGCCCTTTTTTCAAAGATCTCTCTGAGTTTGGTTTTGATGCAGCCCACAAGCCAGTTAGTTTATGGGAAAAGCGAGGTATGGTAGGTTCGATCTGGAACGCATGTTCAGCCCGGCATTCAGGGGCTTCCACGGGATCAGGCAGGAGACCAAATCGCAAGCCCAATCCCTTGCACTGGAAGGCGATGAGCCACCAGCATTCCTTGTTGCGCGCTGATCCTAACTGCGTCCCCCAAGATCCGGCATGCTTTCTGCTTGTCTGATCAGTAATCAAGCCTGGCGGAGGCTCGAATAAACAGTGCATCTTTGGAGAATGAATGTTCGATCAAGTTCTATGTGCAGGTTCCCGGCAACGTCGCGATCGCGCGTCAACGAATAGACATCATTTGCTCCTCATCTTGCGGCTTTGGCTGTTACTGGCTCCGTTGGCACTGATACTGTCCCCTTCGGCGCTCGCCAGCCCGCTTATTCTGGCGAAGGCTGACGTCAGCTCGTCACCATTTCTAGCACCGGCCAAAGCCTTTCGCTTTAAAGCGCGCATGGCACCAAACGATACCCTGGTCCTCCAGTGGATCGCCGCACCCCATTATCACCTCTACCGCAATCGGATCACTTTACAGGTAAGCCCTCGTTCTGCCCATTTGGCGCCTTATACCCTGCCACCGGGCAAACCGATGGATATACCGGGGGTCGGAACCCTGGCTGTTTATGAGGGCGATACCACCACGATTCGGGTGCCCGTACATTTCACGGGCACGCCCCCCAAGCAACTTCGAGTCACCAGCAGTTTTCAGGGATGTGCCAATGCCGGTGTCTGCTACCCAGTCATCACGAAAAGCTATACGCTAAGCCCGACGGGAATTATTGCCAGCACCGTACGGCATGCTCCGGCTTTGGCCGACACGCATCCTGCTCTGCAGAAGCCGGTTCAACCTTCTGTGGTGGCCGGTCAATATGGGCAGTTCGCAGCAGGATTGGCCGGCGGACAAGTCCTCTTAACGCTACTGCTTTTCTTTCTGGCGGGCCTTGGACTAGCCTTCACACCCTGCATTTTCCCCATGATTCCCATTCTGTCCTCCCTGGTGGTCGGTCAGGGGAACACTCAGTTGACCGTAAAGCAGTCCAGAAGGCATGCATTCTGGATTTCTCTGGCCTATGTGCTGGGTATGTCATTGGCCTATACGGTTGCCGGGGTTCTTGCAGCGATCACCGGATCCTATCTGCAGGCCTTTTTTCAAAATCCCTGGGTGCTCAGTGGATTCAGTGCATTGTTTGTCGTACTGGCGCTCTCCATGTTCGGTTTCTACGAATTGCAGATGCCCAATGCTATACAATCCCGCCTATCCCGTTACGGGAAGGGTGGACACTTTTTCAGCGCCTTCGTGATGGGTGTGCTGTCCGCCCTGATCGTCGGGCCATGTGTCGCAGCCCCATTAGCGGGAGCTCTGCTGTTCATTGCCCACACCGGCAACGTAGTTCTGGGGGGGCTGGCCCTGTTCCTTTTGGGGCTGGGCATGGGGGTCCCCCTGCTGATCATCGGGACTTCTGCCGGACATTTTCTGCCCAAAGCCGGTGCGTGGATGAACGGCGTAAAGGCCGTCTTTGGCGTGGTTCTGCTGGGAGTCGCCATCTGGTTCCTGTCACGAATTGTGCCGGGACCGGTTACGCTGGCCTTATGGTCAGCGCTCGCCATCCTCTCGGGTATTTTTCTGGGGGCGTTTGCAGCCAATTCCGGGGGATGGCCACGATTCTTCCAGGGACTCGGCATACTGGCTGTTGTCTATGGTGTGGTTCTCGGAGTCGGTGCCTCGGCGGGTGCTTCCCTGGTGCTTGAACCTTTGGCACCTTTCGTGGCAAAAGAGGTTTCAGTCGCCCCTCTACAGAACCATGCACTTCAAAAGCATCATCCTCTCCATTTTACCGTGGTTCGCAGCCTTCCCCAGCTGCAATCGGCTTTGGCCGCAGCAAAAGGACACCCGGTATTGGTGGATTTCTGGGCAACCTGGTGTGTAGAGTGCCAGCGTATGGATGTCGAAACCTATGACAATCCCCGTGTAGAAAAAGCCTTGCAACCACTCACGCTAATTCGGGTGAATGTGACAGCAAGTGATGCCGCATCGCGCCACCTGCTTCATCGTTTCCAGTTATTTGGGCCACCGGCAGTATTGCTGGTCAATGCGCAAGGGCATCTGGTTGCCCAATATGAAGGCTATGAAGGACCCGAAACGCTCCTGCAGCACCTGCGGCAGAAGCTGGGCCATACGATGCCTGATCGTTGATGTTATAGAAAATAATTGAGGAGATCGCTATGAACTGCAACACAAGACTGACCGTTTTAACCGGCATGCTGATCGGCATCTTGGGCATAGGATCTGCCCTGGCAGCCACAGAACTTCCGCCTTTACCCAAAATGGCTCAGAACAATTATTGGAAGGACATCGGCCAGCAACTGACCTATATCCAGGAAGGGCATAAAGGACCGGTCATTTATGATTTTTTTGATCCGAATTGTCCTTATTGCCACGGTATGTACGATGAGGAACAACCGCTAATCAAAGCCGGAAAACTCTCCGTACGTTATGTGCCGGTCGCTTATCTCATGCCCAGTAGCACCCCTGAAGCTGCCGCTATTCTGCAATCCCCGCATCGGGTCCAGGCGCTGCAACATTTTGAGGGATTGGCTGCCAAGAGTTTCGCGGCACCTATGGGACCCCAGGGGCCTGTTGGTCTGCCGCAAGCCAAAGCACTTCCACAGACGCTTCACGCTTTAAAAGTGAACATGGCTGTACTGCAAAGTGCCCACTCGATGGGCGTACCCGCCATTTTGTATGAACGCAAAAATGGCACAACAGGATTAATGCCCGGCATGGTATCTCGCGGGGAACTGCTGACCATCATTCCGAATCTGAAATAATCTGCATACCAGGAGAATAGCGCGACATGGAAAACAGGATGAGAACCCGCTGGCTGAAATGGCTGGGAATCGGGCTATTCGGCAGTAGTCTATTACTTTTTGGCACGACTTTCGCTGAAGCGCAGACAGCCACGGGAACGGCTACAGCGGTACCGCCAAAAAAACTGACGGCGAATGTTCTTTGGAAGCATATTCTGGCGCATCACCTCACTTATATTCAGGAAGGCCACCACGGTCCCATCATTTATGATTTTCAGGATCCCAATTGTCCTTACTGCCATGTGATGTACAACCATGAGGCCGCCTTGATTAAGGGCGGAAAATTGACGGTCCGTTATGTCCCCGTGGCCTTCCTGACGCCACAAAGTCCGGCAGAAGCCGCCGCTTGGCTGCAATCTTCCCATCCTCTGACAACATTGAAACATTTTGAATCCATTGTTGGTCCGGCGTTACAGAGCGGTGACTATCGCAGTCTTCCCAAGGCCACACCCACAGCAAAAACAACCCAGGATCTCAAGCATAATCTGGAAATGATGGGTGCATTGGGTTTCAATGGCACGCCCGCCATGTTGTATCGTCTCAAAAATGGTCATATTGGCCGCATTCCCGGCATGATTTCTGAAAAACAGCTTTCCGGGCTGCTGCCGCATTTGCGGTGAGTATTATAGGAACGTTGATGGCTATTGGGTCATTCCCTTCCAGGAAGCGTCACCGGAGATTGTTCGCCCAAGAGACCATTACCTACGGGTTATTGAGGAGTGCGCTATGAAGAAAAGAAGGTTGTCAGGATGGCTGCTGACTGGATGGCTGATCACATTTCCGTTGGCGGCCACGGCTGTACCTGCCCAGGAGAACATGCTTTTTCAGGAAATGGCAAAGCCCCAACACGCCAATCCCAAGGCGCTTCCTCCAAGTGCTATTGCTGCAGCGATAACCCACGCACACACTTTTCTGGTCGGGCATCAGGGGCCTGAGTTAACGGCATTTATGGACCCTAACTGTATCTGGTGCCATAGATTGTATGAGAAAGCTCTGCCCATCATCGGGGCTGAAAAATTGCGGTTGCGGGTAGTTCTGGTGGGATTTCTGAAGCCCTCCAGTCCTGCCAAGGCCGCATCCATCCTGATGGCGAATAATCCAGCCAAGGCATTGGCCTATGATGAATCGCATTTCAATACCCAAACAGAAGAAGGCGGGATCCGTCCAGCCCCCAATCCTCCGCCCTTGATACGTCGCGCCGTGCGCAATAATACCCGGCTGCTTATCCGTACGGGTGAGGAAGCAACGCCCACGTTACTCTACCGGAACAAACATGGGCAGTGGGAACTACAACATGGTTTGGGGAGCCATGGGTTGCATAAAATCATGGAGATCATCTCATAAGTTGAGCGGTAAAACGCTGGAGGCGCTGGGCGGAGTGGAGGGTGCTGCCTATGCTGCCTCCGGTCACGCCAGCTACACCAAGCCCATGGCGGAGAACAGCCTGTAGTCCTGACCGAACGATATCTGATCGGGTTCCTAGTCCTGAGCTATTTGGGGTTAAAATGGCTGGGTCGTCCCACGGTTATTTCGGGGACACATACTCTTAGAGTAACTTGGGACAACGGCAGCTATCCCGCGCAAAGTGGTGACCATGGAAGGGCTTTTTAGGAACGCGGATCTGGCTGAACATGTAGCACTCTATACTGGGAGCCCAAACCCGAGGATGCCTTAAGGCTGAAAGCCAATCTCAATATAGCAACAATCGATTTGTTCGATATTATACAGTCGATCAGGAGTCTGAACCAAAGTCACCCGCGCAAATATCCTATTGATTAAGCTCAACTGCTACCACTGGAAGGCCTACTGAGTTAAAGGCACACTGCATACCGATGCATTTGCATTTCGGGGGTCGAATCGGTCTGGCGCTGACTAACCGCAAAGGCCGATTAGTGTGCGTTAGTCCAATGGCCGGTCTCGAGAACATGACAGTCAGTCTGCCGAATGACCGCTTCCGCTGCAAAATCGCCCATTATTCACCTTATTCAAGCTGCGTGGCGTTCAATCACCTCATAACCGATGCAGGCCAGCCAAACGGTCTTTGGTATCGGGCGGGAGCCATTTTTGTAGTAGGCCATCATGCGCCGAGTCATACCGATGGCTTCCGCCGCACGGCTTAAGCTGAGCTTGTTCCGCTCCATCCACAGGATGAAAT
>JABEBX010020297.1_pt1 | contig 10740 bp, 7 predicted proteins | sample 7245971 | NCBI WGS metagenome assembly JABEBX01 (sample SAMN14506365, study PRJNA622280) | hot springs metagenome | biome: hot spring [ENVO:00000051]|acidic hot spring [ENVO:00002120]; feature: spring [ENVO:00000027]|sediment [ENVO:00002007]; material: sediment environment [ENVO:01001048]...
AGCGGCAAAACCACCCTCGTTGCCGCGCTGCTGCATGCCGCCAAAATGACTCCCACCCAGGGCCGGGTCGCCGACGGCTCGGCCGCGACCGCCTACGACGAAGAGGAAGTGGCCCGCGGCCTGACCATGCAGAACGCCGTCGCCTTTGCCGAGTGGCAGGGCGCCAAAATCAACCTCATCGACACCCCCGGCTTTCACATGTTCACCCATGAAGCTCGCGCCGCGCTCTTTCCTGCCGAGTCCGCCATTGTCGTCGTCAATGCCCAGAACGGCGTCGAGCCGGTCACCGAGCGCATCTGGCGCTACACCGAGGAAGCCCACCTTCCCCGCATCGTCCTCGTCAACCAAATGGACCACCCCAAGGCCGGCGGCGAAGGCGGCTTGAACGCGCTTCTCGACGATCTGCACGAGCGTTGGGACCGCGGCTGTGTTCCCGTCCAGTTGCCCATCGTGGGCGCCGACGGCTTTCACGGCGTGGTCGATCTGGTCGCCATGGAGGCTTACACCTACACGCCCGCAGGCGACGGCCGCGGCAAGGTTTCCGCCGAGATTCCGGCCGCGCTGGCCGCCGACGCCAAGGCCGCCCACGAAACCCTCGTCGAGCTCGTTGCCGAGGGCAAAGACGAGCTGATGGAAGAGTTCTTTGAAAAAGGCACCCTCCCCAAGGAACACCTCATCGCCGCGCTCCATGAAGCCATCCGCGAAGACCGCATCTTTCCCGTGCTCTTTTCGAGCGGCCTAACCAATGTCGCCGCTGATCGCCTCCTTGACTTCATCAAGGTCTATGCGCCCTCGCCGGTCGAGAGAGCGCCCATCGCCGGCCAGCCCGCAGCCGAAGCCGCGGAAACAGCCGTCGTCACGCGCAAGATAGACGACGCCGACCCCGCCGGCCTGGTGGTATTCAAAACCATGTCCGATCCCTTCGCCGGCCGCATCAGCTTCTTCAAAGTCATCAGCGGGGTCATCCACAACGACGCCACGCTTGAGAATTACACCCGCCGCGGCCAGGAAAAGTTCTCTCACCTGAGCGTGATGCAGGGCCGCAAGGCCACTGAAGTCCCCGAGCTGCACGCCGGCGACCTGGGCGCGGTGGCCAAGCTCCGCGACACGCTCACCGGCGACACGCTGGGCCAGAAAGGCGCTGAGATTCAGGTCTCGCTTCCCGCGCCGCCCGAGCCGGCCATGACCTACGCCATTGAGCCCAAATCCCGCGCCGACGAGGACAAGCTCGCTCCGGCCATCCACAAGCTCATGGAAGAGGATCTTCTCATCCGCTTCTTCCGCGACCCGCAGACCAACGAATTTCTCATCGCCGGCGCCGGCCAGCCGCACATCGAAGCCATCGTCAGCCGCCTCAAAAAGCGCTACCATGCCGAAGTCACACTGAAAGCCCCCAAGGTCCCCTACCGCGAAACCATCCGCGGCAAGGCCGACGCCCAGGGCCGCCACAAAAAGCAGACCGGCGGCCACGGCCAGTTCGGCGACTGCAAGATCAAGATGGAGCCCCTCGCCCGCGGCGCGGGCTTCGAGTTCGTCAACGACATCTTCGGCGGAGCCATTCCCCGGAACTTTGTGCCCGCGGTGGAAAAAGGCATCGTCGAGTCGGCCGCGCGCGGCTATCTGGCCGGCTATCCGGTCGTCGATTTCAAAGTCATCCTCTACGACGGCAGCTACCACGAGGTGGACTCCAATGAGTTGTCCTTCAAGATGGCTGGGCGAATTGCATTCAGAAAATGCATGGAGGAGGCCAAGCCCTGTCTTCTCGAACCCATCATGAAGGTGGGCATCGAAGCGCCCGACGACTTTGCCGGCACGCTGATGGGCGACCTGAACTCCCGCCGCGGCCGCGTCCAGGGCATGGAGACCAAGGGCCGCACCACCGTCATCAACGCCGAGGTTCCCATGGCCGAGATGCTCACCTACGGCACCCAGCTCACCGCCATGACCCAGGGCAAGGGCAGCTACCACATGGAGATGGATCACTACGACGTCGTGCCCCAGCCGGTCGCCGAAAAGATCCTCGCCAACGCCCAGCGGCCCGTGGAAGAGGAGGAAGAATAGCCGTCCTTATGGTCACAGCCGGGAACAAGCCGAGAGGATGCTGATTCCGGCCTTTTTCCCACCGTCCGTGCGCTTCCTGTATCACCCAATTCGGGAATTTTCCGTGAGCGCAATCCAAACCCCATCTTTGCGGCTTCATGCACCGCCGCACAAGATAGGCTTCAGACAGCGCTCACGTCTTTCTTCGCGCAATCGGGATGATGGCGGGTGTAGACGGACAGCATAATGCAGTCAATCTAGCACGAAAACTGATTGGTGCAATTCTGGCACAGTTTAGCGGTCTATATCATTTTCCGCAATCTAAATACTTGAAAATAAACTAATTAATATTGGTGGAGGCGGCGGGAGTCGAACCCGCGTCCGAAATCGTTGTCAGCCGGGAGAATCCATGCTCAGTCCGGTTCCGAAGAGTTCGCATCTGGCGCTCAGAACGGACAAGATACGCCAGAAGCTAGTCCGATGATCTCGCGGTTACAACACGGACCGAGCCGCAACCGCCAGCCTACTGAATGACGTCTTACTCGCAGCCCATAGGCGAAGCCGCGAAAGACGGCTGCTTATTTAATTAAGCAGCAAGTGCCAGATTATTGTTGGCAACTTTTGTTTTGCAGGCGATTACGGGTGCCCACACCCCGGCATGCCTCCTGACCGCGAGCGATCCCGTCGAAACCGTGACGCCCCCACATTCGACCCCAACGGCGAAGACCTGCCGTCGGGGCCCCGGAGTGCGGTCATTCCTTTGATGACTCCGGAATGCCGCCGGGTGCGAGCCACGGGCCAACCGGCTCGTGCAGCAGCTTTCATTTTACGCCGAAATGGCTGAACTGCGGGACGGGCGGGCTATTCGGCCAAGGCCGACGCATCTAAATTTTTCGCGGTAAAGATTACTACTTCGGTCCTCTTCGGCAAGTATGGCAGGCCAATTCATCGTCCTCTAAGCCGGAAACCCCGCTCTAAGCATCTCGCTTGTCTGCAATCAACTCGGAATGCGCGCGCCTGGGGCCAATTGCGCTGTTCAAAACGGCCCTTCGGCAGCCCAAGTGGTCGAAAGCAAATTTGATGCGTCGGCCCTGATAGGGATATGGCCTTTGATAACGCGGCGGGGCGGCTCGGCTTGGAAAGGAAAATGTCCGCAGCAAAAAAAAAGACGGCACGAACGGTCGTGCTGTTCGTGCCGGGAGGCCAGTGACGCAAACTACTTCCGTCTGAGGAGGGTGACCTAGTTCACCTCTCTTCGTCCGGAATAATTACACTATAGCATAGATTCCGAGGAATGCAAATACAAAAATTAAAATAATTTTTCCCGGATCACGGCAGTCGTTTATTTGCCCTCGACAAAGTGTCCATCTGCAGTGAACCTGGGGCAGAATAGCCAAAAGAGCGACGGTCCGCAATCCATTCAATGCGAATTAACCGCATTAAATTCAATGGAATTGCTGACACGACACGAGCCAGAACGGCTGTCGTCGAACCGCTCCGGCGAGGGCTTTGCCGCAACCGCTTCAGCAGGCGGAAACTGAATCGCGACCGCGTAATGGCGCCGAAGGAAGGGGTGAATTCTCTGCCGCGACGGAGAAATCGCCCAAAATCCGCATTTTGGGATTTTCGGAGGCGCTCCGGCGGATCGGTTCGGATCGCCGTGGGGCTTAAACGTTCGCTGCGGTTCAGACCAGTTTGCCGGCTTGCGCAGCCAGATTGAAGTCTTTCTCTGTCAGCCCGTTGGCGTCGTGGGTGATGAGGCCCAGGCGCACGCGGTTGTAGCGGATGTCGATGTCCGGGTGGTGCCCGGCCGTTTCCGCCAGCTCGCCCACTTGGTTCACAAACCGCAGGGCGGCGCGGAAGTCCTTGAAAGTAAAAATCTTCACAAGCTCGCCGGCTTCGAGCTGCCAACCGGCAAGATTTCCTAAGCGAGATTCGACTTCGTGAGCGGAGAGCGCAGTCACGGTTTCTGCTCCTTGAGGAAATTTTTCGAGCGCGAGCAACTCAACTGTACTCCGAAATGGAAAGGGGCGGTACGGCCGATGCGCATGATGACCGTGCCGGTGTTGGCTCCGAGGGCGCAGCCGGCTTCGCGCAGGGCGCGCGGGTTAACCGAACCTGCCGGTGATGTAATCCTCCGTGCGGCGATCAGCGGGCCTGGTGAAGATTTGGCTTGTCTCGGCGTACTCGATCAGCCTTCCGTCCAACATGAACGCGGTGTACTCGCTTACGCGAGCCGCCTGTTGCATATTGTGGGTTACGATAACCAGCGTGCAAGTTTCTTTCGACTGCGACATCAGGTCCTCAATCTTTGCCGTGGAGATAGGATCGAGTGCCGAGCATGGTTCGTCGAGCAGCAATATTTCAGGATTGATAGCAAGGGCGCGGGCGATGCACAGTCGCTGCTGCTGGCCTCCGGAGAGCCGCAACGCGGACTGATTGAGCTTGGTGTTGACCTCATCCCACAGGCCGGCGCTAATTAGGGCGTGCCGGACGCGGTCGGCCATCTCCGAGCGGCTCAACTTCTCATAGAGCCGAATGCCAAAGGCGATGTTTTCATAGATCGACATGGGAAAGGGCGTAGGTTTTTGAAAGACCATGCCGACCTTGGCCCGCAGCTTGGGGAAGCTTTTGGGAGCCAGAATGTCTTGGCCGTCGAGCATGACCTGGCCCGTCGCGTACTGGCCGGGATACAGGTCGTAGATGCGGTTGAAGACCCGCAAGAGCGTAGACTTGCCGCAGCCGGACGGCCCGATGAACGCGGTGACTGTGTTTTGGCGGATCTCAACATTAATGTCTTTGATGGCATGGAACCTGCCGTAGTAGAAATTTAAGTCCCGGACCGCGAGTTTCACAGGGGTTTTGGCTGCGCCGCTGCTGGGTGCGGGGACGGGCGGCTTGGTGGGAACAGGCATATTCACGATTGAGAGTCCTTCTAATTGATCTGCGATCATTTCTGGACGCGGACCCTACCCAGCAACAAACGGGCGAATACGCTGAGCAAGAGCACGAAGACTACGGTGATGAAGGCCGCAGCCCAAGCCATTTGCTGCCAGTTTGTGTAGGGGCTGAGTGCAAAATCGAACATCACCATGGGAAGGTTGGCGATAGGACGGAACACGTTGGTGGAAAAGAACTGGTTATCCAGACAGGTGAACAGCAACGGAGCGGTCTCGCCGGTGATGCGCGCCAACCCGATGAGTATTCCGGTGAGGATCCCGGCGCGCGCGGCCGTCCAAGTAATCTTGGTGATCACAGTCGAATGCGGCGCTCCCAACGCAACCGCTGCTTCACGCATGTCGCCGCCGACCAGGCTAAGCATCTCGTCGGTGGTGCGCACGATAATGGGAATCATCAAAACCGCCAGGGCCACGCTGCCGGCCACCGCTGAAAAGTGCCCCGTAGGGTCAACGATAATCGCGTAGGCAAACAGGCCGATTTCGATCGACGGCACGCTGAGCATGATGTCGTTGATGAAACGCACGGTGTTGGCCGTGCGGCTGTGAAAGCCATATTCAGCCAACCATGTGCCGGCCATCAAACCAATAGGGACTCCGGCGAGAAGCGATAATCCCAACAATATCAGACTGCCGACAAACGCGTTGCGCAATCCATAGCTATTGGTTCCGGGCGGCGGAGTGTCCTGGGTGAACAAGCTCCAGTGCATCGCGGAAAGACCGAATTTGAATGTCGACCAGATGATCCAAAACAGGAAGAACACCCCGATGACGGTGGCAACCGCCATGAGGATTTTGCTGGCTGCGTCGACGATGCGACGCCTTACGACCACGCGCGCGCCAATCACGTTGACGCTCCTTCCCGGCTGCCGAGGCGGCGTATCAGCAGGACGGCGAGAAACCGCACCACCAAAGTTACCGCGATCAGAATTAAGCCCAGATAGATCAACGAGGAACGGTACAACTGGGTGGTCGCTTCTGTGAATTCATTGGCAAGAACGGAGGGAATGGTGGTGCTGGGCATCAACAAGCTCGGCTGAATCATGTCGCTGTTGCCGATGACAAACGTGACGGCCATGGTCTCGCCCAGCGCGCGGCCCAAACCCAAAAATATGCCGCCGATGACCGCCGAACGCGTGTACGGCAGCATGATATGCCAAGCCACTTCCCAGGTGGTGCAGCCCATGGCGTAAGCCGATTCGCGCAGCGACGACGGAAAGGCCATGAAAACGTCACGCATGATCGACGATATATAGGGCAGAATCATGATGGCCAGGACGATTCCGGCGGTCAGCATTCCGATACCCATGGGCGGACCTTGGAAGAACAAGCCGATGCCGGGGATGTTCCCGAGGGTGTTGCTGATCCATGGCTCAATCTCAGAGAAGACCGGGGCGAACACCAGAAGACCCCACAAGCCGTAAACGATGCTGGGTATGGCTGCCAGGAGCTCGATGGCGCCGGCAACAGGTCCCCGGATCCAGGGCGGCGCGATCTCGGAGATGAACACCGCCGTTCCGAAACTAATCGGCACCGCGAGGACCATGGCGATGGCCGAGCTTACGAGCGTGCCGATAATAAAAGGAAAAGCACCGAAAGTCTGGGTGACGGGATCCCAGTCGCTGGATTTGAGGAATTGCCAGACGCCAAATGCTTTGATCGCCGTTCGGCTATCGAAGCCGATGGCGGCGACGGTGGCAAAGAGCGTCGCCGCAGCCACAAAAGCCGCAAACACCGCCGCCGAATGAAACAAAAAGTCGCCCGACAAGCGCCATGACTTGCCCGCGACTTTCGGGTCTGCGGGCACGAACTGCACTTCAGTCCGTGCCGCAGCATCCGAGCCGTTCATATGTTTTCCTTATCCTAAAAGTTGCAGGGCCGGCGGCAGCGCTCAGATGCCGTAGCCGAGTTTGTTTTTCCAATAGGCCTTGATTGCCGTGACGGTGCTCGGCGGCAGCGGGCCGAACGCGATGGACCTGGCCATTTGCTGCCCCTGCTCAAAGCCCCAGTCGAAGAACCTCATCACTTCCTGGTTTGATGCTTTCGAGGCATTCTTGCGCAGAATTTGCCATGTACACCCGGAAATCGGCCAAGTGTCGGGGCCGGTGTGGTTAGTGAGGATCACGTAGAAGTCCCGCGCCGTCGCCCAGTTTACGTGCGCCGAGGCGTCCTGGAAGCCCTGGAGACTGGGGGCGACGATCTTGCCATCGCGGTTAATCATGCGGGCATCGGCCAAGTGCCCCTCGAGAATGTACGCATATTCAACATAGCCGATTGAGCCTCGGATGCGCTGCACATACGATGCTACGCCTTGGTTGCCCTTGCCACCAACCCCTGTCGGCCAGGCCAGGGAGGTGTTGGCGCCCACTTTTTGTTTCCATTCCGGGCTGACTTTCGACAGGTAATTGGCGAAGGTAAACGTCGTGCCGGAGCCGTCGGACCGGTGTACGCAGGTGATATACATATTGGGCAACTTCAAACCGGGGTTGAGTTTGGCAATGGCCGGATCGTCCCAATTCTTAATCTTTCCGAGGTAGATATCGGCGACGACCGGGCCGCTGAGCAAGTCTTCGCCCGCCACGGCGGTTGGGAACTGGATCAGCCCCGCGGCCTTGAGAGCCTCGGGCGTGAGCGGCATATCACTGGCGCCGAAGGCGACCGTGCCTGCCTTGATCTGGGTGATGCCGCCGCCGGAGCCGATGGCTGCGTAATTGACTTGAATGCCGGTTTTGGCTTCGTATGCGCTGGCCCATTTGGCCACTAAGGGGTAGACCCAGGTGCTTCCGGCGCCTTGAATGCTGGTCGCTGCATACACGGCGACCGAACCAACGAACGCCAGCGCCAGTGCGAGTCCCACTCCTAAGAGCGGGCGTGCGGAACGAACTTTGCTCATTTTGCTCATGTTTCCTCCATCCTTTTGGACTAACGTGTGATTGCATCTCAGAAATCGGTTCATTCTTAGCCCTCGGAGGGCAAAACAACAACCTGCGACCAAAGCGAAAGCAGCGAATCGCCGCATGTTTTGCCGGCAGGTTCCGAGTGACAGGCGAAAGAGCTCTCAATCGTTATCGTAGTGGTGCAAATGCTACAGCATCATTAACATACTGTTAACGAATTAAAATTTTTCGTTTCAACGATCTCCGGCGCGCGGATGGATGAGGTGGGCGGACAGTTCTTGCGGCGCAATCCTCGCTCCGTACTGGCAATCAGCGGAAAAAAGCAGGGTTTACCGGCTCGCCGACGTTGATCGGCCGAAAAACCGGGCCAAACGCAGCGCGACTTCGTCAGCCGATCATGCGGTCATGGTTCCTGCTCGTTGCAATAGATTGCCGAAAGATGGTTCTCGAAGCCAAGTCAGAGTTTGGGGAACTTCGCGGCCTGCGCGACATCAAAGGCTGAGAAGCGCCTGCTTTGGCCGCTGATCTCGGCGCGCAGCTCCTGCCAAAGCTCATTGGGAATCTTGAGAAAGACCTCGACGACCGCGGGATCGAACTGCGCCCCCGAGCAGCGCAGAATCTCCTCGCGCGCGGTATCGAAGCTGCTTGCCTTTCGATAGGGCCGGTCGCTGGTAATGGAGTCCAGGGTATCGGCGACGGCGAAGATGCGCGCCCCGATGGGGATCTCCTGGCCGCGGAGGTTGTTGGGATAGCCGCTGCCGTCGTAGTGCTCCTGATGGCAGAATACGATCTCCGCGGTTCCGGCGAGAAACGGAATTTTGCGCAGCATGAAGTAGCCGCGCGTGCAGTGCTCGCGCATCGATTCCTGCTCTTGCGGGGTCAGTTTTCCGGGTTTGCGCAGGATATCGTCGGGAATAGCCATTTTGCCGATGTCGTGCAAAAAAGCGCCGCGGGCAATGATCTTGATCTCATCCGGCGGGAGCCCCATGGCCCGCGCCAGCGCGATGGTGTAAGCGGTAACGCGTTTGGAGTGGCCCTCAATTTCCGAGTCTTTCAGGTCCAGGGCGTCGCCCAGCGCCTCCAGGGTTACGTCGTAGGAGTGCTCCAGGTCTTGCATGGCGTGGCGCAGCATCTCGGTGCGCGCGCGCACCATCTGCTCCAGGCTCTGCTGGTAGTTCCGGCTCTCTGCCACCACCCGGCGGTAGTTCAGAGCGCGCTCCACAGTGCTGATCAATTGATCGCGCTCGAAGGGCTTGAGCAGATAGTCGTAAGCTCCGCGGCGCATGGCGTCAATGGCCACGTTGATGTCGTGAACCGCGGTCACCATCACCACGGGAAGGTCCGGCTGCTGCGCGTGAATGCGCTCGATGATCTCGATGCCGTTGACGTCCGGCATCAAGATGTCGGTGAGCACCAAGTCAAAGGCGTTCAACCCCATGGCCTCCAGCGCCTCGCGGCCGTTGGAGGCCAAGTGTACCGCGTAGTCCTGGCGCTCCAGCGTCGAGCCGATCATCAAGCGCACGGGCGTCTCGTCGTCCACCACAAGAATGTGAGCCTTCCTGCGCGTGTCCGTCTCACCCTGGGCATGGGGTTTCCCCTCGGGTTGTGGGGCTCCCGGTCTGTCCAAGTTCAATGGCAAGCAGCCTCCTTTGTTGAATCCTTGCCGCCGGACACCGCGTCCACAAAGGCCTTTGCCTCTTAGACTACGCGCGTCTGGAGCTGGCCTGACGGACTCGAATCAAGAAAAAAAGATCCCACGAAGCTGTTTCATAACCGATTTGAGGGAAATTTGCAGCGGTCCCTTAGGGACCAAAGCCTTGATGTTTCCGACCTTATCGGCACGCGACCCAGAGGGCCCCCGGTCGTGCCCTGTTACAAAACATTCCTCTGAGCGAGTCTTTCCGCAGCCTGTGCAATCTAAGCTCATGAAAGCCGATCGACCTACCAAGCCGGCTGGAACCTTCTCAATCCGCCACCTGCTCGTGATTTGGATGATGGTGATCAGCGCGGTCTCCTGCCTGGACCGCGCCAAGATCGCCATCGCCGGCGTGGAGATCGGCAAAGAGTTTCACATCGACAACACGCCGTTGGGGTGGATTTTCAGCGCATTTCTGGCCGGCTATGCGGCGTTCCAAATCCCGGCGGAGCCTTGGCCCGGCGTTTTGGCCCGCGGCGGGTGACCGCCAGAGGCGCCATGTGGCCGGGGATCTTTACCGTCCTTACAGCTTTGATCCCGGTGGGTCTGCCCCGCTTTGCCGGCGATTATCGCGATTCGGTTCTTCTTGGCGGCCGGCGCGCGCACGCCGCGCTGCGACCCAGCCTTCTTTGTTCACCTGACGGCCGCGGGCCACTGCCAGCGCCCCCGCCGGCACATCGTTAGTAATGCACGAGCCCGCGCCGATATAGGCTCCGTCTTCCACGCTCACCGGCGCCACCAGGGTGGTATCGCTGCCCACGAACACGCCCTTGCCGATGCGCGTCATGTGCTTGTCCACGCCGTCGTAGTTGCAGGTGATGGTCCCGGCCCCGATGTTGGTTCCCTCGCCCACCTCCGCGTCGCCGAGGTAAGTGAGGTGGTTGGCCTTCGCGCCCTTGCCGAGCCGGGCCTTCTTGGTCTCGACAAAGTTGCCCACGTGCGCGTCCTGGCCGATTTCGCTGCCCGGCCGCAGATGCGCGAAGGGACCGATGCGCGCGCCGCCAGCTACGGTGCTCCCGGCCAGCACGCAACCCTGCCGCACCAGCACGCCGTTGCCCAGCGCGCAGTCTTCGATCACCGTGTAGGACCGGATCAGGCAGTCCGCGCCGATGCGCGTGCGGCCCCGCAACTGCACGAAGGGCTCAATCAC
>JABEBX010022979.1_pt1 | contig 10740 bp, 11 predicted proteins | sample 7245971 | NCBI WGS metagenome assembly JABEBX01 (sample SAMN14506365, study PRJNA622280) | hot springs metagenome | biome: hot spring [ENVO:00000051]|acidic hot spring [ENVO:00002120]; feature: spring [ENVO:00000027]|sediment [ENVO:00002007]; material: sediment environment [ENVO:01001048]...
ATATATAAAGATATGCAGAATTTAGGGTTCTGTACCAAAATACGCGGCAATCGCTAAAATAATGCTGCTCTTTCAAAAGTCAATCCTGCAGGCTCGATTGCAGCTCATAATAAAATACTTATCTTTTGTAAGCTGCAATGCGCAAGTACAAAAACAGATGCAAAAGCCATGCCGCATTTCATTGCATAAATGCAGCTTTGATATGGTTTATTTATTTATTTTTAAGCCTATTCATTTCCTTTTCATGCTTTCCAATTTTAAGGCCAAGACCTGCGGATCGTTATATGCAAGATATGTTTTGCTGGCATCTGCGCCATGTTCAATTAACACACTTGTAACTTCTTTTTTAACCTCTTTTGTCACTTTTGGTGTAGCTATAGCAATGTCCAGCATAGCCCAGTCGTATATATTTGCACCGATGTCTCTGTCAATTGCTAAATTGCCGCCACTGCCTATGCGCGCATTGACATCAGCGCCATCCTCTATTGCCTTTTTGATATCATCAAGCTTGCCTTCCTTTATCGCATCAAACAGCCTTCTGTTGCATTCCTCTTGGTTAGCCGCATTTTCTCTATCTTTTTCCATAATACCGCAGTAATAATTTGCAGTAATAATTTTGTTTTTATTAATATTTATATGCTTCATTTAATTTGCCAGCCATTGCTGTTTTACCTCCTTAGTAATATGTAGCACTTCATTGCAGGGATGTTTTGGTTCTAAATATGCTTGGCAAAAAGGTGCTTCTGCTTATGCTTGTTGTATAATTTTTGCATCATACATAACTGCCATATTCAGGTAAACGAAGTAAATGCAAAAATTAAAATATATAAAATAAGAGTATACTGTGGTTATGCCATATGCGCGAAATTGTATTTTACGGAAGGGGGGGCCATGGCGCAGTAATGGCTTCTGAGCTTGCTGCAATTGCCGCTTACAACAATAAAATGTATTCCCAGGCATTTCCTTTTTTTGGCGGCGAGAGGCGAGGAGCGCCGGTGAAGGCATTTGCGCGGATAGATGAAAAGCCAATATTGCTCCACAGCCAGATTTACAATCCAGACATAATAGTTGTCCTTGATTCAGAGCTTATGCATATTGCGGCAAGCGAGATTTCTATAAAAGGATTGGAAAGCAACGGCTATATAATTATAAATGAAAAGGGCAGCCAGGAGGCAGAAGACGCAGTAAAAAAGCTCGGAGCCGAAACCGCCAATGCTTACTACATAGATGCCACTTCCACAGCCATAAAGCTGGGGCTTGTAGTTGCCGGCTGGCCTGTAATAAATACTATAATGCTCGGTGCGCTTGCAAAGGCTACCAATATCTTCAGCATGGAGGAGCTTAACAAGGCCATACTTGGGTATTGGCCTGAAGAGCTTGCAAAAAAGAATGTTGATGCGGCGATGCAAGGCTACCAGAATGTAAAAAAGCTTGGGTGATTGTATAGCTTATGTAGTGCCAAAAAGCAAATATGCAAAGCTGGTTGAAGACTATCCCCTGTCTGTTCCAGCATTTGGGTCTGGAGGAAAGACAAATGAATGGAGGCTTGAAAAGCCTGCCATAGACAATTCAAAATGCATAAAGTGCCTTATATGCTGGATTGACTGCCCCGAAGCGACAATAATTAGGAATGAGGATGACAGCGTTGCGGTGAACTATGATTACTGCAAAGGCTGCGGCATATGCGCAAAGGAATGCCCTGCCCGTGCAATAAGCATGGAAAAAGAGGATTAAATGGCAGTGAAGGTTTTGACCGGGAGCGGAAGCGTTGCGCATGCGGTCAGGCTTGCGAACCCTGAGGTAATTGCCGCATATCCGATAACGCCGCAGACTGAAATTGTGGAAGACATTGCGGACTTTGTGAAAGCAAAGCAGCTTTCCTCCCGATTCATAAAAGTGGACTCAGAGCATAGTGCAATGAGCGCGTGCATAGGCGCAAGCTTTGCAGGGGCAAGGGTCTTTACCGCAACTTCAAGCCATGGCCTTATGTACATGGCAGAGGTTGTGTACTGGGCGGCGCAGGCACGGTTTCCCATTGTAATGGCAGTTGCCACACGCGCGCTTGCAGCCCCATGGAGCATACTTAATGAGCATACTGACTTTATGATACAGCACACAAGCGGCTGGATCCAGATAATGGTTGAGAACGGCCAGGAGGCGCTTGATACTACAATAACTGCATTCAAGATAGCGGAGGATCCAAAGGTATCCCTTCCCGTAATGGTCGGCTTGGATGGCTTTATACTTACGCATACAAGCATGCCAGTTGATGTTCCTGATGACGATGCAATAAAAAAGTACCTTGGGAAAAGGAAGCCAGTTTTTACTGCTGACGTAAGCAATCCTGTTACATCGGGCAATGTCATAGGGGATGAATATTTTATGGAGATGCGCTACAAGACCTACAAAGCAATGCAGGGCGCAAAGTCTGCTATCGCAAAGGCTGAGAACAGCTATGAAAAGATTACAGGCAGAAAGTACGGCCTGATTGACTGCTACAATTGTGATGACGCAGAGCATGTTATAATAACAATGGGTGCTTCAAGCGGGGATGCAAAAGTTGCCAGTGACCTTCTTAGAAAGGAAGGCATAAAGGCAGGCGTATTGCGAATACGCGTAATGCGGCCATTTCCAGGGGATGAGATTGTAAAGGCATTGGCCAATGCATCTTACATCTCAATCGTAGAGCGCTCCCTTTCCACTGGCATAGGCAATATAATGGCCCATGAGATAAAGTCATTTTTCTATGATGCCGGGGCTAAGCCTGCCATAAAGAGTTATATTGCCGGGCTTGGCGGCAGGGACATAACTCCAAATGATTATGTTAATATTGTAAAATCCACCATGGCAAATAAGGGCAGCATGTGGGTCAACCTGAAGGTGCTGTAATGATACTGAAAGATGTAAAAAAAGAGGAATTTTGGCTTCCAGGCAATGCGGCATGTCCTGGATGCGGCTTGTCGCTTGGCATGAGGCTCATGGCAAAGGCAATAGAAAATCCAATAGTCGTAATACCTGCGAGCTGTGCAAGCGTTGTTCAAGGTGCATGGCCAAAGAGCTCCGCTGCATTTCCATTGCTTAACATTGCAATGGCTGGAGCCGGCGCAGCTGCAAGCGGCATATCAAATGCAATAGAGATGCTAGGCAAGAAAGGCACTGTTGTAGCATGGGCAGGTGACGGAGGCACTGCCGACATAGGCCTCCAGTCATTAAGCGGGGCTGCAGAGCGCGGCGACAACATAATATTTGTAATGTATGACAATGAGGCCTATATGAACACAGGCATACAGCGCTCATCCTCCACGCCGCATGGGGCATGGACTACGACTACGCCAGAAGGCAAGCATGAATTCAAGAAGGATGTTGCGGCAATAATGCTTGTGCACAAGCTTGAGTACATTGCAACCGCAAGCGTTGCATACCCTATAGACTTTATAGAGAAGCTTAAAAAGGCTGAGCAGCACAAAGGTACAAGGTTTATTCAGTTGTATTCGCCATGCCCTCCAGGCTGGAGGATGGATGCAAGCAATACTATAGAAGTTGGCAAGCTGGCAGTGCAGACAGGCTCTTGGATCCTTTATGAATACGAAAATTCAAAGCTTTCCATATCACCAGTAAGCAAGCCCTATGAAGACAAGGCAAAAAGGAAGCCGTTGTCTGAATACTTTTCAATCCAGGGCCGCTTTTCTAATCTTGCAGAGCAGACCATAAAGGAGATTGAGGATGAAATAGATGAAAAATGGGAGTTTCTCAATAAATTCAAATAGTTTATAAATTTATACTTCTATTTTATATTTGTGCTTAAAAATAAAGTGAAAAAAAAGCAAAAAAATGATATTTTATGCGAAAAAAGATTGTCATTATAGGCTTGGTGCTTATTGTAGCGGCTTTTATAGCATCCTTTCTGCTTTCATATATCAATCCTTTCATGTATATGAATACTACCATATCAGGAAACGGATTTTTCTCCATTAATTTTTCAATGCCTTCAAATACAAGCTCTGCATTGTTCATGTTTGCAGGCAGGTTTAACAAGAGCATTAATTTCTATTCATTTAATTTAACTGCATTCCAGAAATGGAAGGCCCTTGTTGGCGCAAACCCTGCCAATGGGCTTTCCTATGCAAAGGCATTGGAAGGGAACGGAACCCTTGCAATACTTACAAATGTTACTTCAATTGCATTGCCAGCTGAGCACAATATAACTAATGCAACTCTTGTATACTCATCAAACAGGTCTGTTAGCAATGAAACGGAAGTGTTTGTTATGCAGGGCATAAGCGGCATTACCAATGCGTCAATTGCGTATATACCTCCAGTAACTGCTTCAACACTTTCTAAATATCCCTCTATTTCTAATGCTATCTATTATATGGGCTTAGGAAGCTTATCTGCAATTGTGCTTTTCATAGTTGGGCTTGGCATGATTATTTACGGCCTGATAAAAAAACCAAAGCTTCCTGCTGCGCAAAAGCAAAGCATCGATGAGCTTAAGGAGAGGGATCTGCTATACAGCAAGCTAAGCAAAAACGAAGGGCCAAAGGCGGCAAAGAAGCCTGCAGCAAACGCCCATGCAAAACCTCATGCAAAATCAAATGCAAAGCCAAAGCAAGAGGAAAATTAACGTGAAGGATAACGTGAAGGAATATGGAAGACTTAAATGAAGACGAGGCAGATTTGAGGGACAAGATAGCCGGAGAAATAGCAATGTCCGACAGCCCCGGAAGCACAATGAAAAAATGGAGGGAATTTTTTGGCATTTCCCAGGTTGAATTGGCAAAGAAAATAAACATTGCAACCTCAACAATAAGCGATTATGAGAGGAACAGGAGGCTTAGCCCCGGCGTTAACGTCCTGAAAAGGTTTGTCCTTGCTTTAATCTCCATAGACCATGATCATGGGGGCAATGTGATAAGAAGCCTGCTGAACATGCCCCCCAAAACTTCATCAGAGCAGCCTTTTTACAGCATAAAGGATTTCAGGGCGCCATTAAAAGGGACTGATTTTAATAGAATAATAGATGGCAAAATAATTGTAAATCCCTCTTATCTGGATTCCCTGAACCTTTTTGGCTATACCTTGCTTGACAGCCTGCGCGTAATCCTTGAAATATCGCCCCAAGAATACCCAAAGCTCTTTGGCTCTACAACAGACCGTGCATTCATATTCAAAAACGTTTCAACAGGAAGGTCGCCTATGGTAGTCATACGCGTTGCGCCCATAAAGCCAAAGGTTGTAGTTATACTTGGCCTATCAAGCGTAGACAAGCTTGCAATAAAGCTAGCGCAGGTTGAGCGCATACCCCTCATTACAACAAAGATCTCTGAGGAGGAGCTTGTCGCAAGGCTTAGCAAAGCATAATCTGCTTTTTTGCCTGTGCTTTCTGTAATGCTTAAATATCTGTTTTCCTTATTCACCTTATGCACTATATAGGCATTGCAATTGGCATACTTGCAATGGTTGGCTATGGCTTTGGCGACTACCTAGAAGCAATTGTTGTAAGAGGCATAGGCACGGTAAAGGCCGCATTTTGGAACTATGCAATAGGGTTTGCAATTCTTGCTGCCTTGCTTTTACTTTTTTTCAGGTCCTGCCTATCAATAAATATTGCAAGTGCTGCCGAACTCGCCGGCGCAGGCATACTCGGCGGCATTGCCTACTATTCATTTTTCAAAGGCTTCGAAAAAGGGGACATTGCGATTGTTTCTCCAGTATCCAATTCATTTTCAATAATTACTGTTGCCCTTGGCATCTTTTTCCTTTCCGAAAGGCTCAATGGCATTGAATACCTTGGCATTGCCGCCATTATCGCAGGTGCAATATTAATGTCAGTAAAGGAGGGCTCTGTAAAAAACGTTTCCGTAAGCTTAAAGTATGGCTTAATCACAATGCTTTTCTGGGGCATTATGATGTTTCTTGTAAGCATCGCCGCATTGCAAATTGGCTGGATACTGCCTGTGTTTTTCATTGAGGCTATTGGGCTGTTGATGTACCTTGCAGCAGCAGCAAAAGCCCATGCGCTCTCCTTCCCTAAGAGCTCGCGGCTTTTTCTTGCAATTGAATCCTTGCTTATAATTGCAGCATTCCTTGCAGTCAGCTATGGCGCCTCTATGCACTTTGCACTTATTACAGTGCCGCTTGCCTCAGCCGCGCCTTTCATAACTGTTATGCTTGCAGTAACGCTTGCAAAGGAGCAGTTTAACCGAGTGCATATGCTTGGAATTGCATCCCTTCTCTTCGGAATCCTGTTCCTTAGCATTTAGAGGAAGCATCAGAAAGGCATTGCCAAGCCATCGCCAAGCAATACCTAATATTCTGTGCTGGCTTTTACGCAGAATTGCTAAGTTTTATATAGGCATATATATAAATATGCAAAAAGCGCCCTAAAGCGCTTTTAAGCTGGCAAAGGCTATGCTATAAAATTCACCTGCAGTTATACTGCAAACACGCAACTTAATAAATATAAATGGCTATTTATTATTTGTAATTTTTTAGGGTGCAATATAGAAATGAAGTTTGAAAATACAAACGAGATAAAGGTTCCTGATAAGCTTATCGACCAAGTTATTGGGCAGGATGAGGCAGTAGAGATAATAAAGAAGGCAGCGAAGCAGCGAAGGAATGTTTTGCTGATTGGGGAGCCAGGCACAGGCAAAACCATGCTAGCCCAGGCAATGTCTGAGCTGCTTCCTGCTACCGAGCTTGAGGACATTCTTGTGTACAAGAACCCAAATGACGAAAACATGCCGCTTATCAAAAGCGTTAAGACATACCCAGACGGCAAGAAGGCCGCCGAAGACGGGCAGGGAAGGAAGTTGCTCCAGAGCGAAAAGGCTAAGGCAATGGTAAGCATGGGAAAGGCAGGAAGCGCAATCATGCCTATTGTCATGATCCTTGTATTAATTCTCCTTGGCCTATCTCTCAGCGGCATCTTTACTGGCGACATACTAATAACATTTGCGGCGCTTATACTAGGCATAATGATATTCGGATCTGCAATGATGTTTACAACAGGGCTTGCCGGCCGGCTTAGCCTTCCAGGAATGGGCGACCTTAACACTCCAAAGCTGATCGTTGACAATACCGGCATGGACCATGCGCCGTTCGTAGATGCAACAGGCTCAAAGGCTGGTGCGCTTTTTGGGGATGTCCGCCATGATCCGTTGCAATCTGGCGGCCTAGGAACCCCTGCCCACCTGCGCGTAGAAAGCGGTGCAGTCCACAAGGCAAACAAAGGCGTGCTTTTCATAGACGAAATTTCAAGCTTAGACATGCAAGCGCAGCAGGAGCTCCTTACTGCAATGCAGGAGAAGAAATACCCAATAACCGGCCAGAGTGAGATGAGCTCTGGCGCATTGGTCAAGACAATGCCTGTGCCCTGCGACTTTATACTCGTGGCAGCAGGCAATATCAGCGACATACAGCACATGCATCCCGCTTTGCGTTCAAGAATACGCGGATACGGCTATGAGGTATTTATGGAGTCTACAATGTTAGACAACCAAAAGAATAGGGATCTGCTTGCGCAGTTTGTGGCGCAGGAAGTTAAAAAAGATGGAAAGATCCCACCATTCAACAAAGATGCTGTAAATGAAATACTTGAAGAGGCAAGGAAAAGGGCAGGCAGGAAGCACAGGCTTACCATTATATTAAGGGATCTGGGAGGGCTTGTCCGGGCTGCGGGAGACCTTGCGGTTGAACGTAATATGAAGTATGCCACAAGGCAGGAGGTCATTGATGCAAAGAAGCTTGCCCAGTCAATAGAGGGGCAGATTGTCAGCCGGGAGGTTGATTTCCGCAAGGATTACAAGGTGTTTGAAACCACAGGCAGCAAGATAGGCAAGGTAAACGGGCTTGCGGTTGTTGGAAACGCAGCAATGTCTGCAGGCATGGTTATACCGATTGTAGCAGAGGTAACCCCTGCAAGTTCTTCTTCTGAAGGCAAGTTCATCTCTACAGGTAAGCTAGGCAAGATTGCAAATGAGGCAGTGAAAAATGTAAGCGCTGTGATAAAGAAGCACATGGGCAAGGATGTCTCCAAGTATGATATGCATGTGCAGTTCCTTCAGACGTATGAAGGCATAGAAGGCGACAGTGCCAGCATATCTGTCGCAATAAGCATCATCTCAGCAATGGAGGAGCTTCCAGTTGACCAGTCTATCGCTATGACCGGCTCGCTTTCAGTAAGGGGTGAGGTGCTTCCTGTTGGAGGGGTTACTGCGAAGGTGGAAGCAGCACTAAATGCAGGCATGAAAGGGGTCATAATTCCAGAAAGCAACCGCGATGATTTGTACCTAAGCAATGCGCAGCTCAAGCAGATAAAAATACTTACTGTAAAGACCCTTGCTGATGTTATGAAGTATGCAATGCAGAAAAGCGCAAAGCGCGACCAGATTATAAAAGAGCTGGAAAGCAGCATGAAGTGATATTATGGCACAGGATGGCAAGGATGTTAAGGTGAAGCTTGAGGATTTCGGCAAAGAGGTTGTAAAATACATAGAAGAAGAGCGCAACCCAAGGTTTGAAACTGCGGTGCGTTCGCGCTCCAACATACATTATGACGATAAGGAAGGCATATTAAAGATAGGGAGCGCAAAGGAGGAGCGAAGTTTCGTTAATATTGCCCAGGCAAAAAAGTTCATGCAGACTCTTGCCATAGCAGCAAAATGCCATTCGTTTCTTGAGGAAAACCTCCATACTTCTATAAGGGGGCTCTTTTACCAGCTTAAGTATTCCCTTGGGGAAGATGTAGACGAAAATATATTTTCAGAGCAGAGCGAATCAAGCCCCCTGATTGAGGACCTTGAAACCGCGCTTGGCGTTAAAAGAGAAGACCTAAACCTCAGCGCAGACAGAAAGGGCTTTCTTGCTGGAAGCATGAAGATAATTGACGGCTTTGGGCAGGACAAGCTTGAGATAGATGCAAGCAAGCAGGGAAGAAGCGGGTGGTCTATTCCGAGCGATGTAGACAACAGCATAGACTTTGTTGACATAAAGGCAAAGTATGTGCTTGTGGTAGAAAAGGATGCGGTATGGCAAAGGCTTAATGAGGATGGCTTCTGGAAGAAGGAGAATGCAATTGTAATAACCCCAAAAGGGCAGGCATCGCGCGGAACACGGAGGATGATAAAAAAGCTTGCAGACAAGGGCCTGCCTGTTTACGTATTTAACGACTGCGATGCGTGGGGCTGGTATATCTACTGGACAATAAAAACCGGAAGCATGAACCTCGCCTATATAAGCAATGAGCTTGCAACTCCTTCTGCAAAGTTCTTGGGCGTTACAATCTCCGACATAGAGCGCTATGATTTTCTCAAGAAGCTTACCATGAAAACAAATGAAATGGACATAAAGAGGGCGCAAGAGCTTCTTTCATATCCGTGGATAAACAAGTATAAAGAATGGGTTAGCGAGCTTAAAAAGATAATTCAGACAAAGACAAAGCTTGAGGAGGACTCATTGCAGGGGCCAAGGCTCACTTTCATAGATGACTACATAACTGAAAAGATAAAAAACAATGAATTCTTGCCGTGATTTTTTGGAAGGTTCTGAATACCATTTAGAATGCCTTTCATGCAAGGCAAAATTTGGCATGGACTATGCAAAGCAGACATGCGGCAAATGCGGCGGCATACTAGAGGTAGTTTATGAGAAAAAGCGCAAGTTTGAGCCTGGCAGCAACTTTTGGGATTTTTCCCAGTTTCTGCCCTTGGGCAATTACAGGCATTATTATGCCGGCTCAACAAGGGCAATTTATGAAAATGGCAATGCCATGAAGCTTGAGCTTGACAACCCAACAAATTCCTTCAAGGACAGGGGTTCTGTCATAGAAGTTGCAAAGGCCGTAGAATATGGCTACAACGAAATTGTCTGCGCATCCACAGGCAACATGGCCTATTCTATTGCATATTTTTCAAAGCTGTTTGGCATAAAGTCAAAGATATTTGTAAGTAGCAATGTTAATGCAGACAAGGCAAGGGACATAAGGGAAACGCATGACGCAAGCGTGACAAAGGTGCATGGAGATTTCACAGAGGCGCAAAGGCATGCGTTTGCATACGCAAAGCGTTATGGCGCTTTCCTTGCAGGAGACTATTGTTATAGAAAAGAGGGCCAGAAGACAATTGCATACGAGCTTGCAGATGCCGCAAAAAGATTAGGAAATATAGTAGTTCCAGTAGGAAACGGCACGCTTTTTACCGCATTGTACAAAGGCTTCCTGGATATAGGCATTATGCCAAGGCTTATAGGCGTTGAAGCCGCAGGGTGCGCGCCGCTTGCAACGGCATTGAAGACTGGCAAGCCAATAAAGCATATAATTCCAAAAACAAAGGCAGATGCGATTGCTGTGGGCATGCCAGGCTATGGCATGCAGGCTATTGAGGCAGTAAAGGCCTCAAAGGGTGCAATGCTTACAATGAAAGACAGCGAGCTTGCAGATGCACAGAAGGCTTTTCTTGGCAAATACGGAATTGCCGTTGAATTAGGAGGCATTGCAGCATATGCCGCTGCAAAAAAGCATTTGCATTCATCTTATGCATTAATACTTACTGGAGGCAACATCTAGCTTATACAAATCAACTTTTACGGCAAGGCTTATATATTATGGCACAAAATATTTGATTTGCATTTTGAAATTCCTGTTTTGCATTTGCTTGTGGTAATATGGAAAAAGGCAAAGAAGGCCAAGGAAACGAAGGCGACAGCCAGCAGCCAGTATTAGTGCAGGGGGTTTTATAC
>JABEBX010000675.1_pt1 | contig 10734 bp, 9 predicted proteins | sample 7245971 | NCBI WGS metagenome assembly JABEBX01 (sample SAMN14506365, study PRJNA622280) | hot springs metagenome | biome: hot spring [ENVO:00000051]|acidic hot spring [ENVO:00002120]; feature: spring [ENVO:00000027]|sediment [ENVO:00002007]; material: sediment environment [ENVO:01001048]...
AATGCCATTGAGTCGACCTTTGCCACCGTGCGTCACCGGACATCGCGCACGAAAAACTGTGTATCGCGCAACAGCTTCATTGGATTGGGCTTCAAGATGCTGCAGCAGGCAGAAAAGCGCTGGATCGGGATTTATGCCCCTGAGAAAGTCCACGATCTGTTTGCGGGGGTAAAATTTACCGATGGATTGCCGGCCAATCAAATCCTGCCGGATGACCAACAGAGCGCCGCCTGAAGCTATGCCAGTAAATGCTTATACACCAGAATTGACTATAGCTCTCTGTCAAGGTAGGTTTGTCGTTGCTGACCTGCGGTCGGTCCCAGGACGTGATGATCTCCAAATCACAGAGCTTGGGCAGTAGGGTGGATGACTTCATCGGGGCGCCATTGTCGGACCATAGTCAGCTCCGCAGATAATGGGCATCGTACAGGCCGTGGAGGCAGTAATGTTTCCGGTAGTGTGCCCAACCATCATGAATGGCGGTCCCAGAAACTCGGGCGGAATGTCGAAAGCATCAAAAGTTTCCTGGCCACGGCGGAGATGCATGCCCACCCATGTCATGTTGGGGATGGCGGCCATGTGCAAACCAGTGGGGTTTGCCCGCAACCCGCCCCGACCTCTCATCGAAATGGGCCACGCCGGCGTCCTGGACGGCGTCCGCCAGCTGCGGGGTGGATCATCCTGACCACAGCACCAGGCGACAGGGCAACACCACAAAGTATTGCGCGGGATCCGGGCGGTGCGCAGGACCGGTAGCATATGGTTGAGTGAGATAGGCGACAGTGGCTTGTACCCGTGGACCATATTGCGTGGTGGCTGTAACGCCTTCTGGAAAGTTGCTCCGGTGTACCTTACCGCAGGTGCAGCGTGCTTCCAGAATGCGATGTACGGTAACTTCAACCTGCTGTGGCGGAATGCCAAAGACCTAGCGGGCTTCTGATACACGAACCTCACCCAGAGTGCTTCCACAGGCTCGCAGGTTGCTGGCAAGGAATGGTTGACCACATGGTCCGGTTCGGCGGCACGCTCCAGCGATGAGCCTTTGTGGCCTTTCTGCCCACCCTTGGGATTCTGTCCCGCCTGACGCAGGGATTTTAGGTGCGGCTTTACGTGGACCGTCCGAGGAAAGCGGCTTGCTGAAATTATGACTGTCTTTGGCCAAGCGGACTTCGAGTACAGTAATACGTGATTTCAATTCCGCGTTCTCCGCGAGAAGAAATCAGATCAGATCAGATCAGATCATCCTTGGCGGCGTTATCCATCGCACACAGGTCAAGCTGTACCATGTCATCCTTGTAGATTGCTATATCAAAACATTGTACATCAAAACGATGTGTGAAGCACGGCTTGAATAGTTACTATTTCTTATCCTGGTTTGCGCCATTATCCTTTCCGGTCAGACGTTACCCGACTTTACCATAGGCGCCCCAATCAGCCTTCCCCAAGCCCAAGCCGTAGCCCGCTGAATCTCCGGTATCCCAGTCCCCTTGGCCCACCATTCGTTATTCGTCAGTAGGACCACCTGCGGATGCTGCACAACGCCTTCCATCCACACCCACGGTATAAGCTGATCATAACAGATTGACGCCCAGGCACGAACACCATCAATCTTGCGTACCGGTTCCCACCAGCCGGCCTCGTAACCAACGCCGTCCGTCCGAACGTAGCCATGCCCTTGATACCAGGGGTGCCACATGGAGACGGGTACAGGGAAAGGGGAAACAAAGAGTAGATGCCCCCACTTTCCTTTTCCACCCACCACCCCACCTCGCACTTCCTCAATGCCGTCGACTAGCAGTGCAGGCCCCACTGGCACGGAAGCGCCTACCAACCACGTCTGCCCTTGAGGAACCGCAGCCTGGACTTCGGCAGCATTGCCTGCCCACCAGGTTAGTAAGGTCTCTGGCAGCAGCACCACTGTATGATGCCCCGCTTTGGCTTGCGTCTGGCTGATCCATTCCTGATTGCGATCCATATCCGCCTTGATATTTCGCGTGATCGGTCCCAGATGCAGGTTCATACCCATCCAACCCACAGGACGTATTTCGCGGAGGGTGACCATATTCGCGGCCAGTGACGCGATCAGCAATAAAGGGATGATATCCAGAGAAGCGGAGTACGCATGCGTGTCCCGATACGCGGACAGCCCATGTAGTGTTACATAAATCAGCAGCAGCCAGGCCAGTAGACCGAATACACCTAGTGCCGGAAACAGCACCCCAGCATTCGCCAGGGGTGACAACCAGTCAAATAATCCCAGAGGTGGCAGAGCGTCTATCAGCAGCACGGCAATCACCTTCCACGGACGGTCTGCAATGGCCCATCCCGCCGCCAGCAGCGCCGAACTGGTGAGCCAGAGGGCAATGCCTAACGGCACATGCCCAGGTCCGAAAAACGACGCAGAGCCTAGTATGAGTCCGTGGCTGCCTGCCAAATAATAGGCCAGTGCCACCCCGTACCGATCCCACTTGCCGCCACCAAAAAACACCAGCGGTATCAGAAAAACAGAAAGGATGGGTCCCCAGTGCGCAATCTCCCAGATTGTGCCGAGACCTCCTGCCACAAGAATGCGGGCAGAAAGCGGTACCCAGAGCGGCCATCGTTTATCAGGCATACGTGATCACCAGCCACTCGACAATGCCAAGTGCGATGATGCTGACAGGGATGGCCCCAAGGAAGAACAGGAGGCGTCGATTGCTGACGTTTTCCACCAGATAGCGCGACAGATGGTTTTCTGGTGGTTTCAGGCCATAAATCTTCACGGCTGCATTGATGGATTCTTGAAGCAGTTCCGCCTCCTTATCCATCTTTTCATATTTTTGCGTCAACGTTATTACGGCACGCGCACCGTCTTTCTCCGTGTCGATCTGGCTGTTAATCTGTGCCTCCAGATTCTTTTTGATTGTGGTTATTTCCCTGAGCGCCTTTGATACTTCTTTACCCACATCGCCTTTCAGCCCGTTTTTAATTTCTGCGAGCGTGCCCACGGCTTCTTTGAATTCGTGAAGCTGCACATTCTCTGCGGTACCATCCCCCTTGGGGGCCACTTGTTGGAAGATGAACCACCACATCGGGTCATTCGCATCCATGGTCAGTCCGGCCTGCATTGCAGCATATTCTTCGGCCCAACCTTTGTTGCCCTTAAAAAAGTGCTGTTTGGCCTCTTCGGCTTTTGTCGCCATGTTCAATCTCCCCTAAAGTTTTTCAATAACATTCATGCGATTCATGAATGCGCCGCGCCACAACTGAATGGACAGCCGCCACAATCCTATCCAGCTACCGTCCTTGAGCGCCTTACCATTGGCCAGGTCAAGCGGCATGTTCAGGCATTCTTCGTGCATCTTTTTGTCAGGCCACTCGCTGAGATGCAGCATGAACAGATCGAGCCAGCCCCCGCGATCCACCAGTACCCGGCGTGCCCCTGATGATTGCCAAATATTGAAAGCCTCCCATGGGCCACAATGGCTGTTCCGTAGAACGACACCGCGATCCCTGTATATCTCTGGCAATGCCATGACACGGTCAGCCAGTGTGGCGGTGTCGGCAACACCTGTTCCCATGAGCCAGATGGGGATAGCATTTAGGTCCTGGAGCAAACCGCTCATTAACATCTGTTCAAGTGTCTCGCTGGCAGAGACAAATGGGAGATCAATAATCAGGCGTGTCGGACGCCGCTGGGCAGATTCCAGAGCGAGAGCCGCTATGGCGCCATAAGCGATTTTGCCCATTTCGGTGCCAAATCTTCCGAACTTGACGACAACCTGGCCAGGGTTCTTTCGCCACCCGGGTTGGTGTGTAGCCGTATGTTTTCCCCAGAGTTGAAAGCCTGTTTCCTCATCGTGACAGGCATCCCAGACAAGCACCTTGCTCCCGACCGGAATGTTGTTTCCTGCTAACGCCTGATACCCCGGATCGGCACCATGCTGATACATATCCACAAGACCGCGAACGGCGAGCGACCGCCCTCCGCCGCGCCCAGCCATACCGCCATCCACCAGAAAGGTTTTAAGATCATTCATAGGGTCGGCGCTCACCGTCAACCATGTCGTCGTGTAGTGCAGGCGGTTCGGGAAAAACGGGGTCAAGAGCGACAAAGCAATCTTTCAACCAGCGTTTCAGAGTGTGCGCCTGAAATACCCCAAAGCCTTCCGGCTTCCTTTTGGCCATTGTCGAAAACGCGCCTGGGGATCTGAAAATGACGTCAGCGGTAGGGACGGGGGCCAGCTTTGGCAATACCGTTTTTTCATAGAGAAATTTCTCGGCGACCGCCTTATTGGTGTAGTTGAAAGAGTCTCGCGTTCCCGCAAACTCCGGGATGATGATCAATCGTCGGCTTTCGTGTATTTTTGAGAGCAATCCGCTATCCAGCGACTGTTGGAGCGACAGTGATGCCTCAGCGCCCTTGCCCAGTGAATAGCAGGCGGCGACGTCGTATCCCAGATCCGTGCAGACCGGAATAATCAGATCCACCAATCCATCGAGCGTCTCTCCTGCATTTGCCGGCAGGTTCACGATAGTGACCAGATGGTCATCCGGGTTTTCGTTTTCCAGCCATTCTGCCAGACCACCTACTGCCGTGGCGGCATCCCCGGCCAGGTTCAAGGAGATCATCTTCTTTACGACTTGTGGATCATCCTGATACCGTGCAAAAACATCGGGTGTCTTAGCGTCACCCTCAATCAATGAGGCGCGGCCGAAACGCTGCAAGGCCATATCCACCAACAAGGCTGCTACGACAGACTTGCCGACCCCGCCCTTGTCACCGTGTGAAAAAATAATCGTCTTCATTGTGTGCGTCTCCTGAAAAAGGCGTTTGCCTTACCTGGTAATGGCCAGCGGGGACCTGTTTGTGGCCTACCCGTCCGGCAGACCATATGGGTTTGTGGCTTTGGGATTGGGATCCCTGTACATGCCCATGGTGCTGTTCCAAATCCAGTCATCTTCCTCGCGTTTATATCCATCCTGGAGGGTGCTCCGTTTAAGGAACTTCCCATGCCGGGCATCCCAGACATCCCCGTCTCGGACTCGAATGAAGCCACTAATCAATGATTGGGGGTCCACGTAATCGCCCTGCCCACCCGCTTTAGGGTCCCAAACGAATCCATCCGACTCTCTGGGGTCACCTTTAAGGCGTTCCTCTTCCTGTTTCTGAGGCTGAATCCCCAGTTCCTGTTTTGGTTTGCGGTCAGGCATTTCAGTGGATGGACGATCTGTTCCTCCTGGTACAGAATGTGCCGGCAGGGTTTGGAATTCTTGAACAGGCTGGATCAGCTTTGCCAGTTCCCGGGCTTTTTTGACGATGCGCCCTGCCGTTGTTTTTGGTAGCGTGCTCTGGAGTAGTTCCTGTATATAACCAAAATCTGCAATTTCTGGATGGTGGGCCATTCGTCGCGCCATCTTGGTTGCAATAACCAGATGCGCATACCGCTCCGGTACAAGTGCCGGTGCCCCGCGTTCGCAGAGCAGGCCGATTTTCTCGTCGATTTTGATAATGTCCTCAAGGGTCATTGCGCCGTGCGTTTTCCGCTTTTCACGCATGATTTATTTCTCCCCGCCATAGTTGCGGGACAAAAACCGAGTAATGGTATAGCCACGTTCATCTATTAGCCGATCTATTGCACCATGATGTCCGATGATGAGCGTCTTAGAGCGTGGCAACATGATATGGTCTTTCTGTTCACCATTGAGGGGGTCGTTGGGCGTTGTCACGAATGCTTCCCGCCCATGCATTTCAAGCCAGAGCGGGAGTCCAAAGACATCCGGATGTGGGAGTTGTAATTGGCTGTTAGCCATGGCGATAAACAGTGGGGTCGGCGTACCGATAACGATTCGCACATCAAGCCCGATATTCCGATTCCCGGAAAAACCGAATTCCATGAGCCCATCATCGCCGATACAAAGAATCTCGGTCGCCCTGGGGATGAGCATGCAGATGGGCGGTTCATCCAGTGAAGGGAGATCAGGCGTGCGCCGGAGTTCTTCAAGGACGATGCGCTCGCACTCAATGAAGTAGTCACGGGCTTCCTTGCCCTTGGGGGTACGTTCTGCCATGGAGATATGCTTGGCGGCCTCAATCGTGAGGTGGTATTCCATGCGGTTGTGACCGCCGCGTCCGGCAGACTGATCTTTGCTCCCCAAAATTGGGGAGCAAATAACGTCTTGATTTTCCAAGAATCCATGCTGCTCGATGCGATCTTTGATCCAGGTGGAGAAGTCCTTGCCTACTTCCAGAAAGGTATGGAGGTCGCGGGCGTTGCACAGCAATTGATCGTGGTTTTGTATGACACCTTTCACTTTTTGAATATGAATCAGCTTGTTATGTCCGTTCATGATGTTTTCTCCAGTTGAAGAGCAAGATTGCTATCTACCTGGTAATGGCCATCGGGAACCTGTTTGCGATCCACCCACAGGCATGCCATACGGGGTTTATGACGATTTTGTGGTCTGATGTGATGCTTTCATGGGGGATGTTTGCAGCGGTATGAATCCAAAGTGGTTCTAAGTGGGCTATTCTGGTGCGTTGTCGTGCTTTCATGGGCGGCAATAGTTGTGGTCTGAATCCAAGTGGTTCTAAGTGAAGCTTTCTTGGCGTTTCATGGATTATTTATGGGCCGAAGTGACGAATAGTGAATATTTGCGGCTCTATCTGAATTTTCTAGCCGATACCCTGAACGCTTAGTGAGGGGCAGGGTAGGGGATGTGTAAACATGGCACGGCTTCGCCGACCATGTTCAACATCCCACCTGATCAGGGCAAGCCCCGACACCCCGGCCATTCCGCGCTTCGCTTGTCACAGCCATTATTTCTTGCCGTCCGGCGCCTTGTTCTTTCTGATCGCTACCAAGCCGGCTACGGACCAGTGCATGCCTTGTTTATGATGGCAGCACAAACAGGTTGCCGATGGCCATTACCAGACAGGAATCCCTATCTGGAGGTTGTGCCATGGCGAACCCAGAACCCACGACAGTCTTTGCAGTGCGCATGACGGCCCGTGAATTCGCGGCGCTGGACAGTCTTTGCCTTGCGGCGGATCTGTCGAGAGCCCAAATAATAAAGCATCTCCTCCTGACAGCCGTAGACCCTATGAACAAGGCGCCTGACCTGTTGCTTGAGCAGCGACGGATTGGCAATCTACTCAAAGCCGCTTATGACATGAATCTATACACCCCCCTGCCCAGGCAAGAATTAGAGGCCCTGTTCAAGTTTGCATTGGGTAACGCCTATCGCCTGGAAGCGGTAATTCATCAGCAAGAGCAGTTAATGGATATGCCATGATTGGCAAGGTCGGCAAAAGTCGCACAGCAGCCAAGACCGGCAGCAAGAGCCAGTTCGGGGATGTGGTCAATTATATTATCCGCGAAGCCGATGGTAAGGGCCGCGAAGTACCTGACACTGAAATGGGTGTCATAAATATGCCGGGCAATCTGGACGAACCAGACGCTATTATCGCGCAGATGGATGGCATCGCTGACAAGGCGCATCGCAAAGCCAAGTTCAAAGGTGACCCGGTATACCACCTGGTCCTGTCCTGGCGCCCGGAAGACATCCCGAAGCCGGACCAAATCAAAGATTGTGTCCGCCACACCTTGAAAGCCCTTGGCATGGACGAGTGCCAGGCTGTCTGGGCTATTCACCGGGATACCGACGATGATCATGTGCATATCGCCGTCAATCGCGTGCATCCCGAAAAAGGCGTCGTGATGGGGCCTCCGCGCAGAGATTATCTCATCATCGACAAAGTCATGCGGGAACTGGAAATCAAACACGGCTTTGCGCGAGACAATGGCCCGTTCATTACCTTGGACGGCAAGGGCGGTCCCCAGATCGTCCGGATGTCCCGCAAGGAGCGTTTGGAGAAGGGGCTGCTGAAAAGTGGTGATGAGCACGGTCCAGCCATGACCCAGGCGGCCAAGGCTGCTGAGCGTAGTCAGGGCGCGCCGAGCTTTCAGGAGTGGGCACAGGGCACGCCGGCGCGGGCGCTTCGCAATGTTCTGAGTAATCCTCGGGCTACCTGGCAGGACGTACATACCGCCCTGGCGAATTACGGCATGGTGATTCAGCCCAAGGGGTCGGGCATGGTGGTATCCACGACCTTGGAAAGTGGGCGGGTGTTGGCCTGCCCGGTCTCCAAGCTCGACCGGGGCTTAACGAAGATGAAGCTGGAACAGCACCTGGGAGCATTCACCCCAGCCCCTTCTCTTCTTCTTAACTCCGCCACAACCTACGAGAAGTTCCTGCACGCCCACCAGACTGGTATGCAGTCCGATGGCCCTGCGCCGCATGATGATAAAAAAGGTCAGCGCATAAAGCGCCGTGCAGAGCGACAGGTCGAACGTGAAGGCCTGCACGCCCGCTACAAGGCGGATCTGCAGCATGTGAAGGACACCCGCCGGGATGTCCGACAGTCGCTGATGGGTCGGCAGAAATCAGAGCGTGATGCTTTGCAGGCCAGGACCAAAGCTCACCAGCAGACATTCATGGCCAAGGAAGCGGCCAAAGGTACGTCGGCGGCCATGGGCAAATCTCTCTGGGCCTATGAAGCCGCGCGCGCAAAAGAGGCCCTACAGAAAAAACATCTGAAAGAGCGCCACGCCCTACCACGTACGATGGTATGGCGGGATTGGCTGGAACAGCAGGCTGCCATGGGTGATGAGGCGGCTCTGGCAGCCTTGCGCGGGATCCGCTATCGGGAAGGCCGCAAGGCCAGCCAGGAGAAAAACGGCATTGAGGGCGAAGAACTTGAAACACTCAAGCCAATTCTGTCCGAACTACGCCACGAAATCGACCATCGCCGCCAACTGATCCACTACCTGAATGGCCAGGGTGCAAAGTTGTTCACGGATACCGGCCCACGGATTGAAATGCACGACCGGGCAGCTGCGTCGGTGGAAGCCGCCCTGCGTATCGCCGCGCAGAAGTATGGTGCGGTGGACATTACGGGCAGCGCCGCCTTTCGGGAGCAGGCGGCCCGTCAGGCTGCCCGTCTGGGTATTCAGGTTAGAGATGCAGATCTACAAAAAGTGTGGCAGGAAGAGCGTTTAGCAATGCAGCCGCAATACCAGCAAACGCTGGTACCACAGGAGGATGTATCACGAGTGTTGCTTAGTGAGGCCAAACCCCAGCACGCGCAACAACAGCATGAATCGTCACAGCAAAAAACCAGAGGGACTGTTCGTAGAAAACCGCGTCACCGCCGGGAAGATTTGGAGCATTAAGTGAAAACAAGAGGCTCCGACGACCCTCAGCTTCTGGGCGCCCATGCGGTTCAACGATCTTTCATGGAGCGGGCGGGCATTCCCAACGGTCGGTATGCAGCGTAACCGGACATCCAGAAATTGTTGTCAGTACGCAGTGCGCTTGGGTGACGTTTACCAGGCATAGAAAGACACGTGCTTATCCGGCTGTCTCCCAATGCCACTAAATATGGGGTTCTGTGAAAGCCCCTAAAAACTACACTACGACGACCGACTGGCCTTGCCTAGAAATGCTTGGCGAGGGTAAGGGCCATAAATGACTAAAATGTGTCTAGAAATAGAAGCATCACAAAAACGTTCGTTTGTGTGACAAAAAATTGGCATAACAATTGCTTTTGTGATGCGGTATAGCCAGATTTTGGGTATGCAGGTATGCTTTGCGACATCGCGATATTCTGTTATATATATCGAATCTCTCGATGGTTGCTCACTTTTTCTAAAAATGGAGTCGTCCAACATGCAAAACAATTGGTCTGCTTTGGTACATCGTTATATGTCACAAAATATAGAGCCGGATTTTCACCTCAATAATCCGGCCATAACGCCGACGCCAGCGGCGGCCAGAAATCGGTCGGCACGCATGAAAGCACAGCCTGCCGTGGTCCTACTCGCCAGTCTGTGGGCGGCTGGCATGGGAACCGCTGTGGCCGCTACTCCCCTCCAGGTCGCCTATGCCGGCTCCATGGGAGCGGTCATGGATCTGCACCTGGGTCCTGCCTTCGCCAAGACCCATCACGTGACCTACCAAGGAGAAGGACAGGGTGCCTATGGCCTCGCCCACCTCATTGCGGCAAAGAAGCTGCGCACGGACGTATTCATCTCCATTACGCCCGGACCCATTAAGGTGCTGGAAAAGGCCGGGATGGTGAGCAAGGCGGTCCCCGTGGCCAGCACCGCCATGGTCATCGCCTACAGCCCCAAGAGCCGCTATGCCAAAGAGTTTGCAGCCGCAGCCGCTGATAAAATGCCTTGGTACACGGTGCTGGAGAAGCCGGGGATCCAGTTCGGACGCACGGACCCGCAAACGGATCCCCAGGGTCAGAACATCATTTTTACCTTCCTTCTGGCGCAGAAGTACTACCATCACCCCGAGCTTGTTCAGCATATTCTCGGCCCCGTGGAGAACCAAAAGCAGATATTCACCGAAGCCTCGCTGCTAACACGCCTGAAGAGCGGGCAGATGGACGCTTCCTCTGGATATGAGAGCGCAGTGAAATCGCTCCATCTTCCCTTTATCACCCTCCCGGACGAAATCAATCTGAGTAATCCAGCCATGGCCAAAGCCTGGTATGACACCGTGCATTTCAATATGACGGTAGACGGCAAGACCAAAACCCTGCACACCCAGCCTTTGGTGTTCTATGCCGCCGTGCCCAAAGACGCGCCGCATCCAAAATTGGGTGAGGCCTTCATCCGCTTCATGACCAGCAAGGCTGGGCAGGTCATGTTCAAGGAGACGGGCTACAACCCACCCAAAGGG
>JABEBX010017823.1_pt1 | contig 10729 bp, 12 predicted proteins | sample 7245971 | NCBI WGS metagenome assembly JABEBX01 (sample SAMN14506365, study PRJNA622280) | hot springs metagenome | biome: hot spring [ENVO:00000051]|acidic hot spring [ENVO:00002120]; feature: spring [ENVO:00000027]|sediment [ENVO:00002007]; material: sediment environment [ENVO:01001048]...
TTCCCATTTCATATTATAAAAGCCAATCATTTATAAACTTTACTTAATTTTATCTAAAATTTCTTTTAAAACCACCGCTTGATTATGCAGAGTATCTTTTGCGCCAAAAAGAAGTATTACTTTACCTTTTTCCTTTTCCAATTTTTTTATATTTTTTAAAATTGACCATTTCTCTTGACTTTTAAGCTCTTCCTTATACCTATTTCTAAATTCTTCCCACTTGTCCGGATCATGTGCAAACCATTTCCTTAAAGAATCGCTTGGACTGATTTCTTTTTCCCAAATGTCTGCAGACACTTTCTCTTTAGTAAGTCCTCTAGGCCAAACTCTATCCACTAGAATCCTGTATTCTTTATCGGTGCTTCCGTAAACTCTCTCTATAATAATCATAATATATAATAAAATAAGGAGTATATAGATTACATGATAAAATACAAGACATCAAAAGACGCTGATATCTTATTTGTGGGCATAAATCCGCATTTTGGCTCTTATGAGAGAGGTGTCCCATTCTCAAACAATAAGACTTTATGGTATCTCTTAAGTGATTCTGGTTTGATAAAAGAGAAGAAAGAGGATTTAAGAGAAGATATAAAATTAAAGAGAGTATACAATAGCGTTGACAAAAAATACAAGATAAATTTCATAAATCTTATAGACAGGCCCTCCAAAGATATTTCTGATTTAAAAAAGAACGAAGAATCAAGAGGAGTTAAAAGACTAAAAATGATAATATACAAAAAAAGACCAAAAATCGTTTGTTTTATAGGTAGAGTAACATTCTCAAAATTCAGCGGAAACAAAGACTTTAAATTCGGGTTTCAAGGCAAAATAAACGAATCATTAGTGTACATTATGCATTTTCCAATAAGAGGATACGCCAGCGTAAGGATAAAGGAATTAAAGGAAATTAAAAGTTTTCTATCACGTTAGTTATTTTGTTTAGATAAATCTTTTTTATATTTTTCAAAGGACAAATATATTATTATGAATGAAAAGATACCGCTGATTACATCGATAAATAAACTTAACATCACCGAACCATTTTCAAAAACCACAGATATAACTGATAAAGCAACGATTACTGATAATATGATAGAAATCAATGAAATGGATAAAAACAGATTATGAATATCTTTTAGTACGATAAAATTTGATCTCTTTCCTGTATAATCGTAGGCTCTCTTAACTGATACCTTACCGTTTTTATATTCATAGACTTTCATCAGTACTCCCGAAACTGGCAATCACTTGCCGTTTCCAAGTTTCCTGCTTCTTTGACATGACTTACGATTGCTTTCTCAATCATATTAGTCTCATCTCCACAGGCGTTTATTTCCCTCCTGCCAAGGGCATATATGTTTATTGCTGCGTTGATATCACGGTCTATTATCAGACCGCAGTTATCGCACTTGAAGATTCTATCCTTTAAGGATAGATTTTCTTTTATGTGCTTGCATCTGCTGCACATCTTTGATGTGTTCCTTGAATTCACAAATAAGACTTTCCCGCCAGCTTCTTCCGCTTTGTAGGTTAGCATTCTTATAAGTTCAAACCAGCTTGCATCCATAATATGTTTAGCTAAACGATGGTTTTTTACCATATTGTCTATGTTTAGTTTCTCTACTGCTATGTATTTATAATGTCTTATTAGATCATTGGATATTCTATCTAAAAAGGTCTTACGCTGATGCTCTATTTTCTTATAAGTCTTGGCTAAGCTTATTCTTGCCTTCTTCCTGTTGTTAGATCCTTTCTTTTTCTTTGCTAACTGTCTATTCCTTCTCTCTAGTATTTCCTCTGATTTTACCAATATCCTTGGATTCTCCACTTTTACTCCTTCAGAGGTAGCTATCGTACTTTCTACCCCTATATCTATACCTACGAGTTCTTTTCTGTCTTCTGCTATCTCCCTTTGCATTGTTATGTTATCACAGATTATCACTGCGTACCAATTACCTATGGATTCTTTCTCTATTGTCAGTGTCTTTATTCTTCCAATTATGTCCTTCAAGTATTTTATTTTTAGTATACCAATCTGCCATACCGAAAGCAAATTATCGTCAAGTATCTTAAAACCTTTAGGATACTGGTTAAAGGTAATACTTTTATACCTGCCTTCTGATTTGAATCTTGGATATCCCACAGCCTTTCCATGCTTTCCTTCTTTCACCCTTCTAAAGAAATTCTTAAAGGATTTGGTTACTCTGTCTGCTATTTCCTGAGTAGTTTGTGAATAAATGGTTAAATCATTTTCTTTACGCAAACGCAAGACCAACATATTAAGTTTATAACTTAAAATGCCTTTACCTTCCTTTTTATAAGCTTCTATGGATTTTTCTAATAACAGATTATAAAGCAGCCTCGCCTGCTCTTTATTTGGATAAATCCTATATTTAAATGCTCGTATTATATTTTCATTGCCAAATTCGGAACTACTTTTCATAATAAAAACTGCAGAGGGAGGGATTTGAACCCTCGAGGGCGCTAAGCCACAGGATATCTTATTCTTTGCAATCCACAAAGATAGATAAGGACCTTAAGTCCTGCACGTTGGGCCAAACTTCGCTACCTCTGCTCAAAATAAATAAATTACTAAACAGATCTATAACTAAGCGCTCTTCTCCCTCAGAAGCCGTCTTTTTCTCTTTCTGTCCAACATCTTCTTCTTTCGAGTTTTCCACCTATCTTTATGGTACTTCTTCCAATTCTTTGAGCTTCTTTTCATGTAATTAATTACATCCTCCTTAATTTATATTTTAGCACCGGTGACGCCTGCACTTTGATGATAACTACCAGAGTAGGGTTTTTCAACTTCACTTAGAGTAGTGCTAAAAACTAGGTGTAAAAACCTTGTCCCTTTAGATATTTTAACTGGGGCATTGCCTCCCATCAGCATTATCGTAAGATTTCCTTCATAACCGGCATCCACTATGGTAGGTGGGATCGCCAGGCCTAGTCTTGCAAACGTTGAGCGTATATTGCAAAAACCAACAAGGTTATTCGGCATTTTTATTTTCTCATCTATTTTTATCAGCACCCTCTCTTGAGGAAATATTATAAAATCTTTTTCCACTTTTTCTTTAGTGTATATCTTTTCCAAAGAGTCCTTATTGTTTATGTCCACTGGCTCTTTATTGTATATAAAACGCAGTAATTCATCTCCGACTCTTAAATCGACACCGTTTTCCCTCACTGTATCTGGGGATAAAGGTTCGATTAAAAGCACTTTTTTATCCAAATACGTTTTTATGTCTTTATCACTTAATATCATCTAATCATTAAATCCTCTCCATATAAAAGTTTAATCTTTTACAAAAACTCTTTATTCAAACGGATTATTTTTAGATTGGAAATTTAGTTATTTATTCTTAAGATGAATTAAGTAGTAATGGAATTTGAAGGGGTAAACTTAGAATGGCTGCACCATGATTGCTTTAGGATAACTGATAAAGAAATAAAGATTTACACGGACCCATACAAAGTGATAAATCCATACAACGATGCGGATTTAATACTAATAACGCATGACCATTACGACCATCTGGAAAAAGAAAGCATTAAAAAATTAATTAATCCTAATACTGTAATAGTGGCACAAAAAGGATGTGCTCCGCTGTTAGAAGAATTTAAAAATGAGAAGATATTCGTCTTGCCAAATGACGTAAAGATAGTAAGAGGAGTAACCATAAAAGCAGTCCCTGCGTATAACACGAATAAATTCAATGAAAAAGGAATAGAATTTCATCCTAAAGAAAAAAGAAATGTCGGGTATATCTTTATAATTAATAATGTCAGAGTCTACATCGCAGGGGATACTGACTGTATAGATGAGATGGACGGCTTCAAAACAGACATCGCTCTGCTGCCGGTAAGCGGGATATATGTTATGAACCCAGAAGAAGCAGCACAGGCTGCATTGAAAATAAAACCCAAATTAGCTATACCTATGCATTACGGATCCGGGATAGGCAACTTAAAGGATGCAGAAAGATTTAAAGAGATCTTAAAAAACCAGATTAAGGTAGAGATATTGCCGTCCATAGACACTAATAAATAATCTTTAAGTAAATTAAAAAGATTTAAATATGACGCATTTAATAGAATAAGAATATGTCTAAAAGCACTGCGCCGTCTCTTAAGAAAAAGAGCGGGGGATTTAAGGGTAAAAGAAGGGATAAAAGAAAGAGCGAATCAAAAAATTTATCGGTTCTTCTTCAGGTCGGAGATAGAAAAATCAAATTATTAAGGACATTGGGTGGGAATACTAAGATAACTCCTTTAAAAGTAAATGAAGGAGATCTTTTTGATCCTAAAAGTAAGAAGATGTCAAAAGTTAAGATAATAAGAGTTTTAGAGAATAAAGCTAATAGATCCTACGCCAGGCGTAATATAATAACGAAGGGCGCCGTAATAGAAACCGATCAGGGCAAAGCAGCAGTAGTAAATAGGCCTGGACAAGATGGACAAGTAATACTAAGAAAACTTGATTAATTATAAAAGAAGATTGGATGGAAATAAATCTTAAGAAATTCGGCGATATAATCGATAAAAATCACAAAAAAATAATAGCTATATGGTTAATAGTATTTTTACTGTCTATTCCTGTAGCTATACATCTTTTCAGCATAGTCTCATACAACATAACGGGTAGTTCTAACAGCAGCGCAAACTCTCTCCAGTTTATAGTGAGCGTAAGCAATAACTCATATTCTAACCAGACGAAAAATTTCTTTGAAGACATATCGAATAACTTTACTTATAATAACATAACCTCTATCTACTCTGTTGAGTATCAACTATTAAATTCGACTTATTACCAGATAAAACTTCTTTCAAAACAGGCATTGACTTCGGCCTATTTAAAATATAACCTAACCGCACAAACGGTGCCAAAAGCATTAAATGACACGATAATTGATGGTGTTGCGAGAGAGATAGAGAGCCAGCTTAACAGCTCTAAGATAACACCGCAGAACACCTCATATGAGTTTATAATAGGAATTATGAAAGGCTATTATAATTCCTCTCCATTATATATAATTAATAACTATAACTTTGATGATTATCCTTTAATACCTAATTCCAATCTGACAGAGACACTGATAAATTATAATCATACAACGACTATCTCAACGGTTAATAACTCGAATTACTCGTTTGTAGCAGCATACATAAACAGGATATCAAAAAGTTACGGGATTAATTCCGAGGTATCTGGATCTAGTGGATTAAGCGGCAACATAGAAAGTGAGACTGATTTCGGTACTCTTTTAGCGATTTTGATAGGAATATTAATGGTCATAATAGTTACTGGACTTATATTTAGATCTCCTGTTGCTGCATTTATCCCTTTGATGGTGTACGGAGTAGACCTCACAATCGCATTTTCTATATTCTACGTAATATACCACATTTTATTGCATAGTACGATATCCTTCTTTGATCCTGCACTTGCTGCCATACTTATGCTGGGTATATCAACGGATTACTTGATATACATGCTTTACAGGTTTAAACAAGAGCTTAAAAAAGACCTCAGAAAAAGCGTAAAACTGAGTATAACTGGAGCGGGCTCTGCAATACTAGTAAGTGGCACAACAGTTATTCTTGCGTACAGTATATTATCAGGATTTAATTTGGCATTTTTAGGATCTACAGGAGTACTCGACTCAGTTGGAGTTTTAATCGTATTAATATCAGCGGTAACATTCATGCCGGCGATACTTACGTTATTAGGTAAAAAGGTATTTTACCCAAATTTTAAATCAGGGTTTTCATTTGAAAGCGGGTTCAAAAGATTAGCTCATTTTGATTATAAAAATAGATACTTCATAATTTCTATATTTGTAATCATAATTGCAATAGCAGCCTATTTCTTTGTCACTTACCAGCCTGGATTAAATTTTCTTGGTTTGCTTCCAAATTCAGAATCAAAAACGGCTTTTTATGTGGCTACTAACAACTTCAAATTCGATCCTATAGATCCTCTGATTATAACTATTAATAACACAGCTGGGATAAATCAAAGCGCTGTATACAACCAAATAAAAACTAGCCCTGGTGTAGTCTACACACAAGTCAGTACTTCTAATGACTCTTTAAGTATAATGGCCTATTTGAAACCTATGGGATTTACTACCCCTGCTCTAAATGACTATCAAAATATAAATAATTACCTTAAAACCAGCGGTTTAAAGTATAATATAAGCGGTCTACAGGTTTTCTTAGGCAATGCCGCAAGCACGATGAACGGGGATGTGCCCCTGCTTATTTTATCATTAGGATTAATGATCTTTGTGGTATTGTTTATAATACTTTTCTCGGTGTATACTCCAATAAGACTGGTTCTTTTAATAATAGCTAACGTTATCGCTGCAAACGGCTTAACTCTTCTGATCTTTCATTATATTTTGGTACTGCCATTTGTATCAATAGCTCAAGTATTTTTGATAACCAGTATTATGGGAGTAGGAGTGGATTATGATATCTTTTTAGTCATGAGGATAAGAGAGTATGTCAAAAAAGGCAAAAGTAATTTTGAAGCGATAAAAATGGGTTTAGTAAAAAGCGGACCTATAGTCGCCAGCATAGGTCTAATATTTTCAATGGTCTTCTTATCGCTCATTGCAAGCGGTGTTCCCATAATAGCAGAGGTAGGTTTCACTGTCGCAATGGGTATACTTATAGACTCTGTTATCTCCGTTTTATTAATAGTCCCATCCATAATGTTTCTATTGCAAAGATATAATTGGTGGCCAGGTTTAAAGGAATATGAAGATAATAAGTGATATAATAGAAAAGATAAAAGGCGAAAAGGTGATAGAAACAAAAGTAGAAGATGAAAAAGTTCTAACGCTTACAAAAGGGCCGGAGGGTATAAGCGTTAAATTCAACGGTATAACGTATTCTAGAAGAAACCAAAAAGGTATATTTACAAGATCGTATTGGGATTATTTTACACCTCTGCCATTGCTATTCAAAGACCCTAAAATATTGATGATAGGCTTGGGAGGTGGTACTATTGTCTATCAACTTAACCAGTTATACGGTGATAAAATAAAGATGGATGTTGTTGAAATAGACAAAAACATGGTGGAACTCGCTAAAAAATTTATACCTGATGACATTAAAAAAATAAAAGTCTACGTTCAAGACGGCATCCAATACCTTAAGTCAAACAATAAAAAGTATGATATTTTAATTTTAGATGTGTATGAAGGTGATAAAATACCCGAGGCATTTCTTGAAGAGTCGACCATAAAATATATCAACGATTCGCTGTCAGATGACGGCATACTGGCAATAAACTATGCGATGAGTTTCAAAGCGATAGTTTTCCTTCAAAATTATATAAACAAACTAAAAAGATATTTTAAGGTTTATTTAGTAAATAACCCACTGGGCTCTGGTAATACTATAATAATGGGGAGCAAAAAGATGGAGAAGGATGAGATATTAAAGAGAATAAACAAAATGAAACAAGAAAGTGATAATTGGCATGTCATTAAAGGATACAATAATATGAGTAATGGCTAATGTTTTATTCTATATATTATTATAATATAGATGGAAGGACATGAAATAAAAAAATCTTTTGAAGAGAAAGAGAAAAATACTTGGGAATCTAAAAATGTGGGAAACGTCCCAATAAGGTTATACGCCAGCAAAAAAATATTAGAATCAATGGAAGATGAAGTGTTTGAACAAGCTTCAAACGCAGCTTCTCTGCCGGGTTTATTAAGATACTCTTACTTATTCAGTGATGCGCACATAGGATACGGCGTTCCGGTGGGTTGGATGGGAGCATTTGATCTGAATAAAGGCATAATCTCTCCTGGGGCTGTAGGTTTTGATATAAACTGTGGGATGCGTTTAATAAGGACTAATCTTACTAAAGAAGAGGTTAAACCAAAGATAAAAGAACTTATTGATGTTCTCTTTAAAATGGTCCCTGCAGGAGTCGGTTCAAGTTCTTCTCAAAGCCTGAGTAGCTTAAGCCACCTAGACCTGTCTGAATTTAAAGAAATCGTGGAAGAGGGTGTAGACTGGGCTGTAAGAAAAGGATATGCAGATAAAAAAGACAAAGAGAGAATAGAAGAGAATGGCAGAGTAGATGATGCAGATTTTTCAAAAGTAAGTGAAGAAGCATTTAAACGCGGAAAAAAACAGATCGGAACGTTAGGTTCTGGCAACCATTATTTGGAAGTACAAGTAGTAGATAGAGACTTCAATAAAGAAGTGGCAAACGCTCTGAATCTGGACGTGATTAAAAACCAAGTGGTTGTGATGTTCCATACTGGATCAAGAGGATTTGGCCATCAGATAGCAAGTGATTACATAAAAAAATTCTTAGAATACGCGGATAAAAACAAGATTATACTTAAGGATAAACAGCTGGCTTATGCTCCTTTTTATTCTAATGAAGGACAAGAATACTATAAAGCAATGAACTGCGGAATAAACTTTGCCTTTGTAAACAGACAGTTGATAACATATCAGATAAGAGAAGCCTTCAAAAAAGTGTTCAAAAAAAGCGAAAAAGAACTCGGATTAGAGGTAGTGTATGATGTTGCACATAATACCGCAAAAATGGAAGAATACTTCATAGATGGAATAAAAACCAAGGTTTTGGTGCATAGAAAAGGCGCGACTAGGAGTTTTGGTCCTGGAAATAAAGATCTCCATGGGATCCTTAAAAAAATCGGGCAGCCCGTAATAGTCGGAGGTAGCATGGAAACAGGTTCTTACCTGTGCTTGGGCACAAAAAAAGCAGAAGAAGAAACATTTGGGACTACTTTGCATGGTAGCGGAAGGACCATGAGCAGAGTAAAAGCAAGAAAGGAGATAAAAAGCGATGAATTACTAAAAGACTTAAACAAAAAGGGGATTTACGTAAAAGCAAATAGTACGATGGGATTAGTTGAAGAAGGTGGCTCTGCGTACAAGGATATAAACGAAGTCGTAGATTCTATGCATGATGCGGGAATAAGCCTAAAAGTATTAAGTTTAAAACCTTTAGGCAACATAAAAGGCTGATGGAAAAATTTGTGCTATTAAAAGATGAAGCTACTGCGGACGTATCTTTTATAGCACTGGGCAGGAACTTGGATGAGATGTTCGAGAATGCCGCTTTAGCTATGTCAAACATAATGATATATAAGTTATATATCAAAGGTAAGATAGATCTTAGATTTAAGTTAAAAAACAAAAATTTGGAGTATTTGTTGGTAGATTTCTTAAACAAAATAATATTCTATAAAGATTATAAAGGTGTAGTGATAACCGCTGCAAAAGTAAAAATAACTAAAAATCTTGAGCTTCTCTGTACTGCAAAAGCCGAAAGATTAGAGATGTTAAGGAATAAATTTTTAGTGGATATAAAAGCTGCGACACTGCACAATCTAAAGATATACAAAGATGATGGACTAATAAAATGCAAGGTGGTATTAGATGTATGAAAAACGTGCTTTCAATACATTATGATGAGATCTCCTTAAAAGGAAAACAAAGAGGTTATTTTCAAGGCCTGTTAGTAAAGAACATAAGAGAAAAAACGAAAAAGAAAGTAAGTATAACTGAAAGCAGGTTATTGCTAGATGGATTCACAGAAGAAGATATAGAGAAACTGAAGTTAACACCGGGGATTTCCTGGATAAGCCCTGCTATGATAATGGAAAGAGACGAAGAATTACTAAAAGATAGGATAAAAGAGACACTTAACAATCAAATAAACGTAGATTTAGACGTTAAAAGAGTGGATAAAAGCTACGAAAAAACCTCAGTTGAATTGAAAGAGAAGATAGCTAAGGAACTTAAACTTAGATTTGACAAAAAAGCAAATAAAATAAGAGTAGAAATAATGAAAGACTCTTTTATTTTAAATTATGGAATCATAAGATGTTTGGGAGGTTTACCGGTTGGCGCTTCCGGCAAGCTAATTTCTTTGTTTTCTGGCGGCATAGACTCCACAATTGCGCCTATTGAGATGATGAAAAGAGGTTCTAAAGTGGATTTACTTCACATTTACGCGCTTAATTCTCCGGATTCTGCAATAGAAGGTAAAATAGGACGGCTCGCAGGAAAGCTGGCTGAGATTGAATCTGGGCTTACATTATATTTGATACCTTTTCATTATTTCAGTGTAAGAGCACTTAACATAGATAAAAGATATGAATTAGTAATGTTCAAAAGGTTTCTTTTAAAGATAGCCGATAGAATTGCAAAAGAAAGAGAATATCAAGCGATAGTAACAGGCGATGCTTTATCTCAGGTAGCCTCGCAGACGATAGATAATATAAATGCGGTAAGCTATGGAATAGAAAACCCTGTTTTCAGGCCTTTTATAGGGTACAACAAAGGGGAGATAATAGATAAATCAATAAAATATGGTTTTTATGACATATCAATAGAAGAGTATAAGGACTGTTGTTCTATAGTATCAAAGAACCCTGCTACTAAGTCTACAAGAGAAAAAATTACTGAACTTGAGAAAAAGATAGAAATGGATAAATTAATAGAAGAAAGCTTTAAAGAATTAAAAATGGTAAAATTCTAGTTATCCTAATTTATACTTCCAAAAGTTACGGAAGACATTATTCAATTTGGAGAATATGAACGAACACGTCTGTATAGACTGTTCGCTCTCGCCTGGAATCAACTTTTTTAGAGAGCTTACACTAAATAATAGGTAGTTCTTCTTTATTGATTATTCTTCCTATAATATACA
>JABEBX010019893.1_pt1 | contig 10720 bp, 8 predicted proteins | sample 7245971 | NCBI WGS metagenome assembly JABEBX01 (sample SAMN14506365, study PRJNA622280) | hot springs metagenome | biome: hot spring [ENVO:00000051]|acidic hot spring [ENVO:00002120]; feature: spring [ENVO:00000027]|sediment [ENVO:00002007]; material: sediment environment [ENVO:01001048]...
GCGCTGCCATTTGGAAATAACTTCGTTTTCGGATATTGTCATGTAACACCTTCAATATTCGCCGCCGCCGGACGTGATACCCGGCGGCGGCTTTGGTTTCACGGTTTTCAATTTTTCGCGGACAGGCCAGAAATGTAGGCGTCTATTTCACTGCGCCGCCAGCGGGCGCTGCTGCCGACATGCACTGGCTTCGGTATGACGCCGCGCGCGGCTAACTTCCAGCATTGCCGCGGCGATATGCCAAGCATCGCGCCAAGCTGCTTATCTGTGAGCAACGCGGCGTCCGGGTTGGGTTTGATTGTGGTATCCATGGTGTTTTCCTTTGTGTTTGTCGCAGGCCTGCACAATGCGGCCTCTAAAGTATTTACCGAAGCGCACTTTTTGCGCGGGTGCAGAAGTGATACCAACGCGCAGCAAACACCTATGGATATTGAGGTTCAGTGATAGTCTATGGAAATGTAGCGCACTTTTGCTTTATCAAATAGTGCGCTTCGCGGGTGGTTTATATTTTAATCTGTATTGGCACATGGTTCCCGCAGAGCCGCACTGTGCGTTCAAGGGATTCCGACACCACGGGACGTCCAGCGTATGGCTTACCGCGTCAACATATTTTTCCGCCTGCCGCGTGCCGCAAATACCAGCAGCCACCACGGCGGCGATAACGCCTTTGCGTTGAACGCCGGTTTTGCCGGCAATTTCCCTTGCCATAATATCCCGCACGCGCCGCAGCTTCTGTTCGGCCACGCCTTCGCGTATGCCGGTTGTTTCCAGTTCTTCCGCAAGTAAACCCAGCGCGTCGGCGACGACTTCAGGCCGCCTGCCGTCAAAGTGCGTCAGGTGTTTCGTGGGTTCCCATACCCGTTCCAGCGGCATGGCCAGATATTGCTCCCACAGTATTTGTCCGCCGGCAACACGTTTTGAATATCCGTACTCCGGGTGCCGCTTCAGTGCCAGCGATATTTCCGTGACGAAATGTTCAGGCTTTATCTTCAGCAGCTTCGCGGCGTGTTTCACCAGCTTATCGTATTGCTTGACACATTCAGGAACGTTCGCGTCCGTTCCTGTGTAAATGGAATTGAACCGCCGCGCCAGCGCCCGTAATTCTGCTGATAAATTGTTTGGCATGTTGCTTATCCTTTTTGGGCGCTTCCACGGCGGCCACCGGATAAGGAATGTCCGCCGTGAAAGCTACGCGGCGTTGCAAATGCCGCTACCCGTTTGTTCAACCCGCGGCTTCGCGGGTTCTGTATTTCAACGGGCGCATGTCAGACTTTGACGGCATTTCCCGTATGGCCGCTTGGACTTCCAGCCAATCCCACCTTGGCTCCCTGCGTCCAAAATATTTGGGACGAGGCAACTTGCCTTTGGCCGTCAATTGCCACACCCAGCCTTGGCTTATATCCAGTGCTTCGGCCAAATGCTTTGGTGAAAGGTAAGTGCGCGATACTGGTGCGGTGGTATTCATGCCAGCACAGTATGTGTATATCCAAAAATGTCAAACATTACTGATAAACTTGCCACCGCGCCCGCGGCGCGGCCGCCGGCATTAAAACCATGCAAAAGTATCGTGTCTTTTAATGCACATGAATGAAACCCGAACAGTTTTCGAACGCTCCAGAGCGCCGCGGCGCGGCGCACAAAGGCTTCGGGTTAGCCATTGTTGGTGCTGGCTTCCTGCTGGACACCACTAAACGCATGGAGAAAACTCCATATATCCCAAAACTCCCGTGGGTGCGCGGCGCTATATACCATAATGAAACTTCAAATTTCAAAATTGTGGGTGGGTGGTAGCTTGGCTCTGGCTCAAAGTCTGAAGACGGAACGTTCAGCACCAGCCATGCCGCACCAGCCAGCCGCACCAGCCTGTGCAGTCATGCCAGCCATGGCAACGCCAGCCTACTGGCCAGCCTGCAGGGCCTTCAATATCGCCGTCCGTTCTGCGTCCGACATACTTTTAATCACGTTCACAATCGCGGCAATATCCAATTTCGGGGTGAATTCGCTGTGAAGTGCTGCGCAATTTGCTGCGCCTTGATTTGAAACATGCGGATATTCAGGCTTTTCTTGCGATAGTTCGCGTCCTGCCGCGCCCAGTTCGTTTACAATTGTCGGCAAATTTAATTTTGCTCCACATCCGCGTACGCTGGCCTTCCTGTCTATTTGTGGCGTAGAAATGATGCGGTAAATGCGTTTAACACAACATTATTGGACCGTTCCTGGCGGACGGAAGCACCCGCAGCCCCATTTGCTTGCTTGTGCCGGCGCACCGATGCGTTAAAATTCCCTGCATGGCCGGGATTCCGGCATTGACCCGGAGCAATATGACCGATATAACGCAGGGACTTTCGTCAAGGTCTGGCGGCGTTCAACGCCGAAGGTAATGGCTTCTTGACGGCATACTCGGCTTGGCCGGGATAACCGGGTACCATGAAATGAAATCAGGCGGTTAAAAAGGGCTTGCAATGATGAAGTATCAACTGCGGAGAAGAGTCATAACCATCATGCTGGCGGCCTGCGCAGCGGTCAGCACCAACACCATGGTCAATGCGCAAGGCCGGGGAAGCGCTCAGCATCTGCTGGCATCTCAATTTATTGATGATGCGCGCACCGCCAGCCGCAATTTGAATTTGCCGGCCAACATTGCCGCTGCTCAAGCCTTGACCCTGCTGGAGGAAGCCCGGCATATTGACGGCCAATCCGCCACCGCGCTAAGGCTGTTGGCCGAGGCGGCACAGGCCAATGGCAATCATGCCCTGCAGGCCAAGGTGCTCCAGGAACTCGTGAATCTTAAACCCGATGATCTGGCCGCGGAAGTACAGCTTTTTGATGCCATTGCCGCCCGGCGGCAAACCGTGGCGGGGCGCATCGCGGTATACCGCACAGTGCTGGCTCAAAAATCATTTAACCAACAGGTCCGCAGCGCCATGGCCCAACGCATCGGCGGACTGCTTGAAGCCCAGGGCCGCAAGGCTTCCGCCGCGGATATGTATCTTCAGGCGATAAAACTTAATGGTGCTAATTTAGCCGCATGGCAGGCTCTCGCCCGAACATTGGCCGCCGAGGACGCCCCGGTATCACAGCGGCTCTACGCATTGCTGCACGCCTTGCATGCCGATCCTTATCAGCCGGATGCTTTAGTGGCGGTATCCGATATCCTCGCCAATGCCCGTGATTATAAGCGGGCGGCGGCATGGGCCAATTCCGCCATCCGCCAATACCAGCAAAGTCACCGCAGTATATCACCGGTGCTGGCAACCAATCTGGCGGCCTATTGGGCCATCGCCGGGCAGGATGACCAGTATCAGGCCTACATGGGGGAATTGCTGGCACTGCCGCATCCCGCCACACCCGTTTTGATGATCGCTCTGACCCGCCGCACCCGCGGCGGATTTGTCACCGGCCCGGCGTCCCGCGCGTTGCTGGCCAGATTACACAAGCGCCTTGCCGCCGCCATGACAACCGATCCCAAAAACACTTCGCTGCAGGCCGATGATCTGTGGCTGGATCTTTTTTACAATGCCCAACTTCCCGCGGATATTGCCCATCGTGTGGCGCTTTTGGAAAAGAAACTCCCCTCGGATTCGCCGGAATATTATCGCCTGCGCGGTTGGCAATTGTTGCGCCAGGGATTTAGCGCTGCCGCCATGACGCATCTGAAAAAGGCCAGTGATGATCCATACGCACGTTTAGGCGTGGCCCGGATTTTAGCTTCCGAAAATAAAACCTCGGATGCTGAAAAAATTCTCCAGCACCTCTGGAATTCTCCTTTGCCCGCTTTGCCCACATTGGATGTGGTGCAGGAGGCCGCAAAACTGGGTGTCACACTAATGCAGCCTGCCGCGGACACCGCCATCAGCACATCCGTTGCGGCGTATCCCAAATTAATGCTTGATGCGATGGATCATCCCGGCAAAATTGTTCTGGTCACCACCGACTGGTCCAATCGCTTTATCACCGCTGGCGATCCGATGTATCTCCGCGTGCATTATTACAACACCTCGCCCTATACGCTGGCGGTCGGTCCGGACACCGCCATCAGCACCAGCATCGCCATGGCCGGCAGTATTCAAGGCGTAAATAATTCCGCACTGGGGATTTATGCGGTGGACAGCAACGCCCCTGTGCTCCGGCTGGAGCCGCAGGGCGGAATCACTGTGCGCTATCGCGTTGATCAAGGCGAATTGAGAAAAATGATCCTGACCAATCCCATTTCCATTCTTGGCGGGCAAGTGGATGTGATCACCAATCCTCTGGCCTTGCAAAATGAGATTGTACCGGGTCTGGGCGGACTGGAAATTAACGCCGGTTATTTTAATGTTGATGGTTTCTGCGCCGGCGATCCATCTTCACTTACCGACCTGGCCAATCGGCTTTCAACGCTTCCCGCGCGGCGCCAAATGCTGGCCGCGGGTGTGCTGGCCCGCAGTTTTGCCATGCTGGTATCCATGCAAAGTTCCTCTTCTCCCACCGCCACCGCCGCCGATCAGGCTAAATCCATCGCGGCATTGAAAAAAACCATTGCCAGCGCTCTGATGAATGTGCTGGAAACCCCCGATGATTTTTACGCCCAGGCCTGGCTGGCTCGATGGGCTCCAATGAACGGATTGCCACAAGCCTTGGCCCGGTCATTGGATTCAGCCACAGATTCAGATCATGCGGTAGTACGGATGGAATGCTATTGGCGAATTCTGGCAACGGCTGAAAAATCCGGCAAAGCCGATGCACTGGCGGAGTGCGTCAAAAAACTGGCGGCTCTATCCCATGGTGATAAAGACAAGCTCGCCTCCGCCTGGGCCAATGAACTCTCCGCCCAAGCCGCATTAGGCCCCGTGAAAAAGCCCACCACCGCTCCGGCAAAATAAGGATGAGGTTCAAATAACTTCCGAGTTCGCGGCGAACATATTTGAGAGCACGGATGTAATCCGGTGGATGATTGAGAAGTGTGAATCCACCACCGCATTATTCTTGCGGTGCTCTTTAGATCTCAAAGTGCCACGAGCACCGGATGAAATCCGGTGGTTAGTCTACTGATGTGAAACAGCCACCGCATTAACAAATTCGGTTTGCCAGGTGGGTACCCTGATTACCCAAAGAAGGCGGCTGTACCAATGTGCATTACACCATAATGACTTTCAGATTTTGTGTGTTGAAGGATTATCATGAATAATCAAGCTCCATCCACTTCCCGCCCGATCAATTGGTTCTCCATTGCGGCAGTCGTATGTCTTATTGGTGAAGCGGTTCTTTTAGCCCACGCCAAGCCGGCCACCGAAGCACCGCCGCCGGTCAGCGTCTTAATTCTGTCACTTATGACGTTGTTTCTCGGCTCTGGGGCCATTATTTACCGGATTCAGGAAAAACAGAACTGGTTCTTCGGGCGCTGGATGGGTGTGGGGGCCATGGCGGCGGGAATGCTTCTGTTTGCGGTGCAATCTGTAGCACTGCACAAGGCGCGGGAGGTGTCCCAATTTCGCCATATTTCCGCCATCGGAGATGCGTGTTTGCAATATGCGGGACGGCATCAGGGCCATTTCCCTCCCAATCTGCTGACCTTGCTTGATGACAAACTTATTAACGTCCGTGATTTAAGCGATCCAACCAACGCCCTGTCCCCCATTACTCTGCCGGCCAATTGGAATCGTGTGCGGCGGGCGGTGCAGATTGCCGCCATTAACCGCAACAGTGATTACCGCTACACTGGTGCGGACATCATCCTGCCGGATCATGCTAGGCGGGGCAAACTTCTGGGGTTCATTATTATACTGTTCCGCAATACGCAAACCATGACCAAAGGCGGGCCGCTGGGGTTTGCCGATGGACATGTCACGTACTATTCATCAAGCAAGCTCGCAGCGGTATTGGCGGCATGCAACAAAGCCCGCAAAGAACTGGGGTTGCCGCCAATGTCATTTGGTGGAATAAAAAAAGTGGACACAATGGGCAACGCCAAGAGCAAGTAGTGGCCAAAGGCTTTTCGTAACGCAGCATATAAGGAAACTAGCCTCATGTCGACGCCTGAGATCACTTCCGCGGAAGCTTTTGAACGTTACATTGGCGGCAAATGTCTGCTCGCCGGGCGCGGCAAAGCGTGGCGTGAAGTTAAAGCACTCCTCGTTGCTCCGCCGCGAAAAGCCGACACGATAAACCTTCCGGCCGTCAGTGAACCATTTCTCGCGTGGACTGTGTCAGGACAGGTCGATTTTCAAGAAAGGGAGGGCCAGGCACCCTGGGTCACTCATCGGATTAAAAAAGGTTCCTTCTTTCTCACAACGGGAGGTGCCCCCTATGATTGCCGGTGGAAAGCGGTCACCCCGGAACCCTTTGAGGCCATGCTGATATTCATCTCCTTGCCGCTTCTGCAGCGTGCAATGGAGGAAGTCTACGGTGCCGATTCGGCATTCACGAAACTGCGCGATGTTTCGGCGTGTACCGATATTGCCTTAAGTTCGCTGGTGGAACGCCTGCGCGATGAATTGCCGCACCGCCACGCCAGCGCCCTTTTGGTCCAGGGAATTGGACAGGCTATAGCAATTCATCTCACCCGAAATTATGCCGAATCTGTTAAAGATATGCCCAGTGGAAGTCCATTACTTCCTGGATACAAGCTGCTGCGAATCAATAACTTGATGGCCACCCACTTTGCCGACGAATTCAATCTTTCACGTTTGGCTGATCAGGCGGGCATGAGTAAATTCTATTTTGAGCGGTTATTCAAGAACGCGATGGGCATATCTCCATCACACTACCATATTATGTTGCGAATCAATGAAGCACGACGGCTGCTGCGTGAAACCAGAAAAAGTGTGATGTCCGTCGCCCTTGATGTGGGCTATGCCAATCCCAGCCATTTCGCTAAACTCTTCCGCAGAGAAACTGGACTATCACCCAGCGATTACCGCCGACAGAGATGACGCGACAGCACCCGGCGGCTGGGAATCATTCAGGCAGGACTGAACATTTGAGCAATATCAGAACAGGTAAGGCAAAATCACATGCGACAGCGGTGCTCATTGAACGTAAATTGTCACCCATGGTTAATTGAAAAAGCGCTTGGTTCAATGACAGGAGCACGAAAATGAAAAAACGCAAACTTGGAAACAGCAATCTGGAGGTGTCAACCATCGGACTGGGCTGCATGGGCATGAGTTTTTCCTACGGTCCGCCCAAAGACAAGCCGGAGATGATCTCACTGATTCGCGCGGCCGTGGATCGTGGCGTCACCTTTTTTGACACTGCTGAAGTTTACGGCCCGTTTACCAATGAAGAACTCCTGGGCGAGGCGCTTTCCGGATTGCGCGGGCAAGTGGTTATCGCCACGAAATTTGGCTTTGATTTAAGCGGGCCTGATCACCGCCCCGGTGCCGCTGGTCTCAACAGTAAACCTGACCACATCCGGCAGGCGGTTGAAGGTTCACTGAAGCGGTTGAAAATACAAACCATTGATCTGCTTTATCAACATCGCGTGGATCCGAATGTGCCCATTGAAGATGTGGCGGGCACGGTGAAGGAATTGATTCAACAAGGCAAGGTCAAACACTTTGGCCTTTCTGAAGCGGGGGTTCAGACGATCCGCCGCGCCCACACGGTTCAGCCGGTCACGGCCCTCCAGAATGAATATTCATTATGGTGGCGGCGGCCAGAAGCAGAAGTGATACCGACCTTGGAAGAACTTGGCATCGGCTTGGTACCGTACAGCCCGCTGGGAAAGGGTTTTCTCACGGGCGCAATCAAGGTGGACACGAAACTGGACAAAACTGATTTCCGTAATACCATTCCCCGGTTCAATGAAGAAAATCGCAAGGAGAATCAGGCGATGGTTGATCTACTGGGCCAAATCGCAGCGCGCAAAAAGGCAACACCGGCCCAAATTGCGCTGGCGTGGCTGCTGGCACAAAAGCCATGGATCGTTCCAATTCCTGGTACCACCAAGCTGCATCGCCTGGAGGAAAACAACGGTGCCGTTTCAGTTGAACTCACGCCGGAGGATCTGCGTGAGATTGAAACCGCAGCCTCTAAAATTGAAGTGCAGGGGGCGCGTTACCCCGAAAGACTTGAAGCCATGACCAATCTTTAAGGCCAAAAAGGATATTGATATGGAACTCAAACGAATTGGCTCAATACCCTCCAGCAAAGGCCCGGCGGACTGGTTCACCGGCATGGTGCGCATTGATCCGCTGTTTCAAGCGCCCGCTCCGGCCCGCGTGGCCGGGGCCAGTGTCACGTTTGAGCCTGGTGCCTGAACTGCCTGGCACACGCATCCACTGGGACAGATTCTGATTGTCACCTCCGGCTGCGGCCGCGTGCAACGCTGGGGCGGGGCGATCGAAGAAATCCACCCTGGTGATGTGATCTGGTTTCCAGTCGGTGAGAAGCATTGGCATGGTGCCGCGCCCACCACAGCCATGACGCACATCGCCATCCAGGAAAACCTTGACGGAAAAGTTGTTGAATGGCTGGAAAAAGTCAGCGATGAACAATATCAGGCCTAAGGAGACAACTATGGACGGTCACGAATGGCACTTCCATAAGACTTAACTCCTTTCTGTCAAACGTTTTCTGGCAATGGCACGAGGTTCCTTGAGATAATTCTGTTCTTTGGGGCGTCTCTTGACAGCCCTAGGTTCAATTCGGTTGGGCCGATGGCCCACATGGTGTGTTGCCACAGCTTGGAGAATCATCGTGTAGAAAGCCTCCGGGCGGGCATGAAGGCCGGTCCATCCAACGGCGGCAAAGGCGGTGAGCGTTTGTAGGGTGCCCTTGAAGCTGATTTCCCGTGGGGCAGTGCCAGCCACCGTGGCGGCCGCCTCAGCCGCGAGTTTCCGTACCAAGTTGTAGGCCAGCAGATGCATCCACACTTCTTTACGCACCATTTCCGGCGTTTTGCAACGCAGCACATCCATTTCCATCACTTGCTTGATCGACCGCATATCCAGTTCCACATGCCAGCGGGCATGATAAGCCGCCGCCAGGTCGGAGGCGGTATAGCATCCATCGTCCAGAAGCGTGGTGGTCACCACCAGAGATTGCACACGAAAGCCCCGTTGATGTACACGCACCATGACCTCCCGAATATGTAAAGTCTCCGGCAGACGTGCATACATCGCCGCAGACATCCATGCCGGCCGCGCCGGTTTGTGCCAGATGGCGATGTGATCCCGTCGCCCCAACCGCCGGCCTTGACGGAAATCGATCCGGCGTTTGCCGTCGTGATGGGTCACGATGTCCACGTCGCGTTGGCGCAGTTGTGCCACCGTCCAGTAATTAGCGAAGCAGGCATCAGCCAGCAGAATATCCCCGGCCCGCAGCGCTTCCATCATCTGCCGTAACAACGCGGTCTCACCGGTACGTTTGCCCTGATAGGGTCCCATCGCCACATCCAGCACAGCGGCGCAGGAAAGAATCATCAGGCCCACCAGCCGCATGATGGGGAATCCCACACCCGGTTTCTGGCCCGGCATCTGTGGATAGGCCTTCTGATTGGCGGGGGTGTCCGGCATACTGACCGTCGTACCGTCGGCGATCTTCACAGGGTGGCCTTGCAACAATTGCCGGCTGGGAACACGCGCGTGCAACGCCTGCCCGCTTTGACGCGTCAAGTCCGACAACACTGACTCTGGCAGACGCTGGCGGGCCTTGCAATACGCTCCCGTCTGGGCGCTGCACACCATGTCGCCATCGCCCAGACTCAAAGCGGCCAAAAGCCGGGCTACCGCCGCCCGGCAGGACTGGTCCGCCGAAAGCACTTGGTACAGAAACGTCCATAGCGTCAGCAGCGGCGTATACAAACGTTCCCGGAAATGCACGCCATGGTGTTTAACGAGATCACACACTTGTTGCCGGGGCAGCAATTTTTCAAAACATACGTTGGGCTGTTCAAGCAGTTTCTTCCGGGCACATTGTACTTGACCTTTCGCCCGTCCTTGGGCATAGTAACGCATGATAGGCCTCCTTGCCTAAATTATCTTCTCCACAGTATGACAACTTGGGGGCCTGCCGTTCTACTGCCGCGTCAGAAAATCATACGTAAGGTGTTGTGAATACTCGATTTAATGCTTATGGTAGTGCCATTCAGCTACGTCCCCGTTTATTGAATCGTATTATTCGTTAATCCGTCCGCCAAAAAGGTTCTGGGTGGTTTCGCGAGGATTGGAAAACAAGCTGTCACGGATTAAGCCATTTGGACGTGCTTCACTCGCCTGAATTCCCGGCCATTGCACCGGGGATATGTGCACGGCTGACCGCCGCGGACCTGGTGATCGCCCATAACGCCCGGTTTGACATGGGAAACTGCACAGCACGGCAAAGCATTTTGATTTGGAAGTCCCGGCGTTTGAATATTTGTGTACATGCAATCTCGCCCGGCGTCTCTGGCCGCAATTGGAGAATCACCAACTGCCTACCGTCGCCGCACATATCTGCCATTCTTTCGAGCATCACCGGGCTGGCGAGGATGCGGAAGCGGCAGGTTGGATTTTGCTGGCGATGATGAAGGCCGCAGGTATCGCAGCGCCGCGGGAACTGGCGGAAAAGGCGGGTATTAAACCGGTGTTGATGGCATTAAGTGACAGTCGGGTTGATGGTTTGTGAAAATGTGGCCTAACATTAGATTGGCGCACGGCGCTGTCGTACCAAAGTTGTAATGTCCTGTTTGGCCAAAGTTAAAATGTCCTCTTTTAGAAGAAAGAGGATGACATGTGCCAAGAGGAATTACTGTTGATGA
>JABEBX010000676.1_pt1 | contig 10715 bp, 8 predicted proteins | sample 7245971 | NCBI WGS metagenome assembly JABEBX01 (sample SAMN14506365, study PRJNA622280) | hot springs metagenome | biome: hot spring [ENVO:00000051]|acidic hot spring [ENVO:00002120]; feature: spring [ENVO:00000027]|sediment [ENVO:00002007]; material: sediment environment [ENVO:01001048]...
GAAGCGGAATATCACGGTCTGATCACGGCATTGGAGTACGCAGTAAAACAGGGTGTGCAGGACCTCCATATTCGCGGAGATAGCAATATGGTGATCTCGCAGGCGGTTGGCCAATGGAAGGTAAAAGCAAAAACATTGAAACCATTACATCAGCGAGTGCAGGACCTGATTGCGAAAATTGCTCATGTTCAGTTCGATTGGGTACCCAGGGAGCAGAACAAGGAAGCAGACCGTTTGAGCCAAAAAGGCAAGGCGGGAATGGAATGCGTGCCAACAAGGAAGTTGGAAGAATGGTTGCGTGGGTCTGATCTTGCCCGATTGTTAGGGATTGCCCCTGTAACGCTACAAGCTCGACTGGAAACGCTAGGTCTGCGAAGCGGTAAGTTCCCCTCGACCGTCGCGGTAGCCGAAGGATTGGCAAAGATCGAGGAAGAGGGGGATTACCTGCTGATACTTTGGAACCGTAAAAAGACCTGGGCCAGGCTACATCAATGGAACTGAATGGGCTTCCGGCAAAAAACCGCGGGCACTTGTAGGCATCGGCGGTTTACTACGCCTGTAGGTGGTGCAAGACAGCGCCAGCGCCATTACCAATAGTACCGGTAAAGTCTTTTTTCGTAACAGTTCTCACAAATAGAATGGCGACTTTTGGGAGATAGTGGTGCGCCGCATTCCCGGCAACGTCGATCTAGCCCCTTTTTGATATTGTCACGAATCTGTTGAACACAGAGGTTCCGCAGTTTCTTGGCGATCTGCATATCGGGGAATGCCTTTGGGCAGCGATAATGAAACCAGATATACAAGCCCGCTTTTTTGTACAGCAATTCCCATTGCTCATTTCGTTGTACATGACGGCTTTCCGCCCAATCTGGAGTCAGATCCTTGCCCAGAAATAGGCATTTCAGCAATTCGCGGAAAAAGGTCAGATGCCCTTCCTTGATAGCTACGGGAGCGGCTAGATACGAGAATCGCTGGTGCAGTGGTATGCCAGCAAAAGCAGGATCGTCCAGGACCGTCGCCTTGATGCTGGCCTCCTCATCGAATGAGGATCGTAGACTAAGTTGCGCTTGTTTCTTTACGTACTCTCGCCAGCCTTGCAGGACATCACTCAAGGATGCTTTGGGTAGGCACTCCTGAACAATTTGCAACCACTGTTCGCTGGGTTGCAGGTACAAGGCGCGATTCCACTGGTTCGGGTCCGGCTCATGGTGTGCCTTGCATACCAAATGGTGGGTAGGAGCGTCGATTCCGGCGCACCAGCCTTCCTCGTGGTGACCAAAACGTCCGGCCCGGCCAATGATTTGCCGCACCAAGGAAAGCGGCACAGGTCCCATACTGGTCCCATCAAACTTCGTGGATTCTGCGAGGATTACCGTATGGGCCGGAAGATTAAGGCCCATGGCAATGGCGTCGGTAGCAATCAAGATTTCTGCCTCGCCATCGCGGAAACGTCGGGCTTCTTCCCGCCGAACCTCGGGCGGCATGGCCCCATAGATATGGGCTACTCTGCGTCCCTGGCTACGGAAGATTTCGGACCAGCGGATCACGGCATTGCGGGAAAAGACCACGAAGATCGAGCCATTCGGCACCTGGTGCGAGGGAACGGTTTTGTTGTGCGCGTGTAAGGGGGAGATACGCTCTTTGCGCTGGATCGTAAGGGCCTCGCCAGAAAGGGCGCTCAGTCCAGCAGCTAACGCCTCGATCCCAGGGCTTCCCAGCAGATAGAGCCGCTTGGCGTTGGCTTGCAAGAAAGCGCGGGTCCAGGCCCAGCCGCGTCCGGCGTCCAGAATCATTTGCGCCTCGTCGATGATGGCGACCCGGTAGGACTGTTGGGTGTCCAACATTTCGATGGTAGAACAGGTGATTTGTGCCTCTGGATCGATCTCCTGTTCTTCGCCGGTGAGCAGGGAGACGCGCAACCCTTCTCGCCGCAGTTGATCAAATACTTCCATGGCAAGCAAGCGGAGGGGCGCTAGGTAGATACCCGGGGTTTCTTTGGTACAACCTTTGAGATCCTGCAATGCCTGGTAGGTTTTGCCGCTATTGGTAGGACCCAGGATGGCGAACAACTCCCTTTTGCCTCGTGCCGGATTTGGGTAGAAATCGAGCCAATGAGTTCCCTGTAGGGCTTGTTCCAACGTGGCTTGCTGGTGAGCACGTCTGCTCCTTTTCTGTGCCCTTTTACTGCTCGGCTTCGGCTCTGCTGGTGCCAACTTGCGGGCGGTGGGCGCTGGTGGAAGAAGTGCCGGGATCTGAATAGGTGCTGGTGGGTTCGTCAACGCTGGAATCTTCGTACTGGATCGAATTTTGGTCTGTCGAATATCATCCTCGATCCAGGCAAGGACATGGGTCTGGGCTGCTCGCAAGTCTTCCAGTAACCACGTTCGGCAAGGTGTCATTTTACCTTGAATGGAAACGCGCTTGATGAAGGCGTGTGGTAGCCTTCCTTCTTCGTCCCAACGGGAAAGGTCTGCTGTTCGCACTCCGAGCAATGCGGCAGCGCGACCGGCGAGTACGGCATTTTTCTTGGCCTGGGTGGCTGTCCGAGATTCTTCATTCGATAGGGCAGAAAGCCGACAAAGCCGCTTTCGTTCCACCTCCGTGAGTCCGCAGAGATAGCGCAAACGGTCTGGACCTGGTGGGGGAAGAGCCGCGAGGAGTCCCTGGTCCTGCTGTTCCAAAGCCTGGGATATCTGCACCAGCTTGGGTCGGTTAGCGATAGATTTCCTTTTGCTGTTGCCGCCGCGATTCGTATTGCCACCGTTTGCCATAATCAAACGCCTCGAAAGAGTATGCCCTGTCAGCTTTCATTGTACAGAGCGAGGCAATTTCACATGGTTTTTTTTGGAATTATCACGAATGATGGGCGTTTCCTTTGTTGAGCTTGGTAGCCGACGCCGTACCATCTAAAAGAGGTTGGCGAGGCTTGTGCCACCAAGGATATGCTACTACTTCCTTGCTTTCATCCTCGCCCACATGGGCGAGACCCACGCTACGCTCAGCAGCGCCGCTGCCAAAACCTTTCATCCTCGCCAACATGGGCGAGACCCGACCCGCATATCCGTCGGTGGCTTTTGTCTCCTTTCATCCTCGCCCACATGGGCGAGACAATTGGTCCCACCAGCAAATACAGTAACTTACCCTTTCATCCTCGCCCACATGGGCGAGATCATCACGCAGTGAGTGACGAAGGATACCCGTTCGCTTTCATCCTCGCCCATGTGGGCGAGACCCAGAGACCACTACCAGGGAATCTTTCGGATACCTTTCATCCTCGCCCATGTGGGCGAGACCCTGCAAGTCCGCGCATCCAGGCCAGTAGTCACTTTCATCCTCGCCCATTTGGGCGAGACAAAATCGCTCCACCGATGGCCCATGGTTGCGACCCTTTCATCCTCGCCCACATGGGCGAGACACCATTTGTAACCAACTAATATGATACATCTTTTTTGCCGTCTTTCAAAGTGCCGATTTGCGTTTGCCTTTTTTTACTACCAAACGCAATCCGTCGAAATCAGCTACCGTCAATCCTTCCCATTGGATCAACTCTATGGAAAAACCCATTTCACTTCGGTTAGCCACCATGATGGCGGCACTTCCTTTCGTCCCCCTTACGCGATCCGTGATCGCCTTCGCCAGTCTCGCGTCTGGACGGCCAACGAACACCAGAACGGGAACCTCCGTTAGGTATAGTCGCAGCCAGCCCCGCAACGACGGTTCAGGATTCTGTCAACGTAAAACCATCCAGGCCATGACCCATCACCACATGTTCAGCGATTGCCACCAACTTCTCCAAAATATCATTTCTGACGAAAAGATCGCGGCATGCCCGTCGCGTGCGACCCTGTATGTCTTCGGCACCAGCCGCCGCCATCTCGAACGCTAGTGGTACCACAGTACGGAATTTCACCGTATCTGCTATATCAAAAACCAGAGAGCGCGAATCACCACGATGCACTATACCCAAGGCTGGAGATAATCCCAGCGCCAGTATGGCCGCCTCTGTGACGCCATATAACGTCGATGTCGCCATACTGATAGCACGATTCGCGGTGTCCCCGTTTTCCTGATTACGCCCATGCCAGGGCACTCCATGAACATGGGCCAGCCGTGCATATTCCGCCCGTACCCAGGATCCTTCGAATCCGCGTAACTGTTCGATGGACCGCCCTCGCGGAGCATCTGCGCACAGCATGAGTCGATACAAGCGCCTGGCCGCTTCCAACCGCGCCGAATCATCCAGGATCACCGCCGCCTGTCGAAGCAGCCGATCCCCGTGGGCGCCGCCCGGATGGCCTGCAGAATAGACGCGAACGCCCTGTTCTCCGGTCCAGAGCAGCAAGCATCCCTGCCTGGTCAGGTGATCCACTACGGCATGGGTGATCCTCGTCCCTGGTCCCAGCATCAGGCACGCTAGACGCCCGGACGGAATCGGAAATTCTTGAGTGTCTCCCTCGACAACGCCCTTGGAAATAGCCACAGGGACGCCGTTAACCAATTCCAGTGTCGCGCGTTCCAGGTACAGGAACCCGATTCTCCCTGATACGCTTTGATAAACGACGGATTCCATGCCCTAATTTCAGGCGTCAGTCAGCAACAACATGCCAAACCCGAAGGCCTTCATCGCGCCGATGCCATTCTTCATAATGCATGCGACCTGATCCTGGTCCACCACCTGGGCACCACCCGTTACTTCCCAGTACTTTGTCACCACTTTTGGCGCTGTCCGATGGCCGAACGGCACCATCTTCTCCTGCAAAGAACAGACATTCATGCGCAAGCCTTGCAGGTGGTTTTCCAGCCAGGAAAGAACCTCTGGTTTCTCCGTCAGGAAATAAAATTCCCGCCGCCGCCGCCCGGTAGGCAAGGTGATACGCTTTTGCTTGCGCACCACGACATTGATCCAGAACCGAACGGATTCTCCTGGTGCCGGGATGGTATTTTCCCGAACGGAAAAGCCATTCGGCAACGGACTTCCCGTGCGAATGACGACCATTCTGGTGTTGCCCATGTCCTTCCAGGTCCAGAGATAATTCCGGGAGCGGTGATCCTTGGGACCCCGACGCAAAAGCGCTTCGATTTGCTGGTGGGTACGGGCCACGGGTGCCCCTGCCTGGCCGGGGAAGGTCTGTATCGTTTCCCGGTACTGCGCCACTTCCCGTGGCTGCTCGGTGCCTGCCGGATCAAGGCGCTGCTGGTGCTGCTTTTGCATGATGTCTTCTCCTTTCCTAGAGCAGTGGAAGCCGATGGACCGCGGTCAACTGGTTTGCCTTTTCCCATTTCCAATGGTCCGTCCCGTCGGGCACCAGGCACTGCACCCGGGCAGGATCGTCCAGCACGGGCCGGAAACGCTCCGGGATGGCATTGCGCCAATAGTTGTTCCGTTCGTTTGCTGCGAGCGGCAACCACTGCGGACACTGGCGTAACAGACGGGAAGAGAGCGGGAAGCGGGAATCCAGCACCCACAAGGTGATCACGTCGTCCTGGGCCCGGATCCCCCGCCCGAAGCCCTGGGTGAAACGGTGGAGCGATTTTGCCCGGCGCAAGAGCTGCATATAGGCCGTGGCGCTCTGTCGGGCTTGCTGGGGATCCAGAAAAGTGCGGAGGTTGCGCTGGAACAGGGCCTCTTCCAACAAGGGATCACTCGGCAGATTGGGCAAGCGCAAGATCAGGATATGACGAAGCAATGGTTGCCGGCTTTGGCTGGCGCGAATATTGGCACCCGCCCAGGCAGAAGGGGTGGCCAACAGCAGCGCACGACCGCTCTGGATGGCTTGCACCCCGTCGGCAAGTCGTTGGTCCTGGTGATGGAGCCAGACCCGCCGATCATCTCCGAAGCGTTCCGACAACCAGCCAATGTCCCGATAGGACGGGGTGAGCAATAATCCCGGTTCTTCCCGTTGCAGCATTTCCTGGATTGCCACTACGGCGGCGTCTTGCCAAAGCGGGTGATATTTGCGTTTCCGGTAGCCCGCGTCCTGATCCGTTTCGATTTCTTGCTCGTCGGTCTCGTCTTCTTTCAGAAAAGGGGCGGGAGCGCCCAGCACCTGTACCACCCCTTGGAGGGTGCCAAAACGATCCACGTCAATCGCCGGGTAGTCGCCGGCCTCGCGACCCAGGATGCCTACGGTCTCCCGGAAAAACCACCAGTCCTGTTCCGGACCGCCACTGCGTACCCGGGCCCGGAGGGTGGCGGAGGTCAACAACACCAGCCGAGTAGCCGGAGACGGGAATCGCCATTCCTGGGAATACAGGCGTCCCGGAAAGAGCAGAATGCTCTCCAGCGCGCCATAACGGAGCTTGGGCGACCAAGTAAGGCCCACGGCCCGTAGGTCCCACGATTTTCCTTGCTTGCCCTTGCGGGTACTTGCCGCCGTGGCCGGGTCAGCCGTTTCTTCCGCAAGCAAGGATTCCTGCTGGTTCCGTGCTGGACGAGTGGCAGGCTGGAAATTCTGGAGTACCCCGGTTGCGTCCTGGAGTACGGTCAGCAACCCCTGCAGCTCGCGACCACCTTGCTTGCGACTGCGGGGAATGGTTGCAACCCGGGTCAGGAATGCGGATTTTTCCCAGACGGACAAGAGGGCCTGGATTGCGACCAGCAAGTCCGCGGCCAAGGATTGGATCTGGTGGAGCAAGGGGCTATCCGGCACCAGCAAGAGTTCCATGGGTTCCCCGTCTTGCTGGTGCTGGGTTTTTTTCTCCTGTTCCCGTCCCAGCTCCGTCAGGATGGCAAGCGCCTGTCTGGCCGACTCCTCCAGGGTGGTCCATGCCGGTTGTAATTCATCCGGTAGGGTGTTCCCAAAGAGCTTGCGGACCTGGCTCATGGCGCGCAACAAGGTGGACGGGCGAAAGCGGGTCCGCGAATAACTCTCGGCGACGGATTCCAGAGTATCGGCCTCGTCATGAATCAGGATCGCGCAGTCGGGAAGCAGATTTCTCCCATGCAATAGATGAAAGAGCGCCATGGCATGACTGCTGACAATCACGTCAGCATCTGCCAGGGAGGATACATGGTGCGGGTACCAGGGGTTGTTGTCGGCGATATCGCGCAAGCAAATGTCGCGCGCGGAAATACCCGGGGGAAGGCTACCCCCTTGCTGTTCCAGCCACGAAGAAATCAGCCCTTGAAAGGGGTCTTGGGAGAGTTGCAGACGGTATTGGTTCCGGCTTTCTTCGTCTGCGTCGTCAGGCAAGGGGACCGGGAATGAGCGGGCCCAGGCGGCCAGGGCCTTTCCGTCTGGACCGAAGTCCTCTGGCGAATCTCCCAGTTCCAGCAAGGCGCGGTCCGGGTCCAGATAGGTTTGCCGTCCCTTGCGGAAGGCGACCCGGAGCGTCTTGCCGGTCAGCCGGCGCACCACTTCCACGGCAACGGCCATATCCGATCGGTCCCCGGCAGCAAAGTCCGGTTGCTTTCCTTCCAGCAGCTGCGTTCCCATGAGTTGATCTTGCAAGGCCAGGGTATGGGTGAAAATCCCGATCTTTACTCCGTCGAGTGCGGCATGGAGCAACGTGGGAATCAGGTAGCCCTGGGTCTTGCCCGTTCCGGTACCGGCCTCGATGGGGAACACCTGGGCTGGTTGCCGGGGTGACGGGCTTGCCGCTGATGCCGGTGCTGGAATCCTGCTCGTGGAAGTGAGGATGGCCCGTGCCACCTGATCGGCGTAGCGGATTTGCTCGGGGCGTTCCGGCAATCCGAGGGTGGGCAAGATCTCCTGGAACGCGCGACGGGTCAGGCGATCCAAGGGTTCCTGGGGAATGGGTACCGGGGTGGAATTACGCATGGTGCTTCTCCGCTTTCGCAGGTTTCGTTGTGGCCGGTGATGCAGCGGATGAATCTGGCTCTGGCTCTTTGCCTTTTTTTGGCTTCGCGCCTGCCGTCTTTTTGGACTTGGGTGTCTTGCCCTTGCTTTCCAGAATGGTTTTCTTTTCGTGCTCGGCCCCCGCATTGAAGTCAAAATCGGCAAAGCCCGTGTCCCGCCATTGCAGAAACTGGGCGAGCAGCTGTTGGGGCAATTCCCCGGTGACGGAAAAACCGGGAGACGTGGACTGGTCGATGGTCGATCCGTCTGCTGCGGCCAACGGAGCAGGGCAGAGATCGGAAACCCGGGGATTCACCCACAAGTCGCCTTCGTAGCGACGGACCAGTAAGGGATCGTCGGGCAGGGAGTAGATCGAATAGCGCAGATCGACCCATCCCATGCCCTGGCGTAGATGTCCGCCCAGGACCGGGTGTGCGGCAAAGGCATAGAGCGAACCCAACAAAAAGGCCGCCTCCGTCCGCGTGACGGTGCAGAGGATCTGGTGCGAAAAGGTGACGCCCGGCCGATAATACTCAAAACCAGCATAGGGATTGAGGATGGAGACGAAGCCTTTCCTGCTTTCTGCCTCGTCCTGCTCCGCTTCTTCCGGTGATCCGCCCGTCCGGTCCTCTTCGGTACTCGCCGTGCTTGGGTCTTGCTGGTTGCAGAGAATCTTGGCGCGGACCTCTTCCCGGGACAGCTTGGTGTCCTTGGCCGGAGCACCCAGCGCGAACTGGGCCTCCTTCATGGCCTCATTGCCACCTTTGCCGTGCTGCAAGATCAGATAGTCTTCCCAAAAGGACTGCGGCAGTTGTTCTTGCAGGTCTCCCTGACGCGCCATATCGTCCGAACGATATCCGTATTCCCTGGCAATGGCAGAGGCCGCGTCCATCTGGCAAATGGCATGGCTGACCCCGACGCGACCCGCAAGGCCGGCAGCACCATACAAGGAAACCACCGGGTTCTTCCGCCGAATTTCGGGGATCTCCTGGTAGCGGAATCCGGAAAAACCAGCAACACCCCCTTGGCGATTCCAAAACCAGGCATGAATATCGCGGAGGGAGGCGAGACTTCCTTCTTGGGGACGGCGCTTCCGGGCGGCTGCCTTCTCAATCTGATCCATAATGGCTCGCCGCAGCGAACCGGTCAGCGTAGTAGAGCGAATAATGGGAGTACCGCCGCCCAGGGATCGATCCAAGCCAAAGCGTTTGGCCCGCATACGGGGCAAGGCCTGATATTTCCCGTTCTCTTCTTTGACGCTGTCTACCGAGCTCGCAAGCCCCGTGACCGTGGTCAACGTCCCTTCCAACACCAACGTAATCAGTTCATCCATGACTTTTTTCCTCTGCGGCCAATGCCGTCAACCGATGCCAATCTTCCCGTCCCAATGGGCGGGCCTTCTGTACCATTTTGGCCATTGCCATGGCCCGATCTGCGAGGTCCGGATCCCGGGCGCTAACCGCTGCCCAAATTTTCCCGTCCTGCCGGGATTCCCCCGACAGCGAAACCGATTGCACGATCTCCCGCAGCCGGACGGCCCAGGGCTGTTTTCCGGTGGGGAGTGCGGCGGTGACTGGTTGACCGGATTGGGCCAGACGCAGCACATACAGCAGGGTAGCCGCGTCCGTGCCCAGTCTTGCCGCGGTGCGGAAAATTCGGGTTCGCCGGGGAGAAAGGAGCGCATATTCTCCGTCCTGGGTGTACACGGCTGCGCGCCCTTGCAACACGCGCAACACGCTGGCGATATTCTTGCCACTACGCGACGGGAAAAAGGCACAATAGCGCCGCTGTTCCAGGGCAATGGCCCGAATCTGGTCTGCCATGCGCGTGTCCAGGGCGTAGGATCCCGCTAGCACTTCCCGCTGGCGTTCTTCTGGGTGAAAAATCAGCGGCAGGCCCAGATCCTCGTAATAGGCCTTTGCCTGGTCCAGGGATTCCGGGGTGTCTTTGTGAGCGCGCCAGATATGAACCTCGACGGCATCGAGGACGGCATCCGGGTACCGGGAAAAGTGCTGGCGCAGACATTCCTGAAGAGAAAAACCCGGAGCGTCTCCACTCCAGTAGCTGCTTAGAGTATCGTCTATTTGCAGTCGCTCCTGATCGAGGTCGAGCAGCAACACGCTTTGGTTCTTTTCCTTGCAGGCCGCAAATCGCACGGCACCGATCCGGCCAAAGAGCGGGATACCGGCATGAAGAATGCCGATCAGGTCCTTGTCTACCCGCAGCACCCGCGATAGGGCAGCGCGAATGGATTCTTGTTCAGTTTTCATCGCCTACACCATCCAATAAAGGGTCATCCAGTAAAAAAAGGGTGTCTGGCGCTACGGCAGGTACCGGCTGGGACACGCAATAGGGTGGGCATACGGCTGCCGCAGCGATCCCCAGTTCAGCAGCTGGCGTAACACCTGGTATGGGGTCCCACGATGTTGCCGGGACCGGTCGGGTCGGAAGACCCAGACAGGACCAGACTTTGGCGATCCATTCCTGCGGCAGGCGCTCCGATTCCCCCAGCAGCTCCGTTTCGACGTGGACGATTTGTCCATAGCCGCGAGCGGCTTTTCGACCGATTCCGCTTAGGTACCGGAGCAAGGTGGCACTTTGTTGGGCGTCGCCGATGCCCAAAAAACTCGCCTCCTCTGCAACTACCAAGGGGTACGTGCTCATTTTGGGGCTAAATGCGCCTTTGGATTCCTGGCGACGAAGATGGCCCACGTCCTGTCGATGTGCAGGATCCAGGGCGAGATCGTCCAGCAGGGCTTGCGGAATCTGGTCGATTTCTCGATGGAGGGAACGGTAGAGGGTGGTGCTCCCGGCGGTGTCGTCCCAGTCCCCGGAAAGAAACAGTCCGGAATTGAGGTAGACGCCCTGGTACTGGACCAAGGGGATCTCGTTGGTTTGGGGGTCTCGCCCATAGCG
>JABEBX010023523.1_pt1 | contig 10715 bp, 12 predicted proteins | sample 7245971 | NCBI WGS metagenome assembly JABEBX01 (sample SAMN14506365, study PRJNA622280) | hot springs metagenome | biome: hot spring [ENVO:00000051]|acidic hot spring [ENVO:00002120]; feature: spring [ENVO:00000027]|sediment [ENVO:00002007]; material: sediment environment [ENVO:01001048]...
CATTTCAAAGAATGTATTGAGATCTGATATAATGTACCTGCAGGATGATGAATCAGTATTTGGTCATCTATTCATCTCATTTCTCTCACTCTATGGATACTGTAAAATACAAAATATGCTAAGAAAGGGAGGGTTATTAAACAAGGTGTCTCCAATAGATATTCTTGAGGAATTTTCCACTGTATATATTATAGAAGGCGAAGACAAAAGTATAATCACTGAAATACCAAACAAGGTGAAAATATTAAATGAGAAAATTGGTTCGGATATATTCCCTACAAATCAGAGTTAAGGTTTAAACAGATGCCTGAAGAAATCATAAAGGGATTTCATTTTTCTCTTTCGAGATTTGATATCATTTCCTGAATTTTCTCTCTCTCGTCGTCATCAATTGATAGTTTTTCGTAAATATTTTGGGCGCGTCTGAGAATTGTTAGCGCCTCTGTGTATTTTTTTTGTTTAAGATATGATAAGCCAATATTACCAAGCCTAATTGCTACATCTCGATGATACTCGCCAAAAAATTTTAAGTCTATATCAAGAGCTTCTTTGAATAGTTTATCAGATTCTTCATATTTTTCCATACTTAGATATACAGAACCGAGATTGTTCAGATCAGTCGATACATCTGGGTTTTCTTCACCTAGTGTTTTTTTGTGAATTTCTAATGCTTTCTTGATTAATTGTTCGGCCCTAGAATATTGTCCTTTTGCTGAATACGCGGATCCCAAATTATTAAGATAAATTGCGGTAGTGGGGTCCATTTCACTTAAGGTTTTTTTTGCTATTTCCAATGCACTTTCAAGCAGGGAGATGGCCTTTTCATATTGTTTTATGTCAAAATAAAACATACCTAAATTATTAAATGCTATTGCCACGTGTGGGTGCTCTCTCCCCATCTTTTTAATTTCTATTTCAAGCGCTTTTTTGAACATATATTCTGCCTTATCGTACTTTTTTAATTTCTTATAGTAAAAGGCACGTTCACTATATCTAATTGCTCGCCTAGGTGAATTTTCTTTCAAGATAAGACCTAAAATAATATGCATTAATAAAATATATGGTAAGTACATTTTACACCTTATCATATCTTTCTTATAACCTGTACATTATATGAGAAGCGAATTTCATTCAGCAGACAAGATATCTCCTCTGTACACCATAAGGAAGTACGTAGAAATATGAAAGATATCGATAAAATGATGATATCAATATCTGAAAGCATATATCATTTTTATATTATTCTAAAATTTTTTTTCTTAATGCGACAAAGGAACAAACAATTTTCTAGCTGTCAGATTCTACCAATTCATGGATAATCTGTTTTTTTTAACCGTAAATATTTCCTACTTCTAGATTGAAATCGAGGATGAATAATTTATGGTTCATTAGGAAGCATGATAAGTTAAGACTTTTAGAAAAGAATTTAAGGTATTATTGAGAATGGAACAAGTTTTCATTCCTTAGAAGGGATTCCTATATTAGTGAAATGTATATTATTTATAAAAATCCGAATTGAAGCCCATATGCCTAAAAAAACTAACAAGTTCCTTTTTATTGTAAGTTAAAAGAGATGGAGATGAACAATTCTTCTAACATAAGACTCTCATAAGGTGTCAAGCAGATATCACAATAATATAAGGCCATTAAAACCCCTAAATTAAAGTTAATGGTTAAATTTCAACCAACTTCAGAATTAATCTTGATTATTCAGACTATTCATTTAATGGATTTGTCTTTTCCATTTACTATTTATTCTCAATTTAACCATGTTGCTGTACATTTTTGTTATGACAAAATCGCTTTTGATAAAATCCTTATGATTATAAGCACGTATCAAAGGCAAATTAGATGCAACCAAGGGGTGTTATTTTAATTTTTATATTATAAAATTTAATCTAGTTATTGTACGCTCAGCAGTTATTGGCTCAGTCATAAAACATTAAGCTGGAACTTTAGAGTAGGTGTTTGATATCATATAAAAGATCAAACATCTCTATCTATTACATTAAAAGGAAAGATAGAAGAGTTTGACCAAAGTACAACTCATCGCTCGTAAATATGATTTAAGTGCTTATTTATACATAGTTCCTGGACTCATAGGATGGGTTACTAGAGAGGGACAACAAAGGAAATGAGTTATCCATTCCAATATCCTCATTAATTCCTTTTTTTTCTAAGATAATATCTATTTGGAACATTCTATTCAGGAAGCTAGATAGTTTTGTCAGGAAACTGTCAAAACTGACGGGCAAGTTAAAACCTTTGAGCTATGCTGCAATATTCAACAGGATAATAAACACCCCTATAGCAAGGATGTTGGAGGGGATCAATAGGAAGGCAGTGGATGATATGACTGTCATAATAGATTCTTCTGGTCTCAAAATAACAGATAGAGATGATTGACAACAAAATGGAAGGGGAGGAGGAGTTGGATCAAAATACATATTGCAATAGATTCAGAAGCAATGAACGTAGTCTCCTTAACAATAAAGGATGAACACACATTCAGATACCAGGGAATTCATGAAAGTTCTTGATCCAATAATAGGGAGAACCAAGGAGATGCAGGGGAACAAGGGGTACGATAGCAGAAGCAATTTCAATTATCTGAACAGCAGGGGTGTGAAAGCAACAATACTCCCGAGGGATAATGCGAGAACTCTATCCAGAGTCTTATAGCAATGGCTAAAATTGTAAGGAAGATAAGGAGTATGGATCTTGAATTATGGAAGGGGGAGGAGCAGTATGGCAAGAGATGGATAGTAGAAATATTCTTCTCCGCTTTGAGAAGAGTGATTGATAAGGTAATTAATGCAAAGAGGCTGAGGTACCAGGTACAGGAGGCTGTAATGAAGATATACAGCTATTTACTGTTGAGAAAGAATACTGTGGTGAACTGATTTAGTCATATCTTAGAACCGATTAACACGTTATATATTTAAACATAACTTAAACTTATTAGAACCTTTTATTAAATATCACCTAAATATATAATTCATTATGAGCACAGTTGCAAGTAATGATACTGGAGAGAAAAATAGCGTAGGTGGAGTAGGGCATATAAGATGGACAATAGTGCTGACAGTATTCGGGCTGATTACATTTGATTACATTGACAGAGGTCTAATTACATCGGCACTTCCTGTCCTGACTACCTTGTTTAAACTTAACGGGGTTGAACAGGCAGTCATAGGAGACGGGTTTACTTACGGATATCTAATAATGAATCCGGTCATAGGATACCTTATTGATAGATACGGACTAAGAAAATCTATAAGTGCCTCTGGATTTGCATGGGGTGCAGTCCAGTTTATATCAGCAGGTGCATTCAGCTTTGTTTATCTTGCCTTCGCGAGAGTGTTTCTAGGAATAGCCGAAGCAGTGGGTTTCCCAGGTGCTACTAAAATTACATCTATATGGCTAACGAAAAGTGAAAAGGCAAGGGGGGGCACCATTAGTGATTCAGGCGTAAACGTAGGGATAATCTTAGGCTCACTAGTTTTACTAGGTTTTAACGCGATTGCACCAAGTGTCATAGCGTGGAGATATGCACTTATGTTTAGTGGGGCTATCACCATTATAATGGTATATGTTCTTGTTCATTTTCTTTTTAACTCACCAGAGCAACACCCGAGAATATCCAAAGCCGAATTGGACTATATAAGACAAAATCAGGATTCTGTAGTAGATCAAAGTAAAGTTAAAGTAAGTCAATGGTTCAAAACTAGGGATTATTGGGGATTTCAGCAAGGATTAGCAGCTCAAGCTGGGATCTTCTTTGGTCTCCTAACTTTTCTACCACTCTATCTTTCATTTTCGAGACATTTCTCAATAAGTTTCACGCTGGGATATACTGCGTTAATCTGGGGTATGGGATTCATCGGTGAAATTACAGGCGGATTTGTAGTAGATTATCTAATTAAGAGATTCAGTCCAAACGTTGGAATGAAAGTTGGATTCAGCGTAAGCTCACTTGGTGTTACGTTCGGTCTATTGGCAGCTACATTTGCGTCTTCTGGTATAGAAGCCGTAGAAATTCTAATGATAACGTTCTTTGCTCTAAGATGGTCAGGAATACAATGGTCAGCAGCATCATTCATAGTTCCGCAAAAATATTCTGGTCAGTGGGGTGGTCATATAGGTTTCTGGGAAACATTATGGGGCATAGTAATTCCTTTGGTATTTGGTTATACCTTAATGAGAACTTCCGCTTACACAACAGGTATGATAATAATGGTCTTAGTTGGGGTTATTTACTTTGTTGGTGCAGTTTTAGTCACTCGGTATAAACCATTAAAATTAGGAAATGCGCAATCAGCTTAATACTTTATTTTATTTTTATTTAATTAATTTTTTTAGAATATTTTCAACTTATTTGTGACTTTATATAGGGTTCTCTTATGATGCTTAATTATAGCCAATTACAATGGAATAAATTGATACCATAGATGCACTGCTAAAACAACTTATTGTAGCTAGGTGAATAGATATATTCAGTTTTATTTTCCCTCTTTATGTCAAGTCTCTGCACCAAATTTGTATATTGTTATTAGCCAGTAGTAATAGTTCTACTGGCCAGGGATACGCGAGCACCAAACTGAGGTTCAATCTTCAGAAAAGAGTGTGCATCCCCATTCTGTTTCCATACTCCGATAGAATGTAGCAGAAAATTTGTGGATAACTAACGAGTCTGAGGTGAATGCGGGATATTGGGAGGTTGACTTGACTGGTGATGAAATGAATTTATATGTTGGAATAGATATTGCAAAGGATAAATTCGATTACTGTGCATTGGACAGGGACAGTAACATAATACGCAAGGGAAGCAACCGTAAAAACACCACGGATGAGTTCAAGAAGTTTAATGAAACAATGAATGCTCTAAAGAATATGGGAACGGTGCTCAACATTGGAATGCAATCAACAGGCATTTATCGTGTGCCCCTTCATCAGCACTTCAATGATGGCGTAATTCATGTAAGAATACTCAACCGCCTTGAGGTAAAGAGGAATGAAGAATTAAAGGTTAGGAGAACATAATGTCTTTGTTTAGTAAAAAGATGGATTTCCTCATAAGTGTTCATGCAAACGTATCCATTTATCTTGTATAGAATCATCTAAGGATATAGAGGATCCTGAAAGATCGGTTAGATACGGAAGTAAGATAATGTTCATTTCCAGTGAAAGAAATGAATTTGCCGGGTATGAAGTATTCATATACACTGTTCTAGATCCAGAAAGAAGGGGAAGAGAATTGATAATATACATTCTCAACCATCAGAGGGACTACGATCATTTCTCTGTCAATAGAAAAAGATTCATGATTCTCATGAGCTCCTCTAAGATAAATATGGACGATCTGATACCTATGTATTACACAAGGCAGTTCATAAAAAAGGCATTCTCATATTCCTATCGTTTATTGTATATATGGATCTACAGAAGAGGATCGGACCTGTTGAGATTTCTCTTAATATATTGAGGAACCTTAAGTGCAAGGTATTTGATCATGAGGTAGTGGTGCAGGAGCTAACAAAGGATTAGAAAGCTCTTTTTGAAAAGATTGAAATCGTAGTGCCTAATGTTATGGGAATTTAGGAATTTATTCCCGTTAAATCTAAAGTAACATTATTATAATTTGCACTAACTTTAGCTAGTGTCGGTTAGCATTGTACTAATTATGCTAAAAAAATTAAAATAATAAAATAAAAATTTACATTTTTACAATGATTTTTAAAATATCTTTTCTTTGCATAGTGGGAATGAGCCAAGTTTCAACATCTTTTGAGCTTCCTTCGTAGTCTATAATAGTTTTGAATTTATCCGAATGTTGTTCAATTATTTTCCCTGTTTCAATAAAATCTTCTTTTGTATAAATTATCGATCCTTCTATATTTAGCTCTTTTCTAATTAAGACATCTTGAGGAATTGTAAATTCGCTACCATCTAATCCCGTTAGGACAACTTTGGAACCTGAAACAGTAGATCGAGCAAGGTTTATCCAAAATTCAGCGCTAGCATTACTGCCAACTGTATCAAGAATATTGAAAGGACCAGAAAAGGTATTTATTTCGTTATTTAGAAACTCACTTGTTAACATGGCTGGGAATCTTTTAGATCTTAGGTGCAATACTTTCTCAGAGAAAGCCTCTACAATAACTACATCTTGGAACCCCTTTATTTTAGCTAATATATACCCAAGTGTACCAGTTACCCCTCCACCCACTATTATTAAACGACCATTATTGTTAAACTTGTTTAAGGCCCTGACCATTACGGCTAATGGTTCTGTAAGTGTTGCTATTCTGCTATCAACATTATCGCTAATTTTTAGTAGAAACTTAGATGGTACATCAAACACTTCGCTAAGTCCGCCCTCCGCATTGACTCCTATGGATACCTTATTTCTGCATGTGTTGGTATGACTTACGATACAATCAGGACAAACATCGCAATAATAATTTGGAAACACTACAACCTTATCTCCCGATTGTAGTTCAATCCCATTCATATCTTTGCCATTTCCTTCCAAGACTTTTCCGTAGATTTCGTGTCCTAATGCTATGGGTTCCAACCCCTTCCTTTTACCTTTGAAAACTATATTCTTATCGGAACCGCATATTGCTACGAATTCCGGCTTGATTCTAATATAATTATCCTTCAATTTATCAGGTACAAATTCTACGTGTTCAAATTTGTTCTCTCCATCATAGATTATTTTCCACATTTTGACCACCACTCGTCACTTATAGTAAAATAATTTAATCATTTCTTCGGCTTTTGAATAAGGTATCTGACCTGGTGCTGATGTTCCGAAAAGATCTGCAAAAATCAAATCTGATCCTAAGGCTACTGTCGCTATACGAGTTATCCTACCAAAGTTTCCCATTCCCATAATTGCCAGTGGTTTTTCCAGTTCTTTTCGTATTTCATGTGTTAAGTTCATAAGAGTAAGGACATCATTTGCATTTTTAACAAAAGTAGCAATTTTCAAAATGTCCCCCCCCATAGAAACCTCTTCCGTCGCTATATTTTTGAGTATATCTTTATCTGGGGTATTTTCGAAATTATGATAAGAAGATATTATCCCAATATTTGCCATATGAGCATCCTCTATCAACTTTTTACTTGCATTTTTTTGTTCATTAAATGTTGAAAGTTCAAGGTCTAAAACGGCTGGATTTTTATCTAAAGATTTTTCCATAATTTTTAATCTATCAAGTGCACTAATCACAACTTTACCACCTTCAAGATTAGATCTCATTGTAAATATAAAAGGGATACCCCTTTTATTCAAGAAATCCATACAATCTTCAGGTTCTAATCCATTTGAAATTAGATAGTCTGCACGAAGTTCTACTAGTTTAACCTTTCTGGACATTCTAGATATAATTTTCTTAATTTCACTACTGCAATTAATCACTGGGGCACATACAATGGGATCTTTACCAAACGTAACTCTATTGTTTTTAAATATCTTTTCCAATGTAGCCCTAAAAAGATCATCGTTGTTCATAAGCCATTCAGGTATTTCCATTAATCTTTTGGTAATTCTCCGGCAGGTGTGTAAGCCCAGAACAATATCAGTGTTTCTTTCCCTGTATTATAATGTCTATGCATTACTCCCTTAGGGATGAACATGTATTGCATTGTTGTGAATGGCTTCTTCTCACCATCGCTCTCTACCAATCCCTCGCCTTGTATTACAAAATCAATCTCTTCAGATACTGGATGATTATGTAAAGACGAAGACTCTCCTGGATCAAATAACGTTATACCACTTACGAAATATTCCGAACCACACAATTCCTTATCTATTGTACGAAATACCTTTCTTATCATCCCGTCCTTTTCGCCTAGCCATATCTGCTTTCCATCTTTAAAAGGGTCTAATATTTTTACTCTCATAATTATAAGATAATATTAAACGTATTAAATAGTCATTCTAATTTGTTTGAAGATATCTATATATAGCACAATTTAGACGATGATATTAAGTTTAGATATCAAACTAAATATTAATGGATAAATACACAGAATTATTTAACAAATTAGAATATGGCTTAATATTAATGGTTATAATTTCTAATAATATGATAACTGATGACACCTTAAGGGAAGGGCTTCAGACTCCTGGTCTAGCTTTTACAATAGATGAAAAAATGAGTCTTGCTAGACAGATATCTAAGACTGGTATCAAAAGAGCTCTTGTTTCATATCCTCCAGCCCATTGGAGTGAAGTAAAGGTTACTGAAATGATAGTGCGAGAAAACTTATTTGACGAAATATTTGGGCTAGGTAGAACTATGAAAGAAGATATTGATATAATCTACTCTACGGGTGCTAATATATCTTTACATCTCCCCTTTAAAATAGATAATTTTTCAGAAATAATAGAATCAGTAAAATATGCAACACATAAAGGGAGGTTAACTGAGGTGGCAATAGTTAATGTTTCTGCTTATTCTAACGATGAAATAATCAAAATGGCAAAAAAAATAGAAGAAGCTGGAGCTGATGTAATTCAATTACCTGATACTACTGGAACAGCTTCACCTTCTAAAATTAAGAATTTAATAGAAATGGCTAAGAGAGAATTGAAAAGCGATATTGAAGTGCATTTTCATAATGATTCCGGAGCTTCTGTCGTAAATGCGATAAGCGCGGTAGAATATGGTGCGGACTATATTGATTGTACTGTTTTCGGGATAGGAGAGAGAAATGGTATATCTGATCTTGCATCAGTCAATAGTATATTAACATTGAATGGTTTAAATACCAAAATTTCAATGGAAGAGCTCAAGAAATTGTACAAAATGGTTGCCGATCTTATTATAAGAAAATTAGGTCCAGACTTTTTATTTAGAAATTTTCCAGTTTTCGGAGAAAATAGTTCAATACATACGGCTGGAACACATGCGGTATTTTCTGATGTGTTTCAATCTGAAAAATATTCAGTAAATGTTTATACTGGTAGATCAATGATAAATAAGCTTCTTTTAGCTAATCATATAAGCGTTCAAGAAAGCTACTTAAGAGTATTAACTGATAAAGTAAAAGACCTTTCTGTGGCTGAGGGAAGGCCTATTTCCGTAGCTGAGATTGTAAAGCTTGCAACTGAAACTTCGGGGTGATTTAGAATGGTTCGTGTTTTAGAGATAGGTCATATAGTAGCAGGTCCGACCGCTGGATTAATACTTGCAGACCTAGGATTTGAGGTTATAAAAATAGAAAAACCAGGAGAAGGTGACATAGCCAGAAGGCTTACAGGAACGAGTTCAGGTGCATTTCCGTTCTATAACAGAAACAAAAAAAGCTTGTCTCTAGATATAAAGAACGAAAAAGGGAGAGAGATTTTCCTTAAACTCGCACAAAAATCTGATGTAATTATAGATAATTTGGGATATGGGTCTCTTGCTAAGGGAGGTCTCTCTTATGAGACTATAAAGGCTAACAATCCAGGTATTGTATATCTTTCAATTAAAGGGTACGGAAAAGGTCCATATGAAATGAGAAAATCTCTTGATTATCCTATAGAAGTTCATTCTGGTTTAGCATATATGACTGGCCTTAGCGGGCGTCCAATGCGTGTGGGAGCTTCAATAGTAGATATGAGCTCCGCCATGTTAGGAGTGATATGGGTTCTTAAGGCTTTAATGGATAGGGAGAAAACTGGCCAAGGAGGCTACATTGATGTAGGCATGTTTGAAACTGCTGCAATGATTGTAGGTCAACATATCGCCTCTTTTGAGATTAATAGGAAGCCCCTGCTTCCACTGAACGAAAATGGATTCGCGTGGGCGATTTATGATTTCTTTAAAACAAAAGATGATAAGGAAGTCTTTATCGCAGTAACAACTGATACTCAATGGAGAGAGTTTTGCAGGGGTTTTGAGTTAAATATCTGTGACGAAGAAAGATTTAGTAAAAACGAACTAAGATATCAACACAGAAGTGAACTTTTGCAAATAGTTCAGCAAAAAATTCTAGAATTTGAGTATAAAGATTTGGAAAATTTATTGACATCACTGAACATAGCATTTGCCACCCTTAATAAACCTTGGGATTTACTTGAAGATTTGCATATGAAAAACAAGCTAGTAAGCTCTTATTTCAAAGGCTTAGATATTAAGGTTCCACCCACACCTAATTCAAGTGTGGGCGATGGTATAGCCCCCGAACTTGGACAAAATAATGTTGAAATTCTTTCGTCTCTAGGCTATTCAAAGGAAGACATCGATTTATTGAAACAAATGAATATTATATAATATTTAATACGTTATTATATATTTTAATTAATAATTAAATTTATGGAAATTGCAAATTAACTAATTAATTTCAAATGCTTATTTTATTGTTAAAAAAGACTTTTTCAATTTTTCTATTTTGATTTCGCTCTAAAACAATCTATAGTAAGAAAATGTTAAATAATCTATTCATATATCATTTACCTATGAGCAATAACGAAAATCTAAAAGATAAATATATGACTGCGTCAAAAATCAAAACAAGTTTAGCTCTCACATCGTTAGGTCATTTTCTAAATGATGGAGGTTTCTTTCTTTTCCCAGTCGTTGCAACAATATTTTCTGTTGATAAAAAATTCGATCCGTTACTAATCAGCCTGATGTATGCGATTTACTACGGGTCATCATCTCTGTTTACAACATTCATTAGTCATAGAGTGGACAAGAATAGGAGATTTGCTGAAA
>JABEBX010022999.1_pt1 | contig 10713 bp, 5 predicted proteins | sample 7245971 | NCBI WGS metagenome assembly JABEBX01 (sample SAMN14506365, study PRJNA622280) | hot springs metagenome | biome: hot spring [ENVO:00000051]|acidic hot spring [ENVO:00002120]; feature: spring [ENVO:00000027]|sediment [ENVO:00002007]; material: sediment environment [ENVO:01001048]...
CTTCATCAAACTTAAACTGCCCGTAAGGCCCGCTTACATAATATATGTCGCCAACTTTTGCATTTGCAAGTTTTGATGTAAGCATGCCATTTACCATATGTATATACAGCCTTATTGCCTCAGAGCCTGGGGCAGACGCGATTGAGTATGCCCTTGCTATCTTTTCATTGCCATCATTATAAGTAAGCATCAAAAACATTCCAGGCTTAAAGTCAAGCCCGCTTCCCTCTTTTGGCTTAAGCTCAAATGCATACACATCTGGCGTCTCCTTTGATATTTCTGAAATTAAATAAGGTGCCTCTTTAAACTCGCCTGCTTGGCCATCCATAAAATCATTCTTCTTATTTTTATGCGCTTAATATAAATTAATTATCTCTTGGGAGGAAAGCCTCGGCTTTCCCACCATGCTTATTTTAGTGCCGCATTTTAAGCATCTGTTGCTTTCATCCATGTTTATTTTTTCTACATTAAAGCCTATCCTCTCTATTACAAGGCCATTGCACTTAGGGCAGTATGTGTTTTCATATTTGCTATGGGGCACATTGCCAATATAAACATATTTTAAGCCATTTCTTTTTGCGATTTCATAATGCTTTTTTAATGTTTCCAACGGCGTTTCATTATAATCTATCATTTTGTAGCTTGGATAAAACCTTGTGAACTGCACTGGCGTATCCTCTCCCAAATTTTCATATATCCATTTTGTAAGCGAATCGCATGCATCAAGCGAGTCTCCAACATTGGGTATTACAAGGTCTGTTATTTCAATATGTATGCCGGCATTTTTCATTGCTATCAAGCTTTTCTTTATCGGCTCGTTTGACATGATTATTTCATATTTGTTTGCAAACTTTTCTTCGGCGTTGCCTTTAAAATCCACTACTGCAGCATCAATAAGCCCTTTCATTTTGCTTACAACATCATCTGTCATATATCCATTGGTCACAAAGGCATTGAACATGCCCTCCTTTTTTGCAAGCCTTGCGACATCCAATGCATACTCAATAAATATCGTAGGCTCATTGTACGTATATGCAATGCCGTCTGCATTGTACTTTTTCGCAATTTCAATTACCTCATTTGGATCAAAATAATCATCAGCCCTGGTGCTTTTGGAAAGTGCGCTGTTCTGGCAGAACAGGCACCCGAAATTGCATGATGAAGTGCCTATTCCTAAAACCTTGCTGCCCGGATGAAAATGGTTAAACGGCTTTTTTTCTATAGGGTCAATTTGCAATGCCTCAAGCATGCCATAATTCAGCAAGTAAAGCTTGCCATTTTCATTGCCGCGCACCCTGCAGAACCCATAGCTGCCTTCAGGTATTACACAATACCTATTGCAGGCTGTGCACCTTACCTTATTGCCAGAAAGCTTTTCATAGAATGCTGCCTCTTTTTTCATTATTCTTATTACTGCAAAAGCGCTTTTATACCCTTTGCTGGCATATAGCAGCAAATGCAAGCAGTAACCGAAAAGCATAGGCATTGAAATAAGCTGCAATTCTATATCGCATTTTGCATGGCATCAATGCTATGGCACAATGCAAGCCACGAAAAGCAAAAAAGGCAAATGAGTTTTATGGATGAAGTTGATAGCTATTCAGCAAAAGATATTGTAGCCCTTACAGGCCAGCAGGGAATCAGAAAAAGGCCTGCAATGTACATAGGCTCAACAGGTTCAGGCGGCTTTAACCATCTTCTTTACGAGGTTTTTGACAATGCAATAGATGAAGCTACTGCAGGATATTGCCAGCATATAAAAATAACCATTGCAGAGGAAGATGGCATAGACACAGCAGAAGTTAGTGATGATGGCAGGGGCATACCTGTTGACATAATGCCAAAATTCAACAAGCCTGCGCTTGAGATAATAATGACTTCATTGCACAGCGGGGCGAAATTTGACAACAAAATTTACAAGGTTTCCGGTGGCCTGCACGGCGTCGGCCTTACTGTTGTCAACTCGCTGTCAGAGTATGTGGTAGCAACCATAAAGAGAGATGGCAAGACATACAGGCAGACCTTCAGCCGCGGGCTTCCAACTTCGCAATTAGAGGTTGTCGGCACTACAGAAGAAAGGGGCACAACCATAAAGTTCAAGCCGGATACAGAAATTTTTTCGGTTAACAAATTTGACACAACTGCATTGGAAGAAAGGCTTAGGGATGTATCCTATTTAAGCCAAGGCATTGAGATAAAGCTTATTTATGAAAGGGAGGGCGATAAGCAGGAAAAGCTCTTTTATTCTAATGCGGGGCTTCGGGATTTCATAGATTACATAAGAAAGGACCGCGTTGCGCTTACAAACCCCATATTCATAAGCAAGGAATCTCCATCCATTAAGATTGACCTTGCACTGCAGTATACAACAGATTATGGCGAAGAGCTCATATCCTTTGTAAACAAGATAAAGACGAGCGAGGGGGGCACCCATGTCATAGGCTTCCATACCGCGCTGACAAGGGCAATCGGCAATTACATTCAGAAAAACATAAAGAAGGACAAGCTCGCAATAACTGGCGATGACACGCGCGAAGGGCTTATTGCAATCTTATCAATACAAATGCGCGATCCGGAATTTGAAGGCCAGACAAAAGAGCGCCTGGGCAATTCCACTGTAAAAAATGACATTGACAGCATGCTTTATTCGGCGCTTTCAACTTACTTTGAGGAAAATCCCTCTGAAATTGCAAAGATAGTGAAAAAAGTCCAGATAGCGGCAGAAGCAAGGGAATCGGCGCGGAGGGCAAGGGAACTTGCAAGGAAGAAAAGCATCTTCGACGGCCCTATCCTTTCAGGGAAGCTTGCTGACTGCACAAACGATGACCCTGAAAAAGCAGAGATATTTATTGTAGAAGGGGAGAGCGCTGCCGGGTCAAGCAAGCAGGGCAGGGACAGGTTCTTCCAGGCAGTTCTTCCATTAAGAGGGAAAGTGCTCAATGTAGAAAAAGCAACCTCCGACAAGATATTTGGCAACAAGGAGTTTCATTTGATGGTTACGGCATTTGGCACTGGCATGCTTGAATCATTTGACATAAACAAATTAAGGTATGACAAAATTATCTTTCTGACTGATGCGGATGTTGATGGAAGCCATATACGCACATTGCTTCTTACCTTCTTCTACAGGTACCTTAAGCCATTGATAGAAAACGGCAATGTTTACATCGCGCAGCCGCCATTATACAAAATATCAAAGGGCAAAAATGTTGCATATGCTTATTCAGATTCAGAACTGGAGGAAAAGATGAAGCTGTTTGACGGCGATGCTTCTGTGCAAAGGTACAAGGGCCTTGGCGAAATGAACCCGCCGCAGCTGTGGGAAACCACCATGGACCCGCAGAGAAGGATACTTAAGAAAATAACCATAAGGGATGCGGAGCTTGCCGATTCGCTGTTTGCAATTCTTATGGGGATAAACACTGAAGAACGCAAAAAGTTCCTTGTAGAGCACGCAAAGGAAGTAAATTTCCTTGATGTATGAGGTAATTAAATGCCAGAGATATTGGAGGCGCCAATTGAAAAGGAAATGCAGTCTAGCTACATTGACTATGCAATGAGCGTCATCGTTGGCAGGGCATTGCCTGATGTGCGGGATGGCCTCAAGCCAGCGCAGCGCAGGATACTGTATGCAATGTACAAGCTTGGCAATACCCACAGCCAGCCTACAAAGAAGAGCGCAAGGATTGTCGGAGAAACCATGGGCAAGTACCATCCGCATGGGGACATGGCAATTTATGATACGCTGGTAAGGCTTGCCCAGCCTTTTACTATGAACCACATACTTGTGGAAGGGCAGGGAAACATGGGCTCCATTGATGGCGACCCCCCTGCTGCATCGCGTTATACTGAGGTAAGGCTTACAAAGTTTTCCGAGGAGCTTCTTGACGGCATAGAAAAAGATGCAGTGAAGATGGTGCCGAATTTTGACAATACAGAGACAGAGCCATGGATACTTCCAGCCAGGATTCCAAACCTCCTTGTCAATGGCAGTTCAGGCATTGCAGTAGGCGTCGCTACGAACATATTGCCGCATAATCTTTCAGAGGTATGCAATGCAGTTATTGCCTATATAGACAATAATGAGATAACTCCGGGCGAGCTTTGCGCCTATATAAAAGGGCCGGATTTTCCTACAGGTGGCATAGTTTTTTATGATGAAAGGCTTAAGGCTTCATATCTTACAGGAAGAGGTTCAGTTACGATACGCGGTAAGGCAGACACAGAAGAAAAAGATGGAAGGAGCAGCATAATAATAACAGAGATGCCTTATAACGTAAACAAGGCGCAGTTTGTTGAAAGCATTGCAAGGTTAGTAAGGGACAAGGTAATAGCAGGCATTTCAGACATAAGGGATGAAAGCGGCAAGGAAGGCGTAAGGGTTATTATAGAGCTAAGGAAGGATGCAAATGCCGATGCAATCCTTAATCTGCTGTATAAGCATACGCAGCTTCAGGTTTCCCTGCCTGTAATGAACATTGCAGTAATGGACAATTCCCTTCTTACCCTTAACATAAAGCAGTTCATAAAGGCTTTTGTGAACCACCGTTTCAATGTCATAACCAACACAACAAAATATGACTTAGGCATTGCAAAGGACCGCCAGCACATCGTATCCGGGCTGATAATTGCTGTAAACAACATAGACGATGTCGTTGCGCTTATAAGGAAAAGCACTGATGCAAAGGCTGCAAAGGCCTCACTGATGGCCAGGTACTCTATTTCAGAGAAGCAGGCAAATGCAGTTCTAGACATGAAGCTCAGCAAGCTTACAAGCCTTGAAATCTCGTCACTGCTTGCTGAAGAAAAGGCCCTGGAGGAGCAGATTTCATCATTGAGCAGCATACTTGCAGATCCAGCAAAAGTCTATGGCATGATACGCGATGAAACAATAGACATAAGCAAAAAATACGGCAGGGACAGGAGAACAAAAATAGAAGAGGCAGAAGCAGAGGTATTTTTTGATGAAGATCTCATACAGGACTATGATGCGGTTGTAATACTTACAATCAATGGCTATGTAAAAAGGATGCCTTTTGAGGTATTCAGGCAGCAGGGCAAAGGCGGCAAAGGGATCAAGGCGATAGACCTTAAGGAAGGGGATTATGCAAAGCAGACAATAAAATGCAGGGTAAAGGATCTCCTTCTTGCAATAACAAGCAAGGGGCGCGCATATACCTTAAAGGCATATGCCATACCCGAAAGCGACAGGTATTCATCTGGGAAGGCAGCGGTAAACATCGTTGCATTAGATGAAGGCGAAAAGATATCAAAGTTCATAAACATAAGCAATGCAAATGAAATGTTTATAGTATTCCTTACAAGAAAAGGCTATGTGAAGAAGGTGCGCGCAGAAAAGTTCTTCAAGATAAGGAAGAATGGTATAATTGCAATAACCCTTGATCCTGGCGATTCAATAGCAGACGTATGCCTGTCAAACGGCAAGCAGCTTTTCATTTCAACTTTGCATGGCAAGGCCATACACTTCAATGAGGCGGATGTCCGCCCGATGAGCAGGATAGCACGGGGGGTAAGGGGCATAAGGCTTGCCAATGATGCTGCAGTCAACATAATTGCAATCGAAGGCAATGAGCTGATTGCCACTGTAACTGAAAAGGGTGTTGGAAAAGTAACAGAGGCTGAAAAATACAGGCTCCAGCGCAGGGGCGGAAAAGGCTTGCTTAATATAAAGATAAAGGAAAAGACTGGCAATGTAGTAATGTCTCTTGTTGCCAAGCAAGATGATGACCTTCTGCTTACAAGCTCAACGGGCCTTTCAATAAAGTTTCCTGCTGAGGAGGTAAGGCACACAGGCAGGGCGGCAAGTGGCGTGAGGCTTATGTCTCTTCCTGTTGGAAGCACAGTGATAGACGCGCAGGCGGTGCCGCACGATTCCGGCAGCTCGCAAAATGGCGGCGCACTGGCAAGCGATGGCAGCCCAGGCAACGAAAAAGATAGCCAAGCGGGCAATGCGGAAGACAATGGCTAAAGACAAGCAGGCATTATTGCACTGTCCAGTACTTCTTTGTCCTTACAAACTGCTTCTGTGCCTCAACAAGGTCTGAAAAGAAATCCCTGTCATTTTCCTTGAACATGCGAAGCACCCTTGCAGCCGTTGCATCGCCTATGCCATAGGTGCACAACGCAACCGCCGCCCTTCCGCCATATGCATTGAAAAGCGATGCCTCTGCAAGCATCTGCTTTTTTATGCCTAGCTCTTTTTTTGAAAGCTTCTTCTTTTCAAGCCCCTTTTTAACTACCTCCTCATATTCATCCAATCTCCTTGCAATCATTGGGCTTCCGCAGCTTGGGCATTCTATGCTTCTGCTCTTGCTTATGCCTTCAAGCTTCCTTGTGAAGCTGAAGCCACAGTATGTGCACAGCATGTCTATTTTCTTTGAAAGCATATGCTGCATAAATGCGTCAAGTATCATGCTGTTTGGCGCAAGAGGCATGATAAGCTCTTTTGTTGAATAAACAGACCCAAGTATAGCCTGCCCAAAAGGGGATATGCTGTTGCTGTACCTTTCTATTATGTCACTTGCTTTTATGCCTTTAAAGAACTGCTTTAATGTGGCAATATCAAAATGGTTATGCATAAGCTCTCTAATTGTTTCCGTATAAACAGGGCTGTCCTTCATAGCTTTTGCAATCTTTTTTGCCAGGTTCTTTGCGATTGCTGCGTCCTTGTCTATAATGCCAAAGAATTTTGCCACCTCTATAAACTTGTAGGTAAACAGATCTGTATCTATTGCTGCTGCCCTTGCCAGCTCCTCTATATTGCTGGCATCAATTGAAAGAAGCATGCCCTTTATGTCTATATCATCTGCAAGCTCAAAAAATATCATGTAAGGCGTGCTTCTTACAGATATGCTCCTTCCTGTTATCGCTATCAGCCTGTGCACAAGGATTCTTGCCAATGCATCATTTGCCAGTGTGCCCAAAGGCAGGTATACCGCCTTGTAGTCTTTTCCTACTTCGATTTCAACCTTGCTTTTTTCAGGGATAAATGCCTGCCTTTGCTTTTCCACCAATGCCTGCACTACCTTGTTTTCCTGCGGCTCAGAAAAAAGTTCATATACTTTTTCGGCAGTGCAGTGCGCAACCGGCATGTCCTCTCCTTCCCAGTCCGGTATCGCCGCATCAAAATCCTCATCAGGCTCTGCAGTTATCACATTTTCATCAATGCTTATAACCTTCCATGGCAATCCCTTTGTTATAAATGTAACTCCCTCTTCAATGTAGCTTTCCACGAACCTTTCATCAAGCGCAGAGACAATCTTTCCCGTGTAAAAATCCTTTACAAGTACCTTTTTGGAATCTGATATAAAGCTTATGTGCTCATAATAAAACGGCCTTGTCCTTCCCGTAGGCTCCAGCTCTTTGCCTCTTAGCGCAAGCATCCTTTCAGCCATAAATGCAAGCACCGCATCAAATTCATTTCTTTCAAGGCTTCTGTATGCATAAGAATTTCTTATGCATAGGTATGCATCGTCATCTTTCATCTTTCCCCTTTCAAGAAGCATGCCGCAAAGCTGGTGCATAAGCACATCTAATGCGCCTTCATGTATGCTTATATCTTCAAGCACCCCGTTTTTTACATTGTCGCATATAGCAATCGCTTCAAGCGCATCTATTGCACTGTTAGATATTATTACGCCTTTTGCCGTCCTTTTTTCAGTGTGCCCCGCCCTTCCCACCCTTTGAAGAAGGCGGACTGCCTGCCTTGGCGAGCCGTATTGTATTACCATGTCTATATTGCCGATGTCTATGCCAAGCTCAAGCGAGCTTGTTGCTATTACGCTTTTCAGCTTGCCATTCTTGAAGCTGTCCTCAATGCTGATCCTTTCAAGCCTGTCAAGCGAGCTGTGGTGTATCCCTATGCCGCCGAACGGTTCCCTTCTTTCTATGTATGTAAGCCTGCTTCCTATTGCCTCTACAATCTGCCTTGTGTTTGCAAAGATCAGCACAGATTTTGAATCTTTTATATAATCAATGATCTTTCCTATCCTTGCGGAAGACAATGGATCCATTTCAAATCTTGATGCCGCATCTGCTATGCTTGCCTTTGCCTCATAAGGCAGCTCCACCTTTATGTCAAGCTTTTTTCCCTCATCAGCATTAACTACCTCGCAGCTCCTGTTTCCGCAAAGAAACCTTGCAATCTTTTCCGCATCGCCAACCGTGGCACTTATGCCTATCCTCTGGAACTCTTTTTTTGTATGCCATGCAAGCCTTTCCAGCGCAACTGAAAGCTGGGTACCGCGCTTGCTGCCTGCCAGCTCATGTATCTCATCTATTACTACTGTATCAACTTTTGACAGTGCCTCTGCAAAGCTTTTCGCAGGGAGTATATTTTCCAAGGTCTCGGGGGTTGTTATGAGTATCTGCGGCTTCCTCCTTGCCTGCCTTGCCCTTTCGCTTGGCGTTGTGTCCCCGTGCCTTATGCCTATCGTTACATTTGCCGTTTTGCATATCTCCTCTAGCCTTTTAAGCAGGTCCCTGTTAAGCGCCCTCAATGGCGTTATATACAGTACAGAAATGCCTTCGCTCTTTTTCTTTGCAATTCTGTTTATTATAGGGAGCATGGCCGCCTCTGTCTTGCCGGAACCTGTAGGCGCTATAATAACGCAGTTCTTACCTTTTCCAACTACAGGCATTGCCTTTTTCTGGATCTCGGTAAACCTTCCGTATTTTTCCAAAAAAAGGTCCACAACATTCATTTGATCCTTTTTCTGTGTATGTATTTGATGGCAATTACCGCAATAAGGACAAAAGCCAGTATCCCTATTGCCCAAAATACCTCCCTATTTATAAGATAAAAAGTTATCGGCTCTCCATTTTTAGCAGCAAAGGGAATGCTTATGCCATCAAAGTATACGCTGCCTGTGGCAATGCCAGGCACGTCCGGTAAGTGGAGCATGCCATTGCTGCCTGTGTAATATGTTGATGTAGTCCCATTTCCAAAGTTAATAGTTACTGTTGCGTTTACTGGAATGTGCATTATGCTGTATGTAAACAAAGTTATATTGTAAATCGGAAGGGATAACTTCACCGTTTTTGGCGAAGTTACATTTACCGAATATGCAACAGGTATATAAGCGCCTTTATAATTTACACCTGTTATATTTATCGTTTGGCCTGCAAAGGCAAAGAAGCTTGAAGGCACATTGCCAATGCTTGTACTGTATTCATTAGCATATACCTCATTGCCGTATGCATCCTTGCTTACAATATTTACTAAGTACTGCTTTTCATAAATTGCAGTCAAAAATGTCGCATTGTGCACTGCAAAAGCCATGCTATTTTTATTGTAACTATTGCCCCACGAAACAAATGCCATCCTTTCATTGCTTCCCATGCTTATATTTTGCGGCGCATAAACATGTGCAACGCTTCCGTTGCCATACCATCCGCTTCCAGTTGCATTTCCATACATCGATGTTGCATTTACCTCGTATTCTATTGTCCAATTCGCCTTTAGCATATTGGGGCCAGCCATTTTTATGCTTCCATTTGATGCAGTAATATTGGTTCCATTCCAGCCATTAAAGGCTGCCCTTTCTCCATATCCTATGGCATATATGGCTTTGCCTACAGAGAAATTAGCAATGCTTCCATTGCCATACCATCCGCTTCCATATGTAATGCCATAGGGGCTTGTCACATTTAAATAATATTGCAGCTTCCATTCCGCCTCTTCAGTGGCATTTCCATTTATTATAAGAGATGCATTCAGATCATTTCCGGTATATGAATTTTTCCCGCTCCCTTTCCATCCTATAAAAACTGCCCTCTCGTTGCTCGAAATATAATAATACCTGCTTGTCCCTATACTTGCAATTGTCCCTGGCCTATATGCCTCAACAGATGCCACATTGCCGTATTTTGACTTTATGGTAAGGTAATAGCTATAATTCCATAGCATGCTTCCATTTGTATCTAATGGCATCCCAGAACCTACCTCAAAGTAATTTGCATAATTGCCTACCTCTTTTACTCCATAAAGGTTTGGCAGGTTAGTTTCGCTGCCAGTACCATAACCTATGTATGCATATGCCTCTGATATGGGCATCCATTCGCCGTTTTCATATACGCTGAAATTCTTGAATTTCACAGGAAGCATTACATCTTTATTTGATGAGGCATTTGCTGTTTCTGCAAATGCAGCAGGCATGAATGCACCGGAGCTATTTGCATTGAGGTTGACAGTTCCTATAGCATTTCCATTGAGGTATATGGTCCATACATTTCCTGCAGATGTAAAGGAGTAAGTATTGAAAGAGCCAATAGGCCCAGCAGAGTTGTTAGGCCCTACTGCACCATAAAAGCCGCTGCTTGACTTCCCTGGAAAATATTCCCAGAACCATGCCGGATAACCTGCTGTTAACATAACATGGCCGGTGCAGCCTTCAGGCGAGCAGTATGCTGGATAACTTCCTGATGTGTTAACTATCTCATATCCTACCTGCAAAAATGCGCCGTTTTCCAAGTTTTCTCCAACCCAGAATCCAAACGAACCTTTGCTTATATTCTGCGGGTATACTGTTTCTATCTGGGCGCTTGCCCCGTTGTTGAATGCAGAATCCTGCCCTCCCCTTGCCCCAGACTGGAACCAGTACTGTGCGCTTATGCTTTCAGCAAGCATTGCCAGTATCAAAACAGCATATAACGCATAAAACAGCCTCATCAACTCAGCCTATAATGCTTCCC
>JABEBX010000678.1_pt1 | contig 10705 bp, 11 predicted proteins | sample 7245971 | NCBI WGS metagenome assembly JABEBX01 (sample SAMN14506365, study PRJNA622280) | hot springs metagenome | biome: hot spring [ENVO:00000051]|acidic hot spring [ENVO:00002120]; feature: spring [ENVO:00000027]|sediment [ENVO:00002007]; material: sediment environment [ENVO:01001048]...
CTTCAAACGTGTCTTTTCAAAAGCCATCATCACAGGCTAATTTTTTTGCAATTACATATGGGAACAATGAACTTGTAACTGTCGGAGGAAAAGGAGTGATTCTTTTATCAAAAAACGGAATGAAATGGAGAATAGTTAAAAAAATAGGCTCTGAAAATACGCTTAATGGTGTTGCTTACGGTAATAATAAATTTGTGGCAGTAGGAAATTGGGGAACGTTTTTAATATCCAATGATGGAATAAATTGGCGCACAATAAATGTAAAAGTATTCCCAAAAGGAGAAAACAACATCTATATAAAAAGAGACATTGCAGCCATAACTTATGGTAATAATGAATTTGTGGCAGTAGGGTGGGGGGGAACGATTTTAACCTCAACAGATGGTATAACCTGGATAAAAAGAAATTCCAAAACTTACTGTCTACTTACAAGTATTGCTTATGGCAATAATGAATTTGTGGCAGTAGGAGATACATGGGCTCCAAGCGGTTGGAAGGGCACAATTTTAACTTCAAAAGATGGTATAACCTGGACAGAAAATAGATTTAAGACTGAAAATTGGCTTAGTCAGGTTATTTACGGTAATAATGAATTTGCGGCAGTAGGTTGGAAAGGAATAATTTTAACTTCAAAGAATGGTATAATTTGGACAAAAAGAGATTCTGGAATAGATCTTAATATTCAGGGAATAACTTATGGGAATAATAAATTTGTAGCTGTAGGGTGGAATGGATTGGTATTAACCTCCAAAAATGGAATAAACTGGACAGCAAAAAATTCAAGAACAAACAATAATCTTTATGGAGTTATTTATAATAACAATAAATTTATAATAGTGGGTAAAGGTGGTACGCTTATTCAAACAAATCACATATAGTTAGGTATCTATTCCTCTGTATTGTTAGTAACTTCCTCTGTTATTTCCTTGGGAAGTTCTCCCATTTCTTCCAATTCATGACCCATTTTTTCGAGATTTTCTCCAATGATTTGCAGGTTTTTTCCCAAACTCTGGACAATATCCCCCATTTTTTCTAATTTTCTGTCTATTTCTTTCAGTCTTTCAATGGGTTCTTTTATTCTTTCAGATATATTAAATATATTTCTCATTATTTAAGTGTATCATCTTTGCGGGTTATAATACAAAAAAAAGTATTAAGGATTGAGAAAATCCTTTCTTAATTTTCCCTGAATATCTAAAATATATTCGTCCAAAATTTGTTTGTTTTCATCTGTGGTGTTTAAAAACAGACCTCCACAGTAATAATCAAATCCATGTCTTATAATGTTTTTTATTAAAAAATTAGATTTAAAAACATGAATCTGATGTTTATAAACCATGCTAATTTCCATTTCATAGGATACCCCGACTGTCAAAGACTCAAGACATTGAATTCTTACACCTTTAAAGTTAATGTCAACTGCATGAGCGCCCAACTGGGAAGAAAAATTTCCTTTTTCTTTTAAAGAAACGGATAAAGATGGAACAGGCAGTCTTTTTTCTGATCTCCTATCGGCTATGATCGGAGAACTATCAACGACAATAAATTTTTCCATTGAAGGACAAAAAAGCTTGCCGGAAAACATATAGGTTTTATTTAATATTTCAAAAAATATATTGCAATGTTCATTCATTTTACCGTCAAATTCCACATTGGGCTTATCAGGTTTGAAAAATAGTTCTTGTTTTTGACCAATTTCAATAAGATACATAATTATATTTCTATTATGGCATTCAAGCGTAAACTGCTTAATTTGCTTTAAATTTATAATATCCATATTATCACCCCATATAAATATTACTCTTTTAAAAGCAAAAAAAGCAACACTTGATATTTTATCAAAATAAACCAGGGAGAGTATTTCATTAAAGCAGGATAAAAATCCATTAACTACTCACACCCCATGTACTTGAAAAATTCAGCCACTGATAGGTATATTGAAGGATATATTTTTCAAGAACATTTTTGGTTTCTTCCAGATAAAAATCTATTTTCTCTGTATCCGAAATATCCAAAGGCGGATTTCCTAAATTTTGGAATAAAAGAGTATATCCGTCTTTATCGTAAACAAGAAATCCTGCAAGATATTTGGCCCCGGTTTTAACTGCTAATGTTGCAGGCCCTCTTGGAAGTACAGCTGCCTTGCCCATAAAATTTATTCTTGTCCCTTTTTCAGTAAAAACCCTGTCTCCAAGTACAGCAACAATTTCATTTTTTCTTAAGGCTTTTAAAATTTCTTTGGTACCTATTATTGTTTCAATAACATTAATTCCTGCTTTTTTTCTTATTTCAGTAAAAAGTGTTGCTATGTCTCTGGATTTATAAGGCAAGGCAACGGCATTTAATCTAAAACCAAGTGAAGCCGTCAATCCGCCGGCAAGTTCCCAATTACCAAGATGCGCTGTTAAAATAATCACACCCTTTTTATAGGTTAATGCTTCTTCAACATTTTCTACTCCTTTAACCTTAAGGTTTTTAAAAAAATATCTCTGGTTTTTGGGCAAACTCAAAAAATCTGTCATATATTGTGCAAAGTGATAATAATTTCTTTTAACATTCCTTCTCAAATCCCTTCTGGTAAGAGTTTTACCTTCTTTTTGGTATTTATACTGCAGCACAACATTTAAATTTTCAGTAATGTTTTCTTTAACGCTTTTTCTCCAAACAAATGCAGTATAGTATCTGAATTCTGAAATCCTTCTGGAAATAAAATAACAAAATTTAATTGGAAGAGTAGAACCAAGAAAATATGCGAATCTATAAATAATATAATCTATGCAATGGTTTTTCATAATGTAAATTTTCTACGGTTCTCTATTGACTCTTTTAAAGTTTTAGGGTCAACGTATTCAATTTCACTGCCTACAGGCATTCCATAGGCTAATCTGGATATTTTTATGTTTCTTTCTGAAAAAAGTTTTATAAGGTAATCTGCGGTAATTTCGCCTTCGGGAGTTGCATTTGTAGCAATTATAATTTCATCAATTTTTTCTGTATCTAATCTTTTAAAAATAGATTGAATATTTAATTGTTCCGGCCCTGTTTTTTCCATAGGATTGATTCTTCCTCCAAGCACATGATAGTATCCATCAAATCCTGCTTTTTCCATTGCAATAAGGTCCTTAACCTCTTCAACAATTGCCAGCACTTTTTTTCTCGTCCCATCCCGGCAGATATTGCAAATTTCGTCTTCAGTAATATTAAAGCAAATCTTACAAAGTCTGATTGTGGTTTTAAGTTTTGCTAAATTTTCTATAAATTCGTCTATAAACGTTTTATCCGCTTTTAACAAGAAATTTATAATTCTTTCAGCGCTTTTCGGACCGATTCCGGGTAATTGTTCAAATTCTTTCAGTATATTTCTTATAGTTTTAGGATATGCTTCCATAATGTTTAGAGATATTTAAAAGGGCATGTTATCAAATGGCAAATCTCCAAAACGGCTTTTTAATTCCGCCTGTACCATCCTTTCCATTTCTTTCCGCGCAATCTGATATGTATTAAGTATGGCTTTTTCCAAAAAGGTTTTATGATGCGGAGAAAGCAAATCAGATGATATTTCTATAGAAAGAATCTCCATTTTGCCATTCATTTTTATTTTTATTTTTTCATCTTTTGAAGATGCCTCAACTATCTTGTCGGAAAGTATTTTTTGCAACTGTGAAGCATGTTTTTTCATCTGTGCTGCCTGTTTTAACATTTCAAACATATTTGCCATTGTCATTCCTCCGTTTTAATTATTTCTCCTTCAAAAAAATCAACTATTTTTTTTATAGATGACGTATTTTCCTGAGAATCTTTAATGTCTTCTTTAACCAAAGAATAGGAGATATTATAATGAAAACCAATAATTTTTTCAATAGTTTTTTCTACATAAGTTATATTATCCTTATTCTGGACCATGGAATAATGGAATTTCATTCTTTCAGGAAAGCCGATATACAAACAATTATTTTCTATTTTTATGGGTCTGCCTTCTTTTAAATAAGCGTTAAGGGTCATTTTCTTTTTTTTAATCTCCTCCAAAATTTTTTTCCAGTCTTCTTCAGTAATATTTTTTATTTCTGAAATTCTATTCTCCGGCTCTTTCGGATTTTCAGTTTTTTCTTTATTTTTTTCCTCATCAGATTTTGTCTGGATTGTTTGCAGTATAGGTTCTGAATTTATGTTTTTAGCAGGAACGTTCAAATTTTTAGAAAGTTTAACAAGAAGAATTTCACCGAAGATAATTTCCAGCGGCTCATATTTTGATTTTTCTTTCATTTCAAGCGTTGTTTCTATACCTTTTAAGATTTGTTCAAAAGATAACAAAGAAAATTCTTCCAGATATTTTTCATTTATAGAAGGCTCTGGAAGGATCTGTAAATTAAGTTTTTTAAAAAGCAATAATCTGAGATTTTGAATAATCTCATTAAAAAAATTGGATAGTTCTTTTCCCTGTTCCATAAAATCATGAAAAAGCTGAATGGCTTTTGGTGTATCCCCTGCGCATAAAAACCTTATTAACTTCCATATACTTTCCTGATCTATTACTCCAAGAATATCTTCTGTTAATTCAAGCGTTATGTTTCTTTCCTTTGAAAGAATCAATAACTGGTCAATATATCCAAGAACATCCCTCATAGAACCTGAACTCATAGATATTATTTTTTCAAGAGCCTGCGGGTCAATGGTATAATTTTCATTTTGCAGAATAAATTTTGTTTTTTCTGTAATTTCTTTTATCGTAAGCGGCTTAAACTGGTATTTCTGACAACGAGAAACTATTGTCTGCGGTATATCTTCAAGACTTGTTGTGGCAAAAATAAATTTTACATAAGAAGGCGGCTCTTCAATGGTTTTTAACAAAGCATTAAAAGCATGGAGCGTCAACATATGCACTTCATCAATAAGGTAAACCTTAAATCTGCTTTTTGCCGGCCTCAGTAAAACGTTTTCACGAAGATTTCTTATCTCATCTATTCCACGGTTTGATGCTCCATCTATTTCAACAAAATCCAGTGATGTTCCTGATATGATTTCTTTACAAAATTCACATTCATTGCAAGGTTCTACCAAAGGTCCTTTTTCACAATTAAGACTTTTTGCAAGTATTCTTGCCACAGAGGTTTTCCCTGAACCTCTTGGCCCTGAAAAAAGAAATGCATGCGCAATTCTGTTTTCTTTAATTGAATTCTGCAATTCCCTGACAATAGGTTTTTGCCCGATAACTTCTGAAAATCTTTGCGGTCTGTACTTACGGGCAAGAACTATATACATCTCTGATAAATATTCGGTTTTAGTCATAAATAATAATACCTTTATAAATTATAAACTGCCAAGGAATCTTAAGGCATCAAAAAAGATTATAAGAAGTCCTATCCCTAAGATTACACATGAATCTATAAGCATAAGGATTTTTATATCAGGTTTATAAATTGTAGTGGGGACTACGGCCTTATCAAGAACCTGAATCGGCAATATATTTTTTGATTCAGAAATTCTTGATTCTTCCAATTGCTTATTCAATGAAGAAAGAATTGCTTCTTTTGTTGAAATATTTTTTTGAAGGTTTGATAAACTTTTTTTATATCCTATAACTTCATCAATTTGTTTTTCTAAATCTGCTATTTCAATCTTAGTCTTTGCAATCTTTTTAGTATCTGTCGGTTCTGTTTGTTTAATTATTTGCAGGGTTAATTTTTCTTTTATCAGCCTGCCCATTAAATAATCTGAAATAGAACTCAATCCTTCTGTTCCATTATTGATAATTATTATATTGCTTTTCTTTTCAATCTTATTTGTTTTATCTTCAAGAACATTTAATTGTCCGGATATTTTTTTTATATTTTTTTTTATGGAAATTCTGTTTTGTGTTGCAGATGCGGTTGTTAAATTATAAAGAATCTTGTTGAGATTTTCACAGAAAAAATTTGCTATTCCAGCAGCGGTTTTTGGATTCCTGTCTATAACGTCTATTTTTATAATTTTATGCCCGACCTCTGAAATCTTGATGTTCTTTTTAAGGTCATCTCTGAGTATATCTAAATTTTGTGTGCCATATTCTACGGATAATCCAAAATTTTTAACTATTTTATCCAGCATTCCGTTGCTGTTTAAAATTGATAAAAGCACCTCAGAAGAAATATTCGTTTGTGTAGTCTCTATAGGTTTTAAAATTTCTGTTGTTGCACGATAATACTTTGGGGAAACAATATAAAATACTACACTACCTATAATTACTAAAATATAAACAATCAGTATATACTTTAAATGAATTTTCAATATATCAAAAATTTTGTTTTTACGTACTATTTCTTTCATGTATAATCACCTTTATGATTACCCCACCCTGAGATTTTCTTATTCGGAGGGGGTGGGATTTGAACCCACGATCCCTTTTGAGGATACACGCTTTCCAAGCGTGCGCACTCGGCCGCTATGCGACCCCTCCAGTAAATATAATTTAGATTGTTATTTTTTTAATAGGTTTTCCAACCGTTTTTGATGCACAACAATAGAAACTTCAGCCCTTGTTCTTTCTATTAAAGACCTCATTGCATCCACTGACCTTCTCAATCCGCGTGTAAGCGCCTCCTGGTAGTCAAAAGAAATAAGAAAGTAATAAAATTCATCCATAGCATTAAGAAGTTTTTCAACGTTTTCCATTTCATCTCTTCTTATACAGTCAAGTATATGCCTTCTTATTTCACCTATTGCCTCGGAAATCCCATGGAGATAACTTATTCTGTCAAATTCCATGCCTGGAGTAAAAAGTGTTTCTTCTTTTAAAATGTAGTATGTAATAAGACCCTCCATAAGCTCTTTTTCAGCATTATGAAGAAAGCCCGCAAAATAAATTTCAGGAAACTTATTCAAAGTGGCTTTTGCTTCTTTTAACAATTCAGATGCCTGTTGAAGAAGAGACATACTTTCTTTAAAATCCTGCTGATGAATTTTTTTGATAGCCTTTGCAGAAAGCCTTGTAATCTGCCTGCATAAATCAAGTCCTTTTTCTCTTGATTTATCCTCTGAATCAAAAAACTCTTTTGTATTAACAAGAATTTTTTCCAACTCCTCAATTTTTTTTATATTTTTCCCCATAATAATTTACCAGTTCTTTTTCTATTTTTGAAAGTTCTATTTTGTTTATCAGCGCATAATAGGTTTTTTCCATTTTTTTTGCTCCTGCCTCTTTTCTGTTTTCTATCAATTCCATGAAATTCTGTACCATCATATATTTACATCCAAAAATTTTTGCCCCTTCCAGAATTTGTCTGTCATCCGTAACAACAATATATTCTCCATTTTTATTGTTTTCTGAAATTATTTTAATAATTTTTTCATCTGCGGAAATATCTCCGGAATAAATAATCTTTATACCCCAACGACCTGTTAGCTTTCCTACTCCGTCAAAAACAATTATAAAATTTATAGAAGGATGTTTTTTTTTATAATTTTGTACAAAAGAAACAAGCTTTATCTGTCCTCCTTGTGATGAATAAATTTCTGCCTGTTTCAAATAAGAACTTCTTATAATGTTATATCCATCAAGAATATATTCCATAACTTATACCGTCTTGATTTCATCAATATAGCTTTGTTGGCTTTAGTATTATAAACACTTTTCCGTTTTCTCTACTATATTTATACATTTTTCACATAATTCTTCAAATTTATGATTTTTTCCAACTGTAGGATGATATATCCAGCATCTTGCGCATTTATTATTGGACGTTTTTTTAATAACAATATCAAATGATTTTGATGTTTCCGACTTCTCAACGTTTACTTCAGAAACAAGCAGAAGATTTGCAAGATAAGGCTGAAAATGATTTAAAAATTCATAACCATCAGTGCCGATCATTATGTCAATTTTAGCCTGCAGGCTGCTGCCAATCTCTTTAGCAATTCTTTTTTCCTCAAGCATCTTTAAAACATTTTTTCTGAAATCCAAAAATTTATCCCATTGTTCAATAATTTTTTTATCATAATCTTTAACAGTGGGCCATTCTTCAAGAAAAACACTTTCCTTTTTATCAAAAGGAATTAATTGGTATGCCTCTTCGCATGTAAAAGAAAGAACCGGAGATAAAAGCTTGATTATTACAAAAAGAATTTCATAGAGAACTTTTTGAGCTGTCCTTCTTTCACTGGAATCTTTCCCATATGTATATAGCCTGTCTTTAAGATAATCCAGGTAAAAGGCTGAAAGATCTAAGTTGCAAAAATCAAAAATTTCCTGAACTCCTTTGTTGAACAAAAATCGTTCATAATAGTCTGTTACGTCATTTACAAGTTTTTGTGTTTTATTAACAGCCCATCTATCCACTTCAAATGTATAATCAATATCCATATAAATTTTTGGATTAAAATCATGGACGTTTCCAAGAAGATAACGGATTGTATTTCTTGTCGTGCGGTAAACCACAACAAGATGGTCTATAATCTGCTGTGATATTCTCAGATCCTGCTGATAATTTTCTGATAATGCCCATAACCTTAAAATATCCGCTCCATATTTACTTATTATTTCCTGTGGAGTTATAGCATTTCCAAGGGATTTTGACATTTTTCTGCCTTCAGCGTCCACTACAAATCCATGCGTAAGTACCTTTTCAAACGGCGCTCTTTTTTCAAGAGCGCAAGCGGTTATCAAAGAAGTTTGAAACCATCCCCTGTGCTGGTCACTTCCTTCAAGATAAAGATTCGCAGGCCATTTAAGAAACGGTCTGGACTTAAGTACGGCCGCATGACTTACACCTGAATCAAACCAAACATCAAGAATGTCTTTTTCTTTTTCAAAATCTGCACCTTTGCAAAAGGGACATAAAAATTTCTCAGGAAGCAGTTGCCCTGCTTCTTTTTCAAACCATACGTCTGAACCATGTTTTTCTACAAGATTCATTGTATTGTTGATTGTTTCCCGGGTACATATTGGTTTACCGCAATTTTTACAATAAAAAACAGGAAGCGGCACTCCCCAAAGCCTTTGTCTTGAAAGACACCAATCAGGTCTTGTTTCCACCATACTCCCTATTCTGTTTTTCACCTCTTCAGGTATCCACTGCGTAGTATTGATTTGCTCTTTCATAAGTTCGCGTAAACCATCCTTGTCAATATTTAAAAACCACTGCTTTGTAGCGCGAAAAATAACAGGATTTTTACATCTCCAGCAATGCGGATAAGAATGTGTATAGTTTTCCTCAAAAATAAGAAAGCCTGTATCTGCCAATTTTTTCACTATGCTCTTATTCGCATCAAAAACAGGCATTTTTTTAAATTCAGCCACTTCATCCGTAAATCTTCCTTTTTCATCAACAGGAGAAAGAATCGGAAGTTTATACTTTAATCCGGTCTGATAATCCTCGTATCCATGACCCGGCGCCGTATGCACACAACCTGTTCCATCCGATATTGAAACATAATTTGCAAGAACGACTATAGAATCCCTTTCAATAAAAGGATGCCTGCACACAATACCTTCCATCTGTTTACCTTTAAAGGTTTTTATTTTCTCTCCTTTTAGCCCTGTTTTTTCAAGAACTGTTTTAACAAGCGGTTCTACAATAACAAACAGTCCTTTTTCTGTTTTAACAAGAGCATAGTCAAAATCAGGATGTACGGCTATAGCTACATTAGCCGGAAGCGTCCATGGAGTGGTTGTCCAGATAAGGAAACTTATGTCTTCCCTGCCATCAAATAAATTTTTATACTTTTCTCTGACAGGGAATTTTACATATATAGAAGGGCTTGATGTATCATAGTATTCAACTTCCGCCTCAGCTAACGCAGTCTGACATTGCGAACACCAATAAATAGGCTTAACTCCCTGATATATAAATCCATCTAAATAAAGGGCGCCAAAAGTCTCTATGATTGTTTTTTCATACAATGGGTCAATGGTTAAATAAGGATTTTCCCAGTCAGCAAAAACCCCTAAACGTTTAAATTCCTCCCTTTGTATGGAAATAAACTTTTCAGCATAAACCCTGGCTTTTTTCCTGAAAGAAATAACATCCACCTGGTTTTTTTCCACCTTCATGTTTTGAAATATTTGATGTTCTATGGGCATTCCATGGCAATCCCAGCCGGGTATATAGGGAGTGGAAAAATTATATAGTTCTTTAAACTTTAAAATCGTATCCTTTAATATTTTATTAAGGGCTGTCCCAAGATGTATATGTCCATTTGCATACGGAGGTCCGTCATGTAAAATAAAACATACCTTGCCTTTGTTTTTCTCTAATATTTTTTTATAAATCTCCATGTTCTGCCAAAAACAAAGAATAGACGGCTCTCTCTTTGCAAGTTCCGCCTTCATTGGAAACTCTGTTTTTGGAAGATTTATCGTAGAGGAATAATCTTTCATTTTATTTTCTCCTAATAATTATTTCTCACTTATCAATCTATGCCTTTACTTTATTATTTATTTGCTTATTATAAACTTTTTTTGACAAACTACAAACATTTTATTAAAATTTTTGTAGTTATAATTTTAAAATTATATTATAATGAAAGGGAGGAATATATATGAAAGCAAAAGTTGATGAAAATCTTTGTACAGGATGCGGCTTATGTGTTGATATTTGTCCGGAAGTGTTTGAAATGGGGGATACAGTTTCAACTGTCAAGGTTGACATTGTTCCGCATGAATTTGAAGATAAGACCAAAGAGGCGGCTGAAAATTGCCCTGTAGAGGCTATTTCAATAGAAGAGTAATATT
>JABEBX010002156.1_pt1 | contig 10700 bp, 8 predicted proteins | sample 7245971 | NCBI WGS metagenome assembly JABEBX01 (sample SAMN14506365, study PRJNA622280) | hot springs metagenome | biome: hot spring [ENVO:00000051]|acidic hot spring [ENVO:00002120]; feature: spring [ENVO:00000027]|sediment [ENVO:00002007]; material: sediment environment [ENVO:01001048]...
CCTTTGCCTTGGGTTTCCGTTTTGGTTTAGGGGAAGGCTTCGAGCGATTTGCTTCATTCAGATATTGAGCAATCGACTTGGGCAGAATCTTGAAATCTTGCGTACTCATTGATTCAGCAATCTGCCTTGCACTGTATCCAGAATCCAAAAGGGATTTGATCTCATCAGCAAACTCATGAACAACTTCTTGTCGCGTGAGTTTTGTAGATTTTTCAGGTTCTTCGTTGCGAAGTGCGGCCAGCCCATTCTTTACCTCAGACAAAATTGTTTTATTGAAGCGTTGAGCCATTGCGCTATCCCCTGATTGAGTTCTTGTATTCAGTATATCCAGTGGGTTGTGCATAGCGCAACTCCTAAACTCCTATCTTGCAGGTACTCCTGCAGGTACTCCTGCTTTTAAGCACTCCTGCATGGGGCTTGAACCTTGTTTGGTTGCTTCTGCTGTCCTTGGTACAATGAAAAGGTTCCAGAAAACCGCTGCCATGAGGACGCCTTTTATGTTTGTCCCCCATTCCGACCTGTTTCGATCTCTTGTTTCCCAAAATCCTAATGCGGATTGCCTGTTGCGTATTGACAATGGCATATTATACGTCTATGTTAATGGTGCAGATTCTCGTCCATCTTTCGAAACAATTTCTTTGGAATTCGGTCAGAATCGAGTGACGCCTAGCAATTATCGGGCGAATTTGGAAAGGATCGTGGAAGATGTGCCGTTGTCTTGGGTTCCCAAGGTGACACTAGAGGCTGGTCTTTCGTTACAGGAATATATCAGGAGACAAACAGATGAAACAGACAGAAAAAATGACGCCAGAAGAAGCGGCGAGCTTTCTTCTCATGGCGAAGGCGGAACAACGGATGGCGGAAACTCCGGTACCGGAAGAGGACGTAGTGGAGAGCCGGAGAACCCGCAAGGAACTGGCAGACCGATACGGGCCGGGGATGGAAATCCATCGCTGCTTTTCCTCTGGAAAACCCAGAATCGGAAGCCATTTCTGGGTCTGTTGACCCAGTAGCAGAGTCTCCTGCCCCATCGCCAGATCTTTCATCGCCAGATGTCCCAGCGCCAGAATCTCCAGTGATCGCCGCGACAGCGGTTGCCGCGACAGCGGTTGCCGCGACAGCGGTTGCAGCAACATCCGATTCTCCATCTCCTGTCATGGATCCCTCGCCGGTGGCTGAAAACCTGCCGAGAGAGGACGCTGATATGGATTCCTCCATAGAAGAAGAACCAGCAGATACCCTTGTGCAGGATTCTGATTTTCTCTCATTCTTGCGACAAGATGATGTTACCATAGAGCAGATATTGCAGCATCCAACCTTTGCCAATACAGATTGGATGCAAGGTGGGAAAAATGAAATCTTTCGGTTGGACCCTTTTGTTGGTTGGGGCGGATTGCCAAAAATATTCCGTGATTCATCAGGAGAATTTGAAAAGGGATATGAGAAGTTGGGCGCTTCTCTGGAATCCTTGTTGACAAAAGAGGAATTGCAAAACGCCAGACGAACCACTTTGGACGCCCACTACACTTCGGCTGCAATCGCATCGGGCATGTGGAATGCTTTATCTGATATGGGATTGCGGAACGATTCCCTGATATTGGAACCGGCCATTGGTTCTGGAATTTTCGCGGGAACCCGTCCAGCGGCATTGGCAGGTAGTGGAGCCATGGTAGGTTGTGAACTGGATCCCATCACTTCTTCCATTGCTTCCTTGTGCTATCCTGATGCCTATATCTCTACCATGGGATACGAACAATTTCCATTGATTCGAGAAGAAGAACAAGAAGAAGATCGTGGATTTGATTTGGTTATCGGCAATCCACCTTTTGGCAATCAACGGGTTTTTGACAAAGATCATCCAGAATGGTCTGGTTCAGCACCCAACATTCATACCTACTTTTTTGAAAAGAGCCTCCATCAGTTACGACCCAATGGAATAATGGCAATGGTGGTTTCTCGCTATTTATTGGATAGCAAATCAGAAGAACATACGGATTGGCGCAAAAGATTTTCGCTACAGGCAGATTTGTTGTCTGCGGTACGCTTACCGAGAACTGCCTTGCTGAAAAATGCAGGGACGCAAGTGGTAACGGACATTCTGGTGTTCCGTCGCAAGGCGGAACCAATAGAGGCACCATTCACCGAGGACGGCTACCCTGATTGGGTTTATGCATCAGAAGAAATGGCGTACATGGAAAATGGTACCGCTGTTCCTGGAAACAGATATTATCAGAAAAATCCAGACGCCATTCTTGGCACCCCCGTGCTGGGCCGTGGAATGTATGAAGAAAATGAACCGTTGGTATTACCCAACGAGCGATCTCTCAATGATGAAGTATTGGCAAAAAGCATTCAGGAATCCTTAGTATCGCAGCTAGGCAATGCTCGTGATGTTTTCCCCACGGAAGCATCCAAAGATTTGACTTATTTCAACCCTGATAACTCGGAAATTGAAACCTTACGGCGCATGCAGGAAGAATCGGAAAATTACTTGGAAGGTTCTTGGTTTACCTTTCAAGACCATTTGGGTGAACAACGGTTAGCCAAAAGAAGAAGTTCTTTGTATTTTGGTGGCACTCTGATAGTAGAAAAATCAAATGCCAATACCATCGATACAGAAGAAGATGCAGAAAATGCAGAGGAAACGAAACCTGTTGATGATAATGTACTATCAGCAACAAGAATCAAACGTATCATTGGAATGTGCGATATTCGTGATGCTGTAAAAAAATTATTGCAAATGCAGGTAAATCCAGAAGAATCAGAAGAAAATATAGAAAGACAAAGGGCAATATTGAATGAAAAATATGATTCTTTCGTGAAAAAGAATGGATTGCTGCATCGCTCTGTCAATGCACGGCTATTCGCGGAAGATCCTGGTGCAGGAATGTTGCAGGCACTGGAGATGAATTATGAAACAGAAATTTCCGCTACCGTTGCGAAACGAACTGGAGAAGCCCGTCGCCCGGAATCTGCGGAGAAATCAAAGATATTCTTTGTTCGCACACAATATCCTTATCAAGAACCGGATACTGCAGAAAATCCTTTGGATGCTTTACGGATATCTTTGTCACAACGAGGCAAAGTGGATGCAGAGTATATGGTGAGCTTGCTGAAAAATGGTGGCTGGCAACCAGAAAATGAAACGGATGATTACTGGAATGCCGTAATTGCAGAATTGTCCGGTGAAATACTGCTGGACCCCTATACGGAAGACTGGTTGCCAAGATCTTTGGTATTGTCTGGCAACATCGTCGACCGAATGGCCGTTGCAGAAAGAAAACTCTCTGAATATCCGAAGGGTTCCGTAGAATTTGATCAATGGCAAAAAACATTCGACGAATTGGGAAAAGTTGTGCCAGAACCTTTGTCTTTCTCTCAAATCCATTTCCGTTTAGGCACTTCTTGGTTGCCACAAGAAATAATGAATGATTTCTTTGCAAAATCCTTTGGCAATACCATGACCGCAAATTATGCCAATACTTTGGGTAAGTGGGCGGTCACTGGTTCTCCTGAAAACGAAAAAATTATTCGTTGGAGTTCTGGTTCCGAAACTGGATTGGTACATGCAGAGTCTATTTTGAAAACGACCTTGAATGATTTGCCAACAACCATTCGGGTAAAAGATAAGGATGGGAATTACTTTATCCATGAAGGCGATTCGGAATTGTTACGGACTCGGTGTGAAGAATTGCGGCAAGAATGGCAAGCCTATATAGAGGAAAACACTTTCGCACAGGATGCCATAGAGAAAAGATTTAACGATATTTTCAATAAGGAAAAATTACCATCTTATGATGGTTCTCACTTGGATTTGCCAGGAAGTTCTTCTGTAATCAAACTGCGACCACATCAAAAAAATGTGGTATGGCGTGGGTTGCTGGGGAAAAACCTGCTGATGGATCATGCCGTTGGTGCAGGGAAAACCTTCGCAGCCATTGCTTTGATCATGGAAATGAAACGATTGGGTAAAGCCAAAAAACCGCTATTGACGGTTCCTGGTCATTTAACCGAGCAATGGAGAGAAGCATTCCTGAATTTGTATCCTAATGCCAATATTCTCGTTTCAGAAAAAGGAGACATGAATAAAAAAGGACGGCAGACATTTTTGGGACGTGCCGCCTATGGAGATTGGGATGTAGTGATCGTTCCCCATAGCACCTTTACAAAAATTCCTTCCTCTCCCAAAGACCAGATTGCGTATATGGAGAAAGAAGTCGATGCATTGATGCAGGGAATACATTTTTACGAAGAAAACAATGATACAAGAAGCGTGAAATTTATTGAGAGAAAGGTTGCTTCTCTCAAATCAAAAATAGAAAAAAAGAAAGAAAGCATAAAAGGAGATATTGGCCTTTTGAATATGGAAAATTGCGGATTCGATTCTATTTTTGTAGATGAAGTGCAAGCATTCAAGAATCTTCCTTTTACTACGCAGATGAAGAATATTGCTGGCTTGGGAAATCCAGAAGGTTCCTCCAGAGCGATTGACCTATATATTAAATGTCTTGGCATCAAACGAATTCGTCAGGAAGAAAGTGGGCTGGTCTTTCTGACAGGAACTCCGTTGTCCAATACTATGGCAGAATTCTATATTTGGCAAAGGTATTTGGATGAGAAGGCATTGGAAGATGCAGGATTGCTGACTTTTGATGCATGGAAAGATACGTTTACTTCGGTATCCAGAGAATTTGGATTTTCTGTTACTGGCGAATATAAGGAAAAAGCATATCTATCGAAATTTGAAAACTGGCCTGAACTTCTAAAAATGCTGGACAGGTTCAAGGATAGTATCAGTATTGGTGATGTACAACGAATGATGCAGGAATCTGGACAGGGAGATTTGCCCATTCCAAGGATCGCTGGTGGTGCTCCTAAAATAATCTCCGTAGAACAAACAGAACTACAAAGAGAAATCATCGGATATGAAGTAGGGGAAACCGATGAAGGTATGCCTATTTACAACAAGAATTCCATCATGAATCGGTTGGACAATCTTCCCAGACGTCCAAAGGCAGGAGAGGATAATATCCTTTCTTTGTCCGGTGAGTTGATGAAGGTTGGCCTTGATATTAGAACCCTGAAAAGACAGCAAAACGAAAATGGAGAAGAAAATGGTTTGAAACTGGTTGCGGCAGCAAACCAAATTGCAGATATTTATAAAAAATGGGACGAAGACAAAGGCACACAATTGGTTTTTCTTGACTTTTCTACTCCCAATGGAAAATCGAAACTGAACAAGGAAACCATCAATGTAATCGCTGCCATTCATGATTTGGATAATCTGGAAAAAAGAAATGTGAGCATTGATGGAGAACTCAGTGAAGAAGAAATGGAAAGACGGGATGAATGTATAGAAATATTGGAACGATACTCTCCCTCTGAAATTGATGATTTCCGCAATCAAGGCAATGCAGAGGCATGGTCTGCCTATCAGGAATTGAAGAACATGTTGATGGACCGTGGTATTCCAGAAAATGAAATCGCTTTCATCCATAGCTTTGAAGGCGACAAGAAAGAGGAATTGTTTGGCAAGGTCCGCTCTGGCAAGGTCCGAATATTGATGGGTTCCAGCAGTAAAATGGGGGCAGGAACCAACGTACAGGATCGCTTGGTAGGGATACATCATTTGGATGCACCGTATCGTCCATTGGATTTGGAACAACGCAATGGAAGAGCCTTGCGGCAAGGCAATAAATTGTTGGAAAAATATGGTTCCGATAACTTTGCAATAGAAGTTTGCTACTATGTGACAGAAGGATCAGGAGACCCTGGTCGATGGCAGATTCTTGAATTCAAAAAGAACTTCATCGATCAATCCAAAATTCCTTTGGATATCAACAGCAAAACGCGCACATTGGAAGATCCATCTTCTGCAGCAATGGACCCTGCAAGGATTAAAGCAGAGGCTTCTGGAAGCAAAGTGTTGATGGACAAAGTGGAAATGAGTGACATCGTGAAAAAGGAAAGTTCTGCGTTACAGGCACAGAAAAAGGTAAATCTCGATATTCAAAGACAAAAAAGAAATATCGAAAAAGAAATCGAAAGAACCGAAAGATGGATATCGGTAATCGAAGAACTGCTTCCGGATGCCAGGATTTTTCTGGAGAACGTCAAACAAACATTGAATCAAAAAGGAGAAGATGAAACAACCGATACATCAGAAGAAGCAGAAACGATAACATCTGCCGTTGAAACTGCTGTATCGGAGCCGAACTCTTCGGAACCGAATCCTTCGGAGCCATCGGAAAAGAAAAGAACAAAAAAAATAGAACCAAAGTTTTCCATGGAATGTTGGGATAATCAGAAGAAATGCACAGTCATCCAAAAAGACATGACCGTTCGTGATATTGGTATAAAACTTCACGAAGAAGCCATTCGTACCGCATTGGAAAATTATGATTGCGATTCTGTCTTTATTCGGAAACAGGGAAATAGCAGCCAATCAATGGATCATCCGATTTTTGTTTTCAGAAACAAGGATGGCCGCGAATTGGGTAGCATCCAGCTTTCCGATGAAAACATGATTAATAATACATTGAGTTTGCGTTATAATTTGTATGTGCCAGAAGAACTTTCCAAAGGACTGGATAATCAAGGTGCTGTAGATGTTAGCGGCAGATTTTTCTTGCGTTCCATTCAGCTCAAGGTAGATGATGTAAAAAACAGAAATAAAGAAAATAATTTGGCAGAATATACCATTTCTGGTAAAATCATATTGAATGCATTAAGCAATTTAAGTGATTTGCTTGAAAAAAAGAAAAGCTCATTGAGATGGTTGAACAATGATCTTGTGTCAGTATCAAAGGAAGAAGATAGACAGAAACTTTTGCAAAAAGATCAGGAACAGAAAGAAAAATCATTGAAAAACAAGGAAAATGTTTTGGATATATTGGAAAAAGCAATGCGTTGCGGTGTTCGCAAATTCGAGATGGTTGACAATCGAGTTGAAAAATTGGAAGAAATTTTCCAAAATGAAACAAAGAATAGAGGAACACAAGAAACAGGCACAAAGAAAGAAAATAGTGAAATGGTTGTCGAGGATAGCAAGAAGCAGGGAGCTTCGGTGCAGTGGAAACTGGATACACTGTGCTCGATCAAAGAAAGACTTGCACATTGGGCCTCCCATCGGGAAGCCGCATTGGATGCCTTCCGCAAAGGAAAAGACTTTGTGTGGGACAAGGATCAAGAAATGTTTGTGGAAGAACCCTTCGCCAAAACAAAGAGATGCAGAGAAAATCAGAAGTTCTGCATTGTACTGGTGTACCCATCCAAAAGTAGGCATGATCTCTTTGGAATTGTGTATGGAAATATTGTTTCCTGATTTAATGGGAGTCATTACTCCAGAACAGTTTGGAGAGTATTTGATAAAAAATGCAAGTGAAATTTGCAAACTGGATCACCCCTGCGGAATCGCGCAGCAGGAACCAACAGAGTTCAGAAACTTTTCAGATAAAATCTTTCAAGTGTTATATAAAGAAAAAAAAGAATTCGCCAAACAGACAATAGAACCAAAGCAAGCCGATCTTTTTGAAAAAATCGAATCATCGTCCGTAGAGGTGGATTCTTGATGGGCAGACGCTGGCAATCCATCCCAGATCATTTACAAGGGCGGATTCGATCAGAGATTGGTGGCTCTGTCGTAGCCAAATCTTCCTTCCATCGCCCCAAAAGAAATCAAACCAATGCATCTGCTGGTTCTCCTGCAACAGAACTGCAACGTCTGTTAGAACAAGAGTTTTCTTCCCGTTACCGGCTGGAACTGGAATACCGATTCCTTGCCGACAGAAAATATCGTATTGATTTTGCTTTTCCTGATCAAAAGGTTGCCATTGAGTTTGACGGATATCGCAGCCATGGCATTTCCAAAGAAGGCTTTCGCAATGGATTGCGCAGACAAAATGCCTTGGTTTGCCATCACTGGCAAGTTCTTCGTTATTCTTTTCTGGACGTAAAAGAGCGCCCGTCAGAAATTGTTGCGGAAGTGCTTTCCCTCTTGTCGGAAAAATAATTCCATGCTGGATGAATTTGTACCTGTGGGAGTATTCGATTCTCTTGATTCTGAGCTTTTGTGGGAAAAATGTATTCTGCAATCACCGGATGATCCCATTTCCAAATCCTTACAGGGAATGGTACAAAAGAAAAGCAGTGGTTGACAGCAAGGAAATGTAATGCTATATTACAATCCATGGCAGGCTACCAAGCTAGGTTAAATGAATGATGCATCGTACTCTATTTGGTCTTTGTTTTGTCTTGGTGATATCTGGTTGTGCCCTACAGCAGGGTGCACCCAAAGGTGGCCCATCGGGAGTTATCCCATCGCCATCGATAACGATTGCACCGCCTATTGCAGGGACACCATCCATTGAAGATCATCAGAAACAGGGCATGTCTCGTTGTGATGCGTTGGAAAGCCAAGCGCAAAGCGCCATTGCATGGTTTGTCCATGAAGGAAAGATTCATGCAATTTCTTGCCTGCATGCTACCCAATCTTGTTGGCAGAGGCTTTCCAACCGATTCCTGAAAAATAAGGCAGCAGTAGCAAGTATGGATCATTTGTACCAAAGCCATGCCTGTCAAGGCAATCATCTAATGTCTTTGAGCAGGAAATATTTTACCGTTGCTGCGGAAGAAGCGAGGGCCTGTGAAACCATAGGAGTCCCTGCTTGTCTGTCTGGTTCTTTGGCAAATAAAGTGCAGTACTTTCATCAACAGATACAGGAGAGAACGAAATGAAAAATTCAAAGGAAACCAAGTTGCTAGTTGAATATTGGGATGGTTCATCGGAAACTTATGTTTTCCCAAAGACGATGCTGATTTCTGCATTACTTGAAAACATTAACCGGCCAACATTGGTAAAAAAGGTTTCTTTGTACAAATGAAATGGAAGATAGCTGTTTTTCTTGCTGGAATGGCAGGTATTTGTTCTTTTTCCCATGCCTTTGCTGAACGATATTTGGATTATGCCGCAAAGCTGGACGCGCAACAGGACATTACCGCTGCTCCCCTATCTGGGTATGCGTGGGATCATTCCTATTGCCTTCGCTATCAAGTCAATCATCCCAATCTATTGATTCTGGGTGATAGTATTTTTGATGGATGGAGTGGATATTTATTGCATGTTTTCCCTTCTGCATTCATTGATGCACGAGTTGGCCGTCAATTTTCCGCTGGCGTTCTGGACTATAAAAGTCTTTTGCAATATAAGGGAGTGCAACAGATTCCCGTTGTTGTGCTGGAGTTGGGTACCAATGGACCTGTGACCAAACAACAGGTACAAGAATTCATGGCATTGGCTGGCAATCGGTCGGTGTATTGGATCACTCCATCAGTTCCTAGACCTTGGCAGCAGGAAGTCTTGTCTGTGGCCCACTGGTCGAAAGGACGCTATCCGAATATCCATTTGGTTTCTTGGCATCATTTAGCCAGTGGGCATCCAAATTGGTTTTGGGGGGATCAGGTACATCCAAATTGGTATGGCATCCAGCATTTAGTTGGTTTGTTGAAAGATTCTTTGGAGGGAAACGGGAAATGAGCAAAATAGATAAAGCATTGTATGAGCTGATAGGGGCAATAATAGCAACCATCGTTATCGGCGGGATATGGATTTCACATAAAAATCCTTTGCAAAAGGGAGTGGCTATCGCTCACCCTACGGTGCATATGCATTCTTATGGTCCCATGATTCAAACGATTACCCATGACAAGTTACATCTGGTTTCCACTTTTACCGGCCCCTATTCCGGCTTGACCGGATTGATAGTGGCGACCCAATCTGGACAAAAGTTGATTGCTTGGGGCTTGGGAGATCGTTTCATTGTCCCAGGTCCCATTATTTCAGAAGATGGTACGAATTGGACAGAAAAGGAAGCGGCATTGCATTCTCTTTTGCCAAAGCCGATTCCGGTACCGGCGGATTTATCACAGAAGATGATGGCGGCTCCTGGGTTTGTGTTGGGAAAATCCGGTCCAATGATCACCGCATTTCTGGATCCCAACTGTATTTTTTGTCATAAGTTTTGGGATCAGGTAGAACCTTTGGCAGTCGCCGGAAAAATTCGTGTCAAAGTAGTTCCGGTCGGCTTTCTAAAGCCTTCCAGCATGCCAAAGGCGATTACCATTTTGATGAGCAAGAACCCAGTAGCGGCGTGGGCTGCAAACGAGAAAGGGTTCGATGTGGCAACAGAAGAAGGCGCAACGGTTCCTGCCAAGGTGCTATCCAAAAAGGTTGAGGCAGAGATTTTGTATAGGTAGGACACCATGTATCGAAAAAAGGATGTTCCCTTGAAAATCACAAAAAACAACAAAGAATTAGGTGCAATTATGGTTCCCTCTGCCAGCAAGATATTGCTGACAATGATTGCCAGTATGTTTTGTTTTGGTCATACGCATTCTGTATCGCAGCAAACAATAAAAATGAATCTACCCGATCTCGTTGGCAAACCAGTACCACTGTTGGCAAACAGAAAGGAAAAGGCTTTGCAAAGGCTTGCTGGAAAGTACGCGATCATCGTGAAAAAGGCCGCACGAGCAGCCCATGTACCTTCCTTGTTGGTTGCTTCTGTTTTGCATGTAGAAAATCGTGGGCATATCAATCATTGTGCAAATCGTGTCAGTCCTTCGGGTGCCATTGGCCCCATGCAACTGATGCCAACGACAGCATGGAATTACTTGCATGTAAACCCATGGAATCCAAAACA
>JABEBX010018863.1_pt1 | contig 10698 bp, 9 predicted proteins | sample 7245971 | NCBI WGS metagenome assembly JABEBX01 (sample SAMN14506365, study PRJNA622280) | hot springs metagenome | biome: hot spring [ENVO:00000051]|acidic hot spring [ENVO:00002120]; feature: spring [ENVO:00000027]|sediment [ENVO:00002007]; material: sediment environment [ENVO:01001048]...
CTTCGGTGGAGTGCCGTTGCCCGTGGTGAGGTCATCCGAACGCCGCGAGGCGTCCATGAAATCGCCCGATACTCCAGCCCTTGTGGCTGCCTGAGTCAATGCGATAGTACCCAAAGGGAGAGAGGGGAGAGAAAAAATGAATGCCGACGCGGAAGCCTGGCTGGCGGAGCATGAGGGAGAGCTCTGCGCCTTTCTGGGCGAGATCGTCCGCATTCCCACCGTGAATCCCCCAGGAGAGCACTATACGGATCTGGTAGAGCGATTGGAAGCCAAGCTCCGGGAGATCGGTCTCTCCACCGAGATTTTGACCGTCCCGCACGATCGCGCCGTCGGGGTTCTCCCGCCGGGATCGGCAGACCTCCCCCGGCATAATCTGGTCGGGAGATGGGAGGTTGGCGGGGAGAAGACCGTTCAGCTCAACTCCCATTACGACGTCGTTCCGGCAGCGGGAAGATGGAAGCACGGTCCATTTTCGGGAGAGCGCGACGGAGAATGGATCTTCGGCCGGGGGACCGCCGACATGAAAGGGTCTCTGGTTGCGAGCCTCTTCGCAGTCGAGGCTCTGCGGAGGACCGGCACGGTGCCTCGGGTAAACGTGGAGCTCGCTTTTGTCGCGGATGAGGAGATTGGCGGGGAGCTTGGCACCGGGTACCTCGTAACCCATCAGGGGAAGACTCCCGATTTTGCCATTGTCTGCGAAGGCGGCGCCGCGGGAAAGATCGGCATCGGCCATAACGGGATCGTTCAGCTCGAAGTGACCGTTCTCGGCAAAGGGGGCCATTCGGCCTATCCGAGTCGGACCGTGAATGCCTTCGAGCAGATGATCGCGCTCGTTTCTCGCCTCGAGCCGGAGCTCAAGCAGACGATCGCCGATCCCCGCAGGCGCTTCGCAACCCCGTCAGGCGAGGATCTGGAACCGGTGGTCAACTTAGGAGGGGTCTTCGGGCCGGGCAAGGCGGCAAAGGTGAATATCATTCCGGGCGAGGCCTTCTTTACGATCGATCGGAGGCTGACTCCCGTCGAGCGGGTGCCCTCGGTCGAGCAGGAGCTGCGGCAGATGGTCCAGTCGGCTGCGTCGAAAAGCCGGGTAGGGATACGGGTCCGAACCATTCAAGCGACGGCCCCGTGCGCGCTCTCGCCCCGTGCTTCGCTGCCCCAAGCGTTCCGAAGGGCGGTGGAAGGGGTGCGGGGCGGGCGCGCTCGCTTCACCGTGAATCGCGGAGCCACCGACATGCACTACTACGCACGAAAACGGGGGATTGACACCGTCGGTTACGGGGTCGACGGGAAGAATATCCACGCGGTCGAGGAAAGGATTCCGGTCAAGGACTTGGTGACCACCGCCCGAGTCTATGCTCGCTTCCTACGCGATTTCACGCCGGAGGCCCGGAAGGGCCGCTAGGCATACGGGAGAGCCGCTCCCGAAGCCGGGCGACGGCCCGGCGGGATCGGCCCGGTTCGGTTCCTGTTGGCAGCCGCAGAGCGCATCCCCGCATGAGAGCTCCGCACTCCCTCATCGTCTTTCTGCTCCTGGGGTCGGCCTCCATGATCGGCCTGCCTCGCCTCTACCCGCAGCAGCATCCCTTCGAAGCGGGTGTGGGCGTGGTCTATGCGCCGGGACACGCCTTCATCCTCAAGGCCCCCGACGGCTGGATTCTCGATCGAGAGTCCCGTGGTAGTGCGTGCCCGGAGCCTGTCTTTTACCCGGTCGGCTTCACCGCAAAGGATTCCCCGGTTCTTATCTGGGCGGGTTCGATGCGCAGCGAGCCCGGCGGACGCGACCGCATCCGAGAGGTCTTGGAGGAGAGAGAGCGCTCTCTCTCGCCGCTACGCGGAGCAGGGGTCAAGGCCGATCGCCTGGACGAGTGGCGCGTGGGAAAAAAAGGAGTCCGCGCGGAAATCTACACCTTCGTCTCGGACCCGGGAGGAGATCCACTCTTGGAGAGGATCGGTTGTTTTCCAACTGCCACCTCGATCGACTATGTCGTGCTTCAGGCGAAGGAGAGGGCCTTTTATGAAAGGTCGCTCGCCGCCTTTGCTTCGATCGTGAAGTCCTACATTCCCTTCCAAGGCGGTCCGGTTTATATCCCTCGATGAGCCTTGGGTGAAGCACCGGAGTCGGCTGAAGCGCGAAACAGGGACGATGGGCTCGGGCATCAAAGGAAAGGGAAGCGGCCTGTGGGCACTACGCTAGGCATTGAAGGAGGGGGAACCAAGACGACTTGGGCGGTTCTCGATCCGGAAGGAGCGGTTCGCGCGCAAGGGTTGGCCGGCCCGGGGAATGTCAGCCTGCTTCGGGACGAGGAGATCCGGAAGCTGCTTGTGGGAATCCGCTTGTCGGTCGGAGGCGAGGTCGACTCCATTGGGGCCACATTTTGGGAGATCCCGGCAGCGCCTACGACTTGGCACATATCGGTCTCCAGCGCGTCTACGACGCCTTTGATGCCACCGGGGGCGTCGTTTCGCTGGGAGTCTCCTTCCTGCAATGGACTGGCCAGAACAGTCTCGAGGAGCTCTTTGCCTACGTTCTCCGCGATCCCTCGAAGGATCGGATCGCAGCCCTCGCTCCCTGCATCCTGGACAAGGCGGCGTCTCGCGATCCGCTCGCCGTCGATATCGTGCGATCCCGTTCAAGCCTCCTTGCGGAGCAGGTGAGGCTTGTCGCGAAAAAGCTCGGGCTCGACCGACCCAGGATCGCCTTGGTCGGAGGGCTCTTCGAGCACAACGAGGCCTACGTGACGCTCTTCGGCGATGAAGTGCGGTCCCACCTGTCGGTGAGCGAAATATTCGTCTCCCGCGTCCCGGGAACCTTGGGCGCCGCCCGGCTGGCCGACGAGGCGCTCCTGGCCCCCCGGACGGTTGAGCCGGAGTCGCGCCTGACCCTCTCGCGCGAGATCGCGGCTTCGCTCGAGGGCGCGCTCACCGAGGAGAGGAACCCTCGTTCCCGCTTTCTCGAACGGAAAACGGTATCGGAGCTCGTCGAGCTCTTTCTCTCGGAAGAGAAGCTCGTAGAGCGGGCTCTCCGAGATCGGCAAGAGGCGATCGCGGCTGTGGCCGCAGCGGTGGCGGCGGCCTTGCAGGAGGGAAATCGGCTTTTCTACGTCGGCGCCGGAACCAGTGGGCGATTGGGGGCCCTCGATGCGAGCGAGATGCCGCCCACCTTCGGGGTCCCCGCCGATCTCGTGCAGGCAATCATGGCCGGGGGATCCGAGGCATTCTTCCGGAGCCAAGAAGGGGCAGAGGATGATCGTGGGGCGGGTGCGCGCAGCGTGATCGAGCGAGGCGTTCGGACGGGAGACGCCCTTTGCGGGATCACCGCGAGCGGTCGAACCCCGTTCGTCTTAGGCGCGCTCGAGCAGGCGGCCGCAATCGGCGCCCTGCCGATCCTTCTGAGCTGTAACCCTAGGCGTTCTCCCGTTCCCTTCGTCCGCTTCTCGATCGACCTGCCCACTGGGCCGGAGATCGTCGCTGGCTCGACCCGCCTCAAGGCCGGGACGGCGACGAAGCTCGTGCTCAACCTGCTTTCGACCATCGCGATGATCCAGACCGGGCGAGTCCGGGATAATCGGATGATCAACGTGCAGCCGAAGAGCGAAAAGCTCCGCTATCGCGCTCTCCGTCTTGTGATGGAGGTGGTCCCCTGCGGCGAGGAGGAGGCCCTGAGGCGCTTAGAGTGTACGGGTTGGGGGGTGGCTGCGGCGATCGACCTCCCGAAACCGCTCTGAAGTGGAAGAGGCGGTCGGATTAGTGCTGGGGTAGCGGAGGCAGCCCTTGCCTCGGGCAGAGAGAGAGCAGCTCGCAGTGGAGGCAATCCGGCTTGCGGGCCCGGCAGCGTTTGCGTCCGTGGAAGATGAGGCGGTTGCTGAAGGCGATCCACTCCTTTCGGGGAATCGCTTTCATGAGGTCGGCTTCGATGCGCTGCGGGAGCTTCTCCCGGGTCAGGCCAAGCCGATAGGAGACGCGGGCGACATGGGTATCGACGACGACGCCGATCGGGAGAGCAAAGCCATTGCCCAGCACGACGTTCGCGGTCTTGCGGCCAACGCCGGGCAGCGCAAGCAACGCTTCCATCCTCTTGGGCACCTCTCCTCCCCAGCGTTCGATCAGGATTCGAGCCGCCGCGCGGATATGGCGCGCCTTGGTGCGAAAGAAGCCGAGGTGGCGTAGAGCGTGCTCCAGATCTTCTAGCGGAGCAGCGGCATAGCTGGCGGCATCCGGATAGCGGGAGAAAAGCTCGGCGGTGACCCGATTCACCTGCTGGTCCGTGCACTGCGCGGAAAGAATCGTAGCAATCAGCAGCTCCAGAGGATTCCGGTAATGGAGAGCCGGCCGGCTCTCCGGGTAGGCGGTGGCGAGGCGCAGGCAAATGGCAGCGGCTCTTCTCCTCTCCGCTCGGGCGGGATCCGGGGAAGCGTTCTTGCCGGGCCCGCGTCGTTTCGCGATCGCCGCCTCGGCGCCTTCAGCTGCTACCGACATGAGCAGTCTCCCTGGCGATCAAGTCATAATCGGAGACTCCCCGAACGACGACCTCGGCGAAGGTTCCCGGGGTCAGCTTCGGAGAGACAAAGACCCTTCCGTCGACTTCCGGGGCGTCGGAGGCGGAACGGGCCATCCCGGGGGAATCGACCAAGACTCGAATGCGTCGCCCGATCCAAGCGGGGGCTCGGCTTCGGACGATCTCCTTTTGCCGTGCCATGAGCTCTTCCCACCGTCTCTTCTTCTCGGCTTCGGGAACCTGTCCCGCGTGCCGGGCGGAGCGGGTTCCCTCTTCCTGAGAATAGGAGAAGACGCCGAGGTGGTCGAAGCGGGCTTCGCCGACGAAGCGGAGGAGCTTCTGAAAGTCTTCTTCGCTCTCTCCGGGAAAGCCGACCAGGAACGTCGTCCGTAAGATAACCCCAGGGATGCCTTGGCGAAAAGCGGCGAGGAGCGCGCGCAATTGCGCTTCGGATGTACCCCGTTGCATCCGCTCGAGAACAGGGTCGGCAATGTGCTGGAAGGGAACGTCGACGTAGCGCACCAGCTTGCGCGCCCGGGCAAACGTCTCGATGAGACGCTCGCTCCAATGCGCGGGATGGGTATAAAGCACCCGAATCCAGAAGTCTCCCGGAATCTCATCCAAGGCGGAGAGAAGATCGGCGAGAGTCTCTCCCTCGCTCGAGCCAACTGCCACCGTTCCGCTCCGAAGGCGATCCTTGCCGAAATAGGTTGAATCCTGGGAGATCAAAATCACCTCCCGGACGCCGCGGGCGATGAGTGCTTCCACTTCCTGGACGATTGAGGCGATCGTCCGGCTCCGGAATCGCCCGCGGATGCGCGGAATGATGCAGAAGGTGCAGGGATGGTTGCATCCTTCTGCGATCTTGACGTAGGCCAAATGGCCAGGAGTGAGCGGAAAGCGAGGCGAGGAGAAGTCGGGAAGAAAGCGGGAGTCGGAGGAGATCGCCTCGCGGCGCGAGCCTCCGGCCGGAAACAGAAGATGCGAGAGATGCTCGGCGATCCTGTCGACCTCGTCGAGGCCGAGAAAGAGATCCACCTCCGGGAGAAGCGCGGGGAGATCCTCGCGATAGCGCTGAGAAAGGCACCCGGTCACGACGATCTTCTGCCGCTCTTCTCTCCCCGAGCTCTCGCGCTCTTGGTGGGAGGAGAGGACCGTGCGAATCGCCTCCTCTTTGGCCGGGTCGATGAATCCGCAGGTGTTGACGATGAGGATGTCCGAGGAAGCCGGATCAAAAGAGACGGCCGCCCCCGCCTCCGCCAGGCGACCGAGCATGATCTCCGCGTCGATCAGGTTCTTGGCGCACCCGAGGGGAATCATCCCGACCGTCTTCCCCTCCAGAGATGGGGAAGTCATGGGGTCGGCAGAGTCAGTTCCTGCGCGGGAGAGGAGTTGGAGGCCATCGAGACCGTCTGTCCGTCCAGGACGATGTCGACGACGGAGCTTTTCGCTACCTTGATCTGAAACTTCGGCCCGAGAAACTCCTTGCGTTCTCCCGCAAGCAAAACGCCTGCGAAGAGCTGGCGGCGGTGGCCGTCCTCGATGACGCTCACGTGGACCCACGATTCCTTCCTGGCTTGAAGAACCAGGTGATATGCCTTGGTTCGGGAGGGGAGATCGACCGCTGGGGGAGCAGCTGAAGCAGAGGATTCAGCCGACTGGGCTGCCTCGTCATTCGTCTCTGCCTCCTCGGGTGACTCTCTGGAGGAGGGTGACTCCGCCTGTGGTGCGTCTGCATCTTCGCCGGGGCGGACCGGGATCGCCCGAGCCACGCGGACCGGGGGTTCGGCGACCGCAGGGGAATCGACGGGCTGGGCATTCACGGGAATAGCCCGGCGGACCTCCATTACAGCCGGAGGCAAGGGGGGGAGCGGCTGCCGCTTGCGCATCTGCGCCTCCACCGGCTTGCGGGCGGACCTGGCTTCGGGGGAGAGCTCTAGGTCGGTGATTTCCTTGGGTTCGGAAGGCGAGGGCCGCCGATACGAGGCGACTTGGTAGACGCGGTAGGCGCCGACCGCGCACATGAGAGCAAACAGCCCGGCGGCCACCAGGAAGGCGACGAGCTGGGGAGTGATCCACGGGCGTCTGGGAGCGGTCTCTGCCCGGCCCATCAGGAAAAGAGGCTTCTGGGTAGGGAAGGGACCTTTACGCATCGGCCAAAACGCCTGGTCCAGCTGCTCGAGCAGTGCCTTCTCGTCCAGATGGAGAACTCGGGAGTAGGTGCGGAGGAAATTACGCACGTACGCCGGAGCGGCGAACCCTCGATAGTCGTCCTGTTCCAGAGCCACGAGCTGCTCCGGCAAAATCTTCGTGGCCTTGGAGGCCGTATGGATGCTCCATCCCAGCGCAGAGCGCGCCTCCTGCAATTGGTGGCCGATGCTCTTGCCGGGCGGGAGCCGCTTCACGTTGTCGATTGCCATGACGGAGCACGCCTTTATGCTGTCGGGACAGGGCCGTCAAGATCGGCGAGAATCTCCCTGGGCTTGGCGCCGTTTTCCGGTCCGACCAATCCTCGATCCTGGAGCAGGTCCATTACCCACGCCGCCCGATTGTAGCCCAGCCGCAAGCGTCGTTGCAGAAGGGATGTGCTGGCGCGCCTTTCTTGCCAGAGGATTTCCAAGCACTTCTGGACCAACTCACGATCCGTGTCCGACAGGCTGCTGGCGACGGACTCCCCGGCGAGCTGCTGATGAAGCTCGTTCTCGATCGCCGGCCCTCCTTGGGCGCGAACGTAGTCCACAACCTCGGCAACCTCCTCTTCCGAGACATAAGCTCCCTGCCCTCGGACCATGTGACCGACGCCCGGCGGCACGTAGAGAAAATCTCCTTTCCCTAATAGATTCTCAGCGCCATTTTCGTCGAGGATGACGCGGGAGTCAAGCGAACTGCTGACCTGGAAGGCGATCCGGCTGGGGATGTTGGCCTTGATGACCCCCGTAACTACTTCCCTTCGCGGAGTTTGGGTTGCGACGATCAGATGAATGCCAGCGGCTCGGGCCTTTGCCGATAGCCGTGCGATCGCGACCTCCACGTCCGCGGATGCGGTCTGCATCAAGTCAGCCAGCTCATCTACGATCACGACGATGGAGGGAAGCGGCTTGGGACCTTCCTCCTCGGCGACTCCCGTACCGGTACCATCCGAGGAAGCTGGGGATGCCTTGCGTTGAGCAGAAAGCTCCTTGAGAGCGTGCGTGTTGTAGGCGGCGATGTTGCGCACCCCGGCCGACGCCAGGAGCTTATACCGCTTGTCCATTTCGACGATTACCCACTTGAGAGCGGTAATCACCTTCTTGGGATCGACTACGACCGGCACGATCAAGTGCGGGATGCCGTTGTAGATCTGCAGCTCGACCTGCTTTGGATCGACCAGGATGAGGCGTAGCTCTTCCGGGCCGAAGCGAAAGAGCAGCGAAAGCACCAGCGAGTTCACGCAGACCGACTTGCCCGAGCCCGTTGCTCCCGCGATGAGCAGATGCGGCATCTCCGCGAGGTCGGCGATCAGCGGTTGGCCGTAGACGTCCTTGCCGAGAGCGATCGGGAGGCGCGCCCGGGTCTGCTGGAACTCGGGGAGGCCGAGGATATCCCGGAGAGCCACGGCCGACTTGTTCGGATTCGGAATTTCGACTCCGACGCTATCCTTGCCCGGGATCGGGGCGAGGATGTTGATTTTTTCTGCGCGGGTGGCTCGGGCGATGTCCCTTTGCAGGCTCAGGATCCGATCGACACGAACTCCCTCCGCCGGATAGAGCTCGAAGCGGATGACCGTGGGTCCCTTCGTGATGGTTCCGAGGGCGGTCTCGATGCCGAAGCTGGCGAGAGTCTTGACGAGGAGATCCCCTGTCGCGCGAAGGTGGTTGTCGCCAGGGTCGCCTTTGCGAGGAGCGGGGCTTTCCCGGAGCAGACGGAGCGGGGGAGGACAATAATCAGTGGAGCTTCCGGCCGAGGTCGTCCGGGGAAGGGGCTCCGGCGGCCGCTTGCGGATCGGATCGGGCTCGGCCGGGGAAGAAGGCGGGGGAGAATTGCGCGGCGGCGTCCGCTCCGCCGCATCGATGATCTCGGGCGAGGCCGTTTCCCTCCGTGCGACGAGGCGGTTCTCCTTCCTGGACAGCTTCCGGGAAATGAGCCTCTCCTCTTCCGCGAGCTTCCGTTCGGCGATCTCGATTTGACCGCGAACTCCCTCTCGTCGGAGGCGCTCTTCCCGGTAGGCGGCCCAGCGATCCTCGGCCCACCGCGCCATCCGGATCAAGCTGCGGATCGGCTCCGCCTCGTAGAGGATGATCAGCAAAAGGAGACAGACGATCCCGAGGAGGATCTGGCTTCCCGTCTTCCCGAACGCTGGGGAGAGCAAGGGGCGGTCGAGCAGCTCGCCGATAAACCCTCCCGTGCTGCCGATGTTCACGCGGGCCCGCAATTCGCTGCCGAAGTAGGGCTGGACATTGAAGAGCCCGGAGGCTGCGATCAAAAAGAGAGCCGTCCAGAGAAGCTTTCGGCTCCAGGCTACGCGAACCTGCAGGCTGAACGCCATCCCGGCGGTCAGCAGCAGGAAGGGAATCAGGTAGGCACCGAGGCCGAAGAGGGAGTAGAGGGCGAAGGCCGTGTAGGCTCCGAGCGGTCCGATGGCGTTTGCCGCCTCGACCCGGTTGGGCCACTGGTTGTAGGCGATGTCGCCGGGACGGTACGAGACGAGGCTCAGAAGCAGGAGGAGCGCGAGTCCGAAACAGAAGATGCTGCCGATCTCCGCCAGGAGGCGACTCTTGGTTTTTTCCCAGAGCTTCACAGCGTACTCTATCGCGCCCGATGGGGGAGGGGCAATCGTTGATTCGTCTGCTCCACAAGGCAAGCAACGAGGGAGATGGGGTCGGGGAAAAGCCCAAGGGCACCCGAGGAAAAAGTCCTTGCCTTTCCGGAGCCCTTGACGCTTGAGTGAACTCATCCTTTGGACAACCGGAAAGCGGCGGCTTCGGGACCACGGGGAGACGCAGACCTGAGGGGTAGCGTTTGTCGATCGGCCCCGGTTGGAGAAATGGGCAAAGAAATTGGGAAAAAAAGCAGTAAGAAAAAGCAGTAAGAAATAGGAGGATTCCCTATGGCATACGAAATCCCTCAGCTTCCCTATCCGTTGGAGGCGTTGGAGCCCTACGTCAGCACGATGACGATGGATTGCCACTACAATGGCCATCATAAGGCCTATGTGAACAATCTGAACAAGGCTCTCGCCGACCATCCGGAGCTGGCGGCGAAGAGTCCGGAAGAGTTGATCCGGAACCTGAGCGCCGTTCCGGAAAAGATCCGTACCGCAGTGCGGAACAACGGCGGGGGCCACGTCAATCACTCGATGTTCTGGAAGATGATGGCTCCTCGCGCCGGTGGAGAGCCTTCCGGGAAGCTTCTCCAGGCGCTGCAGTCCGCCTTCGGCAGCTTCGCCGAATTCCAAGGGAAGTTCGAGGCGGCGGGTTTGGGCCGATTCGGGAGCGGCTGGGTCTGGCTCGTGCGCAATCCGTCCGGGGGGCTCGAGATCACCTCTACGCCCAATCAGGACAGCCCGCTCATGGAGGGCGGCTATCCCCTTCTCGGATGCGATGTCTGGGAGCATGCCTACTATTTGAAATACCAGTTTCGCCGAGGAGACTGGCTCAAGGCGTTCTGGAGCATCGTGAACTGGACGGAGGTCGAGCGGCGCCTCGATGCGAAGGGGACGTAAGGCTCCTTAGCGGAAGCGGCTCGGGGCGTCTGCCCCGAACGGTTCCCGCGCGCTCTAGCCGCGCGCTCTAGAACGCCAGAAGCTCGTCGGTGCCGGAGATCAGATCCGCGAGCAAACCGAGCCCGCCGTAGGTCACACCGGGATTCCTCGGGAGAGAGCGGCGCATGGCGGCGTAAGCGCAGCCGAAGAGTCGCAGTTGCGGGTCGGCTAGGGGGAGAAGAGAGTCGATTTCCCGGATCCCGTCGTCGAGACAGTAGAGATAGATCTGCTCTCCTTGCGCCCTTCGTTCTTCCAACGTCTTGAGAAACTGGGTAAACTGCTCGTTCCTCCGATCGACCGTCAGGAGAAGGCAGAGTTGTCTAGGGGAGGAAGGGCTTGGCATGCGGAGAAAAGCGCTAACGGGGAACGGGGCGAGCGGGAACCTTCCCTCGCATCGGACGAAACGGAGCGGCCATACCGCTATTCTTCCTCGGCGCGTCTGCCGGCGCAAGGTCCTCTACGG
>JABEBX010019894.1_pt1 | contig 10697 bp, 8 predicted proteins | sample 7245971 | NCBI WGS metagenome assembly JABEBX01 (sample SAMN14506365, study PRJNA622280) | hot springs metagenome | biome: hot spring [ENVO:00000051]|acidic hot spring [ENVO:00002120]; feature: spring [ENVO:00000027]|sediment [ENVO:00002007]; material: sediment environment [ENVO:01001048]...
TGAGCATACCGATGGTGCCAACGGCCATAGAGAAAAGCGATCCCATGAGAAAAGCAATGCCCCGGCCAATCGGCAGACTGGCGCCGGCGGCGGTGGTCCAACTGGCGGTACCGGCAAGAATCAAGGTGATCAGAACAATCAGCGGCAGCAATGTTCGACGTTGCCGGCCCAGGTACGCGATGGAACCCTGCCGGATGGCGTGCGCCACTTCCTGCATTTTTTCAGTACCGTGATCGGCCCGGCGGATGATGCGCATCAGCAGTATCGCATAAACAAGCCCCGCCAGAGCAACGGCTAGAACGCCAAAAAGAGCGTATCGTTCAAAAGGAGTAAACATCGATGTGTATAAAAATCCGAAGGGATGAAAGGCGCTTTGCGCGGATGCCGCCGCGCGGCCGGCGGCGGCGGTGACGTGCGGATAATGGCTGCGCGTCAGGACAATGTAGGCAGCGAGGAACAAAGCCAGCACGCCGGTCATCGCGGCGCTTTTAGTATGTGTGGATATAAACTGCTTCCACTGGGTCCATGACATTGGCATAAACAAATCCTTCCAGCGCATCCATGACGCCAAAACCACCAATACCTGTCCGCACTGACCATCCTGCCGCTTCAGCCGGACATTGCAATATCTCCACAGCTTGCTGATGTCATTGTTGGAAGTATTGCCCCGGAACGCAAGGGCGTTGATCTGAATATTTCAGACCGGCCCGCGCGTGGCGCGGTATGGCGTGTTCAACAGCCCGGCCCGGCGGCTGGAACGCCTGATACACCGGCGAAGAGCGTTAAATAGGCATGATCTTATTGATATTATTGGCGATTATGATTTAGAAGACATTCATATATATTTGCGCATTGCCATTTAACGCAGGGTTGTCGGCTGCACTTACCGAAACGCTTATAGGAAGTTTACGGACATGCGGTTGCGGTAAATCACCTATCCCGATTACCGGGTTTTCCTGATTCAGTTCCCACATCGCCGCATATTCTGCAAAGACGTAAGAGATTCACCGATAAGCTGTATGGTTAAAGTCCCTATGTGAGGTAACGGGATTGTCCTGATGATATTCATACCGCCGACGCAGTAACATTTACTTTGTACAGGGTAGCGGCTTGGCTGACCGGTTTGTGATATGGTTTCACATTCCGCTTCAATCAGGCGGCCTTGAAGGGGTTTACATCATGGATGTGATGGCAAACAACCCAATGATTCAACGCCGCAGATGGATTATCCGCGGCCAGGTGCAGGGAGTGGGTTTCCGTCCTTATATTTATCGGCTTGCGCAAAACGCCAGGCTCACCGGATTTGTCGGCAATGATAATCGCGGTGTGGTCATTGAAGCGCAGGGATCACCGGAAGCACTCACTGATTTTGTTGAAACAATAAAAGCCCATGTTCCGCCGCTGGCCCGCATTGACAGCATGATCGAATTAGCGGTCGAACAAATTGCCAATGAGCATCAGTTTGCCATTGCCCCCAGTGCGCACGGCGGCCAGCCTGATGCCGCCATTACGCCGGATATGGCGGTGTGTGAAGATTGTTGCCGGGAGTTATTTGACCGGGCGGATCGCCGATTTCATTATGGCTTAATAACCTGTACCAACTGCGGGCCGCGGTACAGCATTATTCGCAACATTCCTTATGACCGCCCCGCCACGACTATGGTGTCGTTTGCCATGTGCCGGCCCTGCAGAAAAGAATATGAACATCCCGCGGATCGGCGATTTCATGCGCAACCCATTGCCTGTCCTGATTGCGGACCGCAGATACAACTGGCAGACCGCAACGGCGATGCGATGGATGGCGACCCCATAGCACGAGCTGCGGAAATGCTGTTCAACGGTGCAATTCTGGCCATTAAGGGAATTGGCGGCTTTCATCTGGCGGCACGGGCGGATAATGCGCAAGTGGTTCAACGACTGCGAAAACTCAAGCAACGCGATGCCAAGCCTCTGGCCATCATGTGCCGCAACGTCTCTGAGGCCCGGCGATTCATCAAACTCAGCCCTGAAGCTCAGTCAGCCATGGAATCTTCGGCGGCGCCGATTGTTCTGGCGATGCGCCTAGCCGATGCGCCCGTTACGGCCCACGTTGCAAAAGGAAATTGCCGGCTGGGAGTCATGCTTCCCTATACACCCCTTCAGCTTTTGCTTTTCGCCCATCTGGACGTAACGGTGCCGGCCCTGATTATGACCAGCGGCAATACCACCGATGAACCGCTGGCGATTTCCAATCATGAGGCATTAGAGCGGCTTGGCGGCTTATGCGATGCTTTCTTATGGCATGATCGTCCCATCGCGCGATGCGTGGATGATTCGGTAATACTGGACATGGGATCGGCCCATCCGCCGGTGGCGATCCGCCGGTCCAGAGGATTTGTTCCCTCTGCAATTAGCATTACCAACCGCGACAAGCGGACGGGATTGTGCCTGGGCGGTGAACTGAAAAACACCGTAGCGCTGGTGCTGGATTCACAGGTTGTGCTAAGTCAGCACCTGGGAGATTTGAATAATAATCTGGCGCGAACCAATTTCATGAAAACCATTGAAGATATGTGCCGCTTGTACAAGGCTGAACCGGAGTTTATCGCACATGATATGCATCCTTTGTATATCAGCGCGCAATACGCCACTACATTGGCGCGGCGCTGGAAGGCGCAACTCATTGCGGTACAGCACCATCATGCCCATGCGGCGGCGGTTCTGGCTGAACATGCTGTACAAGGACCCGTGCTGGCCCTGGTTTGTGACGGAACGGGATTGGGCACCGACGGCACAGGCTGGGGTTGCGAACTCTTCCGCGCCTCGGCTGCAAAGTGCCTGAGATTGGCCTCATTGAATCCCCTTTTGTTACCAGGCGGCGATAAGGCGGCCAAAGACATAAGCCGCAGCGCCCTGGCCATACTCTTTCAGACTTATGGCCCTGATTTTGACCGTCACCCGGCCGCACTGCGATTGGTTCCGGATTCCACCAAACTGCAAATACTGGCCCTGATGCTGCGGCGCGGCATTCAATGTGTTACTTCCAGCAGCGCGGGCCGGATGTTTGACGGCGTGGCTGCACTGCTCGGGCTTTGCGACGCCAACCGCTATGAAGCCGAAGCGCCCATAGCGCTGGAAACGGCGGCCAGCATGGTGAATGCACCGGTCTGCCACACGCAGTTGTGGGATATTATCCGCCGGGAAGGTGACGTTGACAGATTGGATTTGCGGCCATTGTTTACCCATCTGGTGGCGCAGAGAGAACAACATGTTTCCGCCCAAACGCTGGCGGCGGTATTTCACAGTCAGTTGGCCGCGGCATGGGAAGATGTGATTTGCCGGGCGGTAATGGAACAGAACCTCAACACCGTCGCACTTTCGGGCGGTGCATTCGCCAATCAGATATTTGCGAATGATCTCACCGCGCGCCTGGAACAGCATGGAATTGTCGTGCTGCGGCACCGCATTGTTCCACCCAATGACGGAGGGCTGGCGTTGGGACAGGCTCTGGTGGCTTCGGCGTGTTGGAAGGCACCATCAACGCGGCAGCAAAACAAGGAAATGGAGTGTGTGCCATGTGCTTAGCTGTGCCGGCAAAACTTGTTCAGCAGGATGGTCAACAGGGAATAGCGGATCTGCATGGCAATCGGCTGCCCGTGAACACCATGATGACACCCGAAGCGCAACCGGGCGATTGGATATTAATTCATGCCGGCTTTGCGATTGAACGGCTCAACCCGGAGCAGGCCCGTGAAACCTGGGCCTTGATTGCGGATGTTGAGAAAGCCGCGGAAGCTACCGATCGTGCAATGATGACAAAAACCAAGTCTACCTTATCCACCGGGCGCGGAACTGGGGGTATGTCATGAGCATTGAGCATATTACCAGCAGCAGTCTGCTGAAGCGCTTGCAAACCGCGGCGGCGGCGATCCAACAACCCGTGGCGTTCATGGAAGTATGCGGCACGCATACCACCAGCGCATTTCGTTGCGGGCTATCGAGCGTTTTGCCGGCAAATGTGCGGCTAATAAGCGGTCCGGGCTGTCCGGTGTGCGTTACCGCGCAATCGGATATCGACCGGCTCATTGATCTGGGGTCGCAAAGCGATGTTACTTTATGCACGTATGGCGATATGTTGCGTGTGCCGGGAAGGCATGGCAACCTGGAGGCCGCCCGCATGCGCGGCAGCCGCATTGAAGTTGTTTACAGCAGCATGGACGCGGTCAAACTGGCTCAGCAAGAAGCGGACCGGCAGGTTGTATTCGCCGCGGTGGGGTTTGAAACCACCGCTCCGGCGACGGCGGCGGCTATATGCGAAGCCCATCGGCTGGGCCTGAAGAACTTCAGCGTTCTGGCCAGCCACAAACGCATTATTCCGGCCATGCGGGCTTTATTGAGCGATACCACCACTCCGAAAATTAAGGGCTTTCTGTGCCCCGGCCATGTATCCGTGATTATCGGTTCGGATGTTTATAAAGAAATTGTTGAAAACTTCGGCATGTCATGTGTCATCGGAGGATTCGAGCCGCTGCAGATTATTTCCGCATTGGTATGCCTGACGGAACTTTTCCAAAATAATCAGGCGGCTCTGGTGAATCAGTATCCTGAGGCGGTACACCCTAAAGGGAATCGTTGGGCTTTGGCACTGCTGGATCAGATTTTTCAGCCTGGTGATGCCCGCTGGCGCGGAATGGGAATCATCCCGGAGAGCGGATTGGTGCTGCGTCCGGAATATGAACGTTTTGACGCAGCCCGGCGATTTGATCTCAAGGAGACCGTCGAGCGCGAACCCGCCGGATGTCTGTGCGGCAAGGTCATCAGCGGCGCTGTATTGCCGACGCAATGCCCGCTGTTCGGGCGTGCCTGCACCCCGGTATCCCCCATCGGCCCATGCATGGTAAGTAGCGAGGGTACGTGCTCAGCCTGGTTTAAATATGGAGCACTGCAAAACGTAAAATCGGCGGCATCACCGTCGGAAGAGAAACTTCTGGAGGCGATATCATGACAGGGCATACCATCAACAAAATGCCAGCCCAACCCGGCAATGTGGCCCAGCGGTTTACCCATGTGGCACTGGCGCATGGCGGCGGCGGCCAACTGACCGATGTGCTGCTGAATCAGCTTGTGCTGCCGCGACTGGGCAATCCCGCGTTATCGCAGTTATTGGATTCGGGTGTGATACCCGGAGGTAAAATGGCTCTGACCATTGACAGTTATGTGGTCCAGCCGCTGTTTTTTCCGGGTGGTGATATTGGCCGCCTTGCGGTCAGCGGAACTGTCAATGATCTGGCGGTTTGCGGCGCCCATCCGCGGGCATTGGCTTTGTCGATGATTCTGGCGGAAGGGCTGGAACGCAAAATTCTGGCGCGGGTGCTGGATTCGGTTGCCGCGACCGCGTGCGAAGCCGGCGTCCGTGTCATCACCGGTGATACGAAAGTGGTGGGACACGGGCAGGCGGATGGCATGTATCTGACCACCGCCGGCATCGGTGAATTGGTGGGATACCCGTTGCCGCACCCCGATCATCTCAAACCAGGCGATGTGCTGATCATCAACGGCCCGATCGGCGAACACGGTCTGGCGGTCATGCTGGCGCGGGAAATGCCCGAAGTAGAAAGCGTTTTGCACAGTGATGCCGCACCCCTTAACGGTCTGATTGAACAACTGCGGCTGGCCGTGCCGGAAGTCGTATTCATGCGCGATCCGACGCGCGGCGGCCTGGCCGGCCTTACCGCCGATCTGGCGGCGCGAACCGGCTGGCGGATTAACCTTGAGGAAACACAGATTCCCATCCGGCCCGAGGCCAGGCACGCCGCGGAAATGCTCGGCTTGGACCCATTGGATATCGCCAATGAAGGAAAGGTGCTGGTCGTGGTGCGAGCTGAACAAGCGTCAGCGGCGCTGGCCGCGCTGCAAGCGCATCCGTTGGGCCACGCGGCCAGGATCATTGGCTCTGTAGCACCGGAAAAAGACGCCGTATGCACATTGCATACATCCATCGGCGGCTGGCGGGTGCTGCAAAAGCCATACGGAGAACAATTGCCGCGGATTTGTTGATAGCCGCGGTTTCAACAGGAGAACAGTTTATGCTTAGAAGAACATCCATCCCCCAGCCCCCCACCCAGGATAAGCGCTGGAAAATTATTGAGACCACCATGCGCCGCAATGACTTTCAACCGCAGGCGCTTATTGAAAGCCTCCACAGCGTGCAACAGGCGTTCGGGTTTCTGGACACGTCGGCTATGAAATGGGTGGCCGCCGCCCTGTCTGTGCCGCTATCGCAAGTTTATGGAGTGGCCACGTTTTACCATTTTTTCACGCTTAAGCCGCAGGGAGAGCATACCTGTGTGGTATGCCTGGGAACGGCGTGCTACATCAAGGGTTCGCAAAAACTGCTGGATGAAGTAGGCCGGCTCTATAGCGTTAAAGAAGGCCAAACCACCAAGGATGGCCGGCTGTCACTGCTTGTGGCGCGGTGCATCGGCGCATGTGGATTGGCGCCGGTGGCGGTGGTAGACGGCCAGGTGCTTGCCAAATCCACCGGTGCACACCTCATTGAAACAATAGAATCCAAAATAGAAAGGAAACAAGCCGTATGAAACCTGAAGAATTACTGGCTTTGGCGGAAAAAACCCGCAGCGACCTTGACTCCTACGAGCATCGGATTCATGTATGCACGGAATCCGGATGTGTCAGCTCACAAAGTGATGTATTGCTCAAAAACATTGGTGACGAGGTCAAGCGGCGCGGGCAGCAGGATAAGGTTTGCGTGAAGGGCACCGGCTGTATGGGCCTATGCTGCAACGGTCCACTGCTCCGGGTTGATGATGTCATGTATCAATTCGTCAAACCGGAACATGCCGGGGCCATTGTTGACAGCATTTCAGCCAAACCGGTGCAAGAATTGCTCTGCGATACCAATCAACCTTTTTTTACGCGCCAGAAACTGGTGGTTCGGGAGAATTCGGGACGTGTTGATCCGGAAAATCTGACGGATTGTCTGGCATTCGGAGCCTATCAGGCGCTGTTAAAAGTTTTGACCACCATGACGCCCCAACAAGTGGTACAGGAAATTTCCAACTCCGGACTGCGGGGCCGGGGCGGAGCAGGCTTTCCAACCGGACTGAAATGGTCCATGGTGGCCAAGGCCGGCGGCCGGGAGAAATATGTGATCTGCAACGGTGATGAAGGTGATCCCGGCGCATTTATGGATCGCAGTGTGATGGAAGGCGATCCGTATCGGGTGCTGGAAGGCATGGCGATAGCGGCGTATGCCGTGGGAGCCCAGCACGGTGTCATTTATGTGCGTGCGGAATATCCGCTGGCGGTGAAACGTTTGAACAAGGCGATCAACATGGCCCGCCGCCAGGAACTGCTGGGGCCGAATATCTTCGGCACCAACTTTAACTTTAATATCGAACTGCGGCTGGGCGCCGGTGCGTTTGTATGCGGTGAGGAAACGGCGTTGATCGCCAGTGTGGAGGGCAAACGCGGTGTGCCGCGGCCGCGACCGCCTTATCCGGCAAATTCCGGCCTCTTTGGCTGTCCCACACTGATCAACAATGTTGAAACTTACGCGAATATCGCTCCCATTATCAACCGTGGAGCGGCATGGTTTGCGGGAATCGGCACGGAAAAGAGCAAAGGCACTAAAGTGTTTGCCCTGACCGGGAAAATTAAGAACACCGGACTCATTGAAGTGCCCATGGGCATGTCTTTGCGGGAAATTATCTATGACATTGCCGGCGGAATTCCCGATGGCAAGGCCTTCAAAGCGGCGCAAACCGGCGGTCCTTCCGGCGGTTGCCTGCCCAAGGAACTTCTGGACATCACGGTGGATTATGAATCGTTGGTGAAGGCCGGTTCCATTATGGGCTCCGGCGGCATGATCGTGATGGATGAAACCAGCAACATGGTGGATGTAGCGCGATTTTTCATGGAATTCTGCATGACGGAAAGTTGCGGAAAATGCGTGCCTTGCCGGGTGGGCACGTATGAAATGCACGAGTTGCTGGATCGCATCTGCAAAAAACAGGCCAGCCCGGAAGACCTGCAACTGCTCAAAACGCTCTGCGATATGGTCAAACAGACCAGCCTGTGCGGACTGGGCCAGTCGGCGCCCAATCCGGTGCTCAGCACGCTGCGTTATTTTGAAAACGAATATCTGGACCTTATAAAACAAGCCCAGGCCGGGCGTGCGGCCCAATCGCACGCATCAACAAATAAACATTTTGAATTGGAGGTACACACATGACCCCCCGTGTAACAACAACGGCGGAATCCATTACCCTGCACATTGACGGCAAAGATATCAGTTGCCGCGCCGGTGACACCGTACTTCAAGTGGCGCGGGAAAACGCCATTGACATTCCCACGCTTTGCCAACTTGACGGTCTGAGTGTCTGGGGCGGATGTCGACTGTGTATGGTGGAAATCGCCGGCTCGCCGAAACTCCATGCGGCCTGTGCCACAGCATGTCAGGAAGGCATGACCATCACCACAAATTCCCCGCGCCTGCATGAATACCGCCGGATGATTGTGGAATTACTTTTTGCCGAGCGTAACCATGTTTGCGCGGTCTGCGTAAGCAACGGGCACTGCGAACTGCAAAACATGGCGGTGAAGCTGGGAATCGATCATGTCCGATTCCACTACCGGTTTCCGCATCTGGAAGTGGACAATTCGCATGACTATATGCGGATGGATCAGAACCGGTGCATTCTTTGCACAAGGTGCGTACGGGTGTGCGGCGAAATTGAAGGCGCTCACACCAAGGATGTCAAAGGCCGCGGCGTCATGGCCGCGATTATCCACGACCTTGATCAACCATGGGGTGACAGTGAAACCTGCACCGGCTGCGGTAAATGCGTGAATGTATGCCCAACCGGCGCATTGACCCGGCGCACCGTGGCGGTGGGTGAAATGATTAAAAAGACCGAGTTTCTTCCTTACCTGACCCTTATGCGGGAGACCAATGTATGACCACTAAAACGCCCAAACCAACGGTAGCCACCGTGTGGCTCGACGGATGTTCGGGATGCCACATGAGTCTCATGGACCTTGATGAACGGCTGATCCAACTGGCCGGTCTGGTGGATGTCGTGCATTCACCGGTCGTGGATCCCAAAGAGTTTCCACCGAGCGTTGATGTAACACTGGTGGAAGGCGCTGTAAGCAGTGAAGAAGATCTGCATAAGGCGCAAATCATCCGTGCCCGCAGCAAATTTGTCATCGCCCTGGGTGATTGCGCTGTGACAGGAAACGTTCAGGCCATGCGAAATTATTGGGATCGGGAAGACTTATTTGCCCGGGCTTATATTGAAAACGCACAGGAGCCGCCGACTCCGGAAATGCGCAAAGCCGCGTTACCGGTGGTTGTCGTACCACCGCTGCGCCCGCACGCCACACCGCTGCACGAAGTGATAAAGGTTGATCTGTATCTGCCCGGATGTCCGCCGCCGGCCGACGCGATCTGGTATGTGCTTACTGAGTTTCTCGCGGGCCGCACGCCCGAGCCGGCCAGCGTGTCCCGGTTCGGCAAATAAGGTGTACCATGAATTTCGGACGTACAATAAAGAGGATTGAATCATGACACAGACCATAACCATTGACGGTGTGACCCGCATTGAGGGACATGCCAAGATTACCATTCAGCTCGACGACGCCGGAAAAGTCAGTGATGCCCAGTTCCACGTCACACAATTCCGCGGTTTTGAAAAATTTGTGGAAGGCCGGCCGCTTACGGAAATGCCCAGCATCATGGCCAGAATATGCGGCATTTGTCCGGTCAGTCACCTCATGGCGGCCGCCAAAGCGTGCGATGATATGCTGGCCGTGGATATCCCCCCCACCGCTGAAAAACTGCGGCGCATCATGAACCTCGCACAGCTCGTGCAAAGTCATGCGCTTTCGTTTTTCCACCTTTCCAGCCCGGACCTTCTGTTTGGCATGGACGGAGATCCCAAACGCCGGAATATCTTTGGTTTGATTCAGGATCATCCCGAGTTTGCCCGGGACGGCATTCTGCTGCGAAAATTCGGCCAGGAAATCATCGCGCATTTGGGCGGAAAAAAAATTCACCCCGCGTGGGTTGTACCCGGCGGTGTCAATGCGCCATTGACGGAGGAAAAACGGGATTTGATTCTCAAGGAAATCCCAGCCGCTCTTGGCCGTGCGGAACGCGCATTGGAATTTTTCCACACCGTCCAGGATCATTACCCCGCCGAGGTCGATGCGTTTGCCAACTTTCCCACGCTCTTTGCGGGTTTAAGCGGACCTAACGGCCTGATAGAGCACTATGACGGGACCCTGCGATTTGTCGATGAAAATGCCTCGCCCGTCGCCGAACTTACCAATAGCCACCTCTATGGTTCGATCATCGGCGAGGCGGTGGAAAATTATTCGTACCTTAAGTTCCCCTATTTCAAATCCCGCGGCTATCCCGACGGGATTTATCGTGTCGGACCGCTGGCACGCGTAATTGTGGCCGAACGCTGCGGAACAGTGCGGGCTGATCGGGAGTTGGGGATATTTCGTTCCCGTCTGGGTCGATCGCCGCAAAGCAGTTTCCACTATCATTGGGCCAGACTCATAGAAATTATGTACGGAATTGAAATGATCCAGCGGCTGTTGGAATATCCGGGGATTCTTGATACCCATGTTCGCTCCAGAGCCAGGCCTAACCGCCTGGAGGGAGTGGGAATTTCCGAGGCTCCGCG
>JABEBX010018135.1_pt1 | contig 10693 bp, 8 predicted proteins | sample 7245971 | NCBI WGS metagenome assembly JABEBX01 (sample SAMN14506365, study PRJNA622280) | hot springs metagenome | biome: hot spring [ENVO:00000051]|acidic hot spring [ENVO:00002120]; feature: spring [ENVO:00000027]|sediment [ENVO:00002007]; material: sediment environment [ENVO:01001048]...
AACAGTTTATCCCTGCAAGCACCCAGAGCCATCGGACCCAGCATTGCCGGACTGTTCTTTGAAGCCGAAATGCTGGTGACCCCGTTTTTATTGGCCGTCACCTTGCAGGGAATGTATCTGGTCCTGTTTCGCCGGTTTTTCGGCAAACAGCAAAAAACCTGACTATTTAACGTCCAGTAGGTGTACCACACTCACCACAGAATTTTTCATCCAGATCCAACGTCGCACCACATTGCTTGCAGAAACTCGTTTTTCCGGGAGCAGATTCAGGAGATGCTTTTTCATGGACAGATCTCCGACTCTTATCCGCCATATTTTGCGCATGCTGGCGTGCTTGCTGGGTAGCTTCTTCTGCCTTTCTCCGCGCAGCTTCCGCCGCTGATCCCATTTTTTGCATGACCTTACCAACCATGGCATTTCCCGCTTCCTTATCTGCAAGGCGGGTGCTGTCGTCGTAAAGGTAGGCCAGACCGAGCTGCAGTACAGTATTAGGAATAGCAACTACTACCACAAAAAAAGCCGCAGCAACAATCAACAAGGAATAAACATACAGGCTGCTGTTAAAAGAAGGATGATAACCCATATAACCCATCGAGTTATAATAGGAATTACCCATTGGGAATTGAGCCATGCTCATTAATCCTGAAAAACTATCTACAGCACTTTGCGCCGCCCCACCCATGCCGCCAATGACCAATCCACCCGTAAAGGAAGCTGCATAAGTGGCAAGTCCAGCTAAAATGGCACCCACTACCAGATAAAGCAAAAAAAGCAACAATAAAACAAAAAATACTGGCCCAGGACGGCTTTTAGCCACGGCAACCACATGTCCCAAGGCATTACTGACGGTTTCTCCAAACCATAGCGCTGGGCCACTCAAGTTTACGGCCACGAGAAACATTGCTGTCAACGCGACATTAATTACGAACAAACTCGGAAAAATCACTAAAGATAACAGTCCTCCGAGTATCGGGATTCTGCATATTTCAATCAAAATAACTTCGACAATCAACAAACCAACCAGGATAAGCATCTCGATCAGTATCAATCCGATCAAGCGGGGCAGGGTGTATATGCCAAATAAAATACTGGAACTAATGCCGGGCGTCTCGCGCCCCTGAACAACAGCAGACAGGCTGAATCCAGCACCAAGATAGCCTGCCCCGGTAAATGCCGCAAACAGTAGAGCCCCCAAGAAGGCGAAGAGCGCGGCACCAACGCCACCCACACTCGAACCTATGCGCCCCAAGATTAACAAGGCCACAAATCCAATAAATAGGGAGATGGAAAGAATGGCCATAGGCCTAAACATGGTCAACCCTTGAAGCGATTTAATTAATATGCCGAAATTTATATCTTGTGATTCAGCATAATTATTATTCGTCGATGTTTGCGTCATGAGAAGCTCTCCAGAAAATAATGGGTTCAGTTAAACGTCAGCGCAGGTCAGCCCCACAGTTTCCACAAAACACATCATCCTCAGTTACCGGTGCATGGCATTTGGGACATAGGTTGTTCGGCACTTGCGGCGTCTCTGCAAGTACTGAAGTTTTGGTGACCGGAGTCGCGCCTGTCGGTACGGCCACACCCAACTGAAATAAACTGCGCGTGTTTTTTTCGATCTGAACCAAAACAGGCAACACCATAGCCAATATGAATACAATTACTGCAGAAACTATAAATGCAAATAGCGATAATCTTCTGAAATGGTCTTCCCGTTTTTTGGTTTTTGATGCCTCGATAGCATTGGAAAACTCATTAATATATTGCTGGGTAAGGATGTCCGCAGTGCCCTCGCTAACGGAAGCCCCTAAAAACGAGTTGGCTATAGAGGTATTTTGCGCCTGATATACCCCATTCTTTTTGGCGTAATCGATTCCATCCCGAACATAATCTGACCAACCTGAAACAAAATCATGACGATATTCCGGAGGCATTTGCAAGAGCAGATGGATGATTTGGTTCATCTTGACATCTTGGATGCCATATTTCGAAATGATAGAAATCACCCGGCTGCCATAATCCCTACTCAACTTGAGCTGTTCTTTTTGCTGCGCAACGTTGCTTTGCTGAGTTGTCAAACTGCCAATCATAGTTTGCCGAGCTTGCGTATCAAAGCTCGGGGTCTTGAATGAAGAACCAAGAGTAAGCAATTCAATTGCCACAAAAATGACCGCCAAAAGAGCTAATATTGCAAATATCAGTGAGAGCCATTTACCCAATGAAAACATTTTTGTAGACACACCACCTACCAATTCCTGATTACTCATAATAATCCTCTGGTGAAATTTATAATTTAGCTGCCGCTCTGGATTTGCGGCTGATTGGCAGCAGGAGGAACCATATCAGGAGTCCGCATTGTCTCAAGACTATTGTTTACGCTGTTATTTTCATATTGGACAGCACCACCTGTACTGCTTGAGGCCACTCGCGTTCCCAACAAATAGTCATCCACTGATTTTCTTTCACTGTCCATTTTCATACGCAACGCATTTTGGCGCATGCAGTTTTGCATGCTGACCGAACAGGCTGTGGCATAGCGAGCTGTAAAGTGGAAAAAGTTTACTGCAGAAGTTTTTGCCAGTTCAAAACTATTGAGCTGTTGTGCGGACAGACCAGACACGCTCATTCCTGCAAACTGATTGGCATAGACCTGAGATTGATTTTGTAAATTTTCCCAACAAGCCCGTTGGCTACCATATCCCGAACTGGCAGACAGAGAGCATTGTTCCAAATCGTTTTTCATGGTTCCCTTAGCTGCCTCCCATTGACCTACAAACTGACGGGAAACATTAATTCCTGCCTGTTTGACGTTGGCCTGCGCCTGTGCCTGATTCATGGCAATCGGCATAGGAGGTGCTACAGTTCCACCGGTATTAGCACAACCACTCAAGGCAGCCAAGGTTAATGCACTACTTACCCAAAAAATAGTGCGTGACTGAGTATTGAAAAAATTCATACTGACCTCCGTATCAGATGTCCGTTAATTATTACCACCAAAAGGGGAAAGCATTTTCTGCATTTGTTGCTGGCCGGAAACGCCGTTATTGTCAGAACCGGAATAAGAATTTGTGGATGGCTGCTGAGCTGCCAATGAACGTGAGTCCGGGTGACTGGGATATATTTTTGCAGGTGCAGGTGCAGGTGCAGGTGCAGGTGCAGGTGCAGGTGCAGGTGCAGCATGTACCACCGGGCTCGCTCTTGGAACAATTATCTTCTTTACAGAGATAGTGTTGGCTACCACAGTCGATTTTGTTGAACTCACTGGGGGTACCGACGACTGCGCCGAAGAGGTTTTAGCTACCAGCGGAGATATCGTCGCGGCCACCGGTGCGGCAGATTTTAGTGGTGCGACAACTGCACTGCTTGTAGCGGCCACAGGTGCTTTTGCCAGGGCTACCGTATGTTTGTCCGTCAAAAAGCGATAGCCGAAATAAGCACCAGCCGCCACTGCCAAAAGCACGAATAGCGCGATTGCCCAAATCAGGAATCCACCCCTCCTGCTTTGCACTTCTTCGGCTTGCGGGACGGAATGCACCACCACGCTGTCATGACCGCACTGGGGGCAAAACCGATTACCACCCAGCTCAGCTCCGCAGGATTTACAAAACTGAGAGCCTCCGGACGTCTTTTTCGGGCTGGGAGAGCCCACAAGCAAAGGAGCAGCTGGCTCTGGCTCTGGCTCTGGCTCTGGCTCTGGCTCTGGCTCTGGCTCTGGCTCTGGCTCTGGCGCTGGCGAAATAGGCAGAGGAATATCTGTGTCCACCACACGGGACGGGTCTGGCAAACCTGCTTTAGTCGCCGGTGATACCGGGCTGCTATCTGTCTCAGCAAGCTTATCAATGACTTGGGGATCAATAACAACCGATGGTTCAGCAGATTTTGCAGATGCTGCTAATGTTTCAGAACGATTATCCGTTCCACAGGAAGGACAAAAAGCCTTGCCACGTAGATCCGCACCACAAGATATGCAAGGTTTTGAGGGGGGATTTAAAGGCGCACCACATTGGGCACAAAATTTACGGTTGGGAGCATTTTCTGTCTGACAGGCATGACAACGCACTGGACGTCCTTTTTTATTAATATACAAGCAGCAACACCATAAGCGCAGCTGCAGAATTAATATGCGACCCTCCAGACGTCTCCAGGGGAGTTTTATAAGATTATTTGATGAATATAACCCTATAACTCCGTTTTTGGCAAGACTAGCAAAGTCTTGCCACCATGCACTTAAAAAGGCCCTTTATAACTTCCCGTAAGAATGCAACCCCGAAAGAAACATATTGACGCCCAGAAACATGACCCGAAGCAGCATAACCGAACCACGGCGGCGCGACCGCTCCGTCAACAAGTAACCCACGCCAACGAGACTGGCGATGGTAAAATTGGCATAACCCACAAACATCATGGGAACGTGTAATTTCATCCAGAAACTTTGCAGGGCAGGGATGAGTGGCTCAATCTGGTCCATGTGCTGGGCAAATGTCAGCCAGAGCAGAAACCCCACTCCGGCGGCCACCAGAGGCATCACAAAGGCGCCCAGGGCACGTGCTTCGTTACGCTTTTCATAATACAGGTAAAACAAGGGCGTAGAGGCACAAAAGAGGACCAGAACTTCCCAAAGGTTGCTTACCGGAATATGCCCCCAATCCGGATGGCCCAGATAGGTTTCCCGCCACCGTACCCCAAGACCAATGAATCCCATGATGACGCCAGCCCAGGTCAGGGCTGTGGCCCACTGACCCGCCCGTTCACGTCCGCTAAAAAGATAAAAAAGATAACAGGCGGTGGCGGCGAGCAGCAGGGCGGACATCCACATAACCGCCGCGTAGCCCTGTAAAAAATCGCGCAGAAGTATGCTGTTTGCAGTGGTTTGGCCGATGCTATAAAGCCACACAGCCAACAGTGCGGGCAACACGATTCCGATGCTGGCCAACTGCACGGGACGCCAGGCAAGACCCGCTACCAGCAAAGCACCGTACCAGGCACCCAACACCACAAATTGCCAGTAACCAAAACTGCTACCATACAGCCCCAAAATAATTCCGGCAGCAACGCTCAATCCAGCAAACCATGCCCAGTCTCTTAATTTCCACTGTGCCCACCAGCTTGGCTCCGGGCTTAATTCTGTCCAGCTTTCAACGCGTGTGTTGGCCATCTTTTTGCTCCTTGTATTCGGCGTGATCGACGCCCAGGGCCTGCTCCAAGGTCCCGGTCCATCGCTTAAACTCTTTGGTAAAATCCAGACGGTTGCGGTCTGCAGAAGCCCCCAATAACAACTCTACCCCCTCGGACTCCTGTCCCCGGGGACGAAGGCGGAGCCAGATACGCTTCTGGGGAATATAAAACAGGATGAAAATGCCCAGCACCAGGGCCACACATCCCCAATAAATCACAATGGTCCCCGGCCACTTGGTCACCTGCAAGCCGGCTGCCCAGCGATGATCAAAACTACTTAACGATAAAATGAAAGGCATGGGGTAATCGTGCAGTTGCACCAAGGTTTGCATACCCGCCTGCAAAAAACGGGATTGATCCGTCGTGCTCATTCCCGGAGCATGACGGGCAACAACCTGCTGGAAGGTCTCTGTGAAAATAGCCTGAGAAGCGTTGGCACCCGCACGGGCCGCAGACTGCAAGGCCGCCAGATAATCCATGAATAAACCAATGCCCCCGTTAGGCCCGGTAGGGATATATATGTATCGGTAGGCATCTCCCAATGCCTCGCGATATCCCTGGACAAAAAAACCTTGTCCACCCCGCCGCATGGGCGTCATGTAGGTCTTGAATTCGGCGGCCTGACCATTGGGATTGTGAATGATGTAGGTAAAACTGGGGCCCAGATTGAGGGTCGGATGATCCGGAGTGGCTTTTTCGCCCACCGCCGCCTTCGGCACGATGTTGTAAAGATTGAAATTTTTCAGATCGACAGCGTAGCCGGAATTCCCTGCATGAAGGGTTTGTCCCACCCGTCCGGAAAGTTCGCCGGGGGCGGCACCCGAGGCTCCAAGCAGATAGGTTTTCATATGCAGCAATGACCCCCCATCACTGAAGCTCGACTGATAAATATATACCCCGTCATAGGACATGGGGTGATTTACGCGGACATCACCCGTTTTGAGGACTTTCCCCTGCGGGCTGTAGAGCACGACCCGGGAAGTAAAATCCTTGGGCATTCCGGTGGAATAATAGGAAATATGAAACGATTGCAAATGAATCCGAAAAGGCAGGGGTTGCACCAGATAACCATTGCCGGCGAGTTCAAATACCGCATTGGCGGTCTGACCTTCGGGCAGCGTGATAATCCCCCGATAGGCCGGATTGTTTTGGGACATCCAGGCCGTCCGGGGGATTTTTGAAAGCGGAAGATCAAAATTCTGCTCTGGTTTGAGTGTTCCTTGCCATTCTGCCCATTTAACGGGCACGTCGGCGTTATATAGTGCCGCCGCACAAATGACGACAATGGCAATATGGGTGAGAAAGTAGCCTAGACGATGGTAGCGTCCCTTGCGGGCAGCAATGGCCATATCGCCATCTTTTTGTTCCACGCGGGGTTTATAACCAGCGGCTCGCAACACTTGCAGGATGCGCTCTTGTGCCTGATCCATCGGCAATGTCGTAGCCATACGCACCCAATGATCCTGACCCAAAATCACGGTATCGCGTTGACGGATTGGAAATTCGCGCATTTCGCGCAGCATCCGGGGACTGTTTCGAGTAACGCAGGTTGCCGTGGATAACACCAGAAAGGCCACAATCGCTGTATACCACAAAGTGCGGTACACATTGTACAAACCGAGTTCACGGTATACCGAAAACCAGAACGGCCCAAACTGCATGGCATAATTCTGGTAAGGCTGCTGTTGACTGAGAATAGTGCCAATCACCGAAGCAATGGCCAGTAATACCAGCAGACTGACCGCCAGTCGCATGGACCCCAAAAACTGTACCAGCAATCGCCAGCGCGGCTGCTGCCAGGCAAGGCCATCTACATGTGCTTGCAAACCTGTTCTCCCTATTTTTTTCAGTGAATTATTCCACTTGAATTGTTTTTTCGCAGTCTAGGTCCTGGGCCTGGTGGCAGCAAGCTTCCTGAGCATGACTTTCAGATTGCCAGAACCAACTGACGACGACTATGCTCTCAGCATGAACCATACCAACCCAACACCTTTCCGTTTCGCCCCGTTACGTCGGGCCAGCTTTCGCCTCAGCGTGACCCAGGCGGGACAACTCCCCCCGGATGATGGGGCCGAAGTGGCCATTGCCGGACGTTCCAACGTCGGCAAGTCCTCTACCCTCAACATGCTCACCGAACGCCGCGCGTTGGCACGCGTCAGTCGCACGCCCGGCCGCACTCAGGCCATCAACGTGTTTGATCTGGATCCTGGGCAACGTCTCATCGATCTACCCGGTTATGGGTATGCCAAAGTCCCTGAGGCCTTAAGGCGTTCCTGGGGTCCATTACTGGAACAATACCTGCGCCGACGCAGCAGTCTGCGCGCCCTGATTCTGGTCATGGACATTCGCCATCCCTATGGGCCGCATGATGCTGATCTGATTGGTTTTGCTGCGGGTTGTGGCCGCCCGGTCCACGTCCTTCTCAATAAGGCCGACAAACTCAGTCGCGGGGCGGCCTTGCAGGAAATGGCCCGATTGCGGCGGATGCCGGAATTACAGGGGGTTGCCATGCAACTGTTTTCGGCGCAAACCGGACAGGGTCTGGACGAATTGCATCAGTTGATTGCAGGCTGGCTGGCACCCGGCGAACAAAAAGAAACCCCGACTTCTGCCGGGGTTAATAACGAGCCCTCAAAGGGAGGGGAGGACTCATGATCCGGCCAGGGAGGGTAGACCGGATCCAGACAAGCAATTCGTTACTCATCGGGTTTGAGTGAAGCATGTCGGAAAAGTTCAGTCACACGCCTCATCCCTGGCATATTTTACGCCCGAGCTGGCGTAACCGCTGGCGAGGACGGGCTGAGCGCTGGGCAAGACGCCTGCAGCTTGACCGCTGGTATCCACATACACCCATTGCTGCAGCGGTAGGTTTTCTGGGGCTTTTCAACATTCTTCCGGCCATCGGACAGTTGCTGGGCCTGAGCTACGTCGGCAGCCTTGCCGACATGTCCAGCGGCTTTGTGCTGGATGCCTTTCGTGGCCTTCCGCAGGGTGCTGCAGGCATCATTCTGCTGATCATGTCGCTGGGTCTGTTATTTCGTTCGCGTTTCGCCTGGGCCATTGTTCTGACTATTGCATCAGCGGTTCTTGCCGTTGGTATTTACCGCCATCCCCAACATATTTCAGCATTGCTTTACTACAATGCGGTTCTGGTGTTTTTTTTATGGATTTTCCGGGGTCGTTTTAATCACAGCAGTCTCGCCACCGGCACCCTGTTTGCACTGGTAGGCGCCATTATGGTTATAGGTTATGGGGTGTTCGGTGCGTATATTCTGGGTGACGGCTTCAAACCGCATATTCATAGCCTGACGGGGGCACTTTATTTTTCCATAGTGACCATGTCTACCGTCGGTTATGGCGATGTTCTGCCCGTTTCCAACGAGGCCAGACTTTTTGTGGTATCTTTGATTGTGCTGGGAATCACCGTATTTGCCACTTCGTTATCGGCCATTATTGTTCCGGCAATCAATAACCGACTGCAATCGGCGCTACAAGGGGAAAAACGCCGCATGACTCTGAAAAATCATTACATCATCGCGGGCGATACGCCGCTGGCGCGCAATAGTTATCGCGAACTGAAAAGTCGCAATTTACCCGTTATCGTGATCATGGGACACCAACCCGATGACTCCATTTATCAGGCGGATGATTTGATTATCGGGGACTCCAGTGACACCGATATATTACGCAGTGCCGGTGCCGAGCAGGCTCTGGCGGTTCTCGCCCTGCGCGCAGATGATTCAGAAAACGCCTTCGTGGTGCTGGCGGTCAAAGAAATGGAAGGCTCTGCCAAAACCGTTGCCGCAGTCAACGACAGTAAAAATCTTGGCCGGGTGCGCAGGGTCCAGCCGGATATGATCATCGCTCCCCAGGTACTGGGTGGTGAGCTGCTTGCCATGGCACTCAATGGCGAGCAACTGGATAACAACGCCGTCATGAAAATGTTCCGTTTCAGTACTGGCGCCACGCCCAGCAAGGGTTAGCCGTGCGCAGCATCCCAATGCTTTCCCACCCCGAGACCCACCAGTAGGGGAACTGCCAGATCCGCCACGCCTTCCATAAGCTCCTTGAGGGCGGCACGGGCAGCTTCAAGACCACTCTCGGGCACCTCAAGTATCAACTCATCATGCACCTGCAAAATCATTCGACCCCGGGCCGGGTTTTCCTGCAACCAGGCATCTACGGCAATCATGGCTTTTTTGATCAGATCAGCCGCCGTACCCTGCATGGGCGCGTTGATGGCAGCCCGCTCGGCGTAATTGCGCCGCGCCGCATTACTGGAGCGAATTTCAGGCACATACAGACGGCGGCCGAACAGGGTTTCCACATAACCCTGCTGGCGCGCCAGAACACGGGTTTGCTCCATGTAAATGAGCACCCCTGGATACCGTTCGAAATACCGATCCATGTAAGCCCGGGCAGCGCTCTGCTCAATACCTAACTGCTGGGCGAGGCCATAGGGGGTCTGGCCATATATCAAGCCGAAATTGATGGCTTTGGCTGCACGCCGGGCATCACTATCTACCGCCTCCGGAGCCAAATTGAACACTTCGGCCGCCGTCGCGGCATGAATATCCTGGCCCTCGGCAAAAGCCTGCAAAAGACGGGCGTCCCGGGAAAGGTGGGCCATGATGCGCAATTCAATTTGTGAGTAATCGGCACTCAGCAGATAAAATCCGTCTTCGGCAACAAATGCCTGCCGGATACGCCGACCCTGCTCGGTACGCACCGGGATATTCTGCAAATTCGGCGCACTGGAAGACAAGCGTCCGGTGGCCGCCACGGCCTGCTGAAAATGGGTATGCACCCGACCTGTCCGGGGGTTGATCATTTCCGGCAGGGCATCTGCGTAAGTGTTTTTCAGCTTGGCCATTCCCCGATATTCCAGAATCAGTCGGGGGAGATCCGCCTGAACCGCCAGCTGGGCCAACACATCCTCACTGGTAGAGGGCTGGCCACCAGGCGTTTTTTTCAGGACCGGCAACTGCATTTTATCAAACAGAATTTCCTGGATTTGTTTCGGTGAGCCGAGATTAAACGATTGTCCGGCTGACTTGAAAGCTTGGGCTTCACAAGCGGCCATATCCCTGCCCAATTCCATGCTGAGGGTCTTCAACTGCTCCTTATCTACCCGAACACCGGCCTGTTCCATACGCGCCAGCACCAGCACCAGCGGCATTTCAATGTCCATCAGGACGCGCTGCAGGCCCGCCTCATTGGCAAAACGTGGCCACAGTTGGGCATCAATCCGCCAACAAACGTCCGCATCTTCAGCCGCATAGGGTAAGGCCTCAGATACGGGCACGTCGGCAAAATTGCGTGCCGCTTTGCCTTTGCCCGCGACTTCTTCGTAGGTAATGTTCTGGTGCTGCAGATGGCGCTGCGCCAGAGTATCCAGATCGTGGTTATTCTGGCTGCTGTCCAGGATGTAACTTTCCAGCAGGGTATCCCGGCACAAGCCTGCCGGATGAATGTCGTAACGCCAGAACACCCGCCAGTCATACTTGGCATTTTG
>JABEBX010000679.1_pt1 | contig 10691 bp, 10 predicted proteins | sample 7245971 | NCBI WGS metagenome assembly JABEBX01 (sample SAMN14506365, study PRJNA622280) | hot springs metagenome | biome: hot spring [ENVO:00000051]|acidic hot spring [ENVO:00002120]; feature: spring [ENVO:00000027]|sediment [ENVO:00002007]; material: sediment environment [ENVO:01001048]...
TCAGGGCATCGACATATCGCTCCGCGGGAAACTCTGCCGCAGCGTAGGAATTGAAATCACAGTATGGGCATTTGGCTTTGCACCAGGGAAGATGCACATACAAGGAAAGGGGAGCTACACTAAGTTCAGACATTTTGGCTTCACAGGGGCAGACGATGACGGCGCAGCAAGATGCGCAGCAGTGGATTGACCTATTTTTACTCAGTTCGGTGCTTTTTCCCAATGCCCGAATGGGTCTGCGGATCTTCGAACCGCGCTATCTGGACATGGTGAGTCGCGCCATGCGCAGCGGCAAACCTTTTGGCATCTGCCTGGCCGAGGCAGAGTCGGCGCCGGTGCCGGTAGGTACCTTGGCGAAGATCATCGACTGGAACAGTGAAAATGGTCTTTTGCTTCTGGAAATCGAGGGCATGCGGCGTTTCACCGTGCAGGAGTGGGAGCAGGCCAATAATATCACGATTGGACGGGTCCACCTGTGGCCGGAGGAGCCCATTCTTCCCCTCGCCTTCGAGCATGACTGGCTGAGGCCCATCCTGCAGCAGATCACCGAAGACCCAGCAGCGCAGAATCTGGATGCCAGTCGCGCAGGCATGATTCTCGCTCAGGCGCTACCGGTCCGGGCAGCGGAAAAACAGCAACTGCTGCTGCTGCAGGATCCTCTGGAGCGGCTGCGGCGAATTGCCAGCATCTTGCACAAGCAAGCCACTAGCTGATGCGGTTGCTTTTCCCTAGCCACGGCTTACAATTTGGCCCTTTTATACGCTTCCCTTGAGGACTGTGCAGTGGATATTCGCCTTTCCAGCCGCGTTTCGACGGTTCGCCCCTCCCCTACCCTGGCTGTTACCGCCCGCGCCGCAGAACTGAAGCGGCAGGGAAAAGACATTGTCAGTCTGGGCGCTGGTGAGCCGGACTTTGATACGCCAGGACCCATCAAAGATGCCGCAAAGGCGGCACTGGATCGTGGCTTCACCAAGTATACTGCGGTCGGTGGCACCCCCGAGCTGAAGGCAGCAGTTGCGGCCAAATTCGCTCGCGATAATGGGCTGGAATTTCGTGCCAGCCAGATCCTGGTTTCCGTCGGCGGCAAGCAAAGTTTTTTCAATCTCTGTCAGGCCCTGCTCAACCCCGGGGATGAGGTGATCATCCCGGCACCTTATTGGGTATCGTATCCCGATATGGTCCTGCTGGCCGAAGCGCGTCCGGTGATACTGGATACGGACATCGGCGTGCAGTTCAAGATTTCTGCGGAGCAACTGGCTGCAGCAATCACCCCACGCACGCGTCTGTTGGTGCTCAACAGTCCGTCCAATCCCTCGGGGATGGCGTACAGCAGAGCGGAATTGGCAGCCCTTGGAGAGGTTCTGCGTGCCCATCCGGAGGTTCTCATCGCCAGCGACGACATGTACGAAAAGATCCTCTTCGGTGACGCGCCGTTCGTAAACATCGCGAATGCCTGCCCCGACCTGCTGCCGCGTTGTATCATCATGAATGGTGTTTCCAAGGCCTACGCCATGACCGGCTGGCGCATTGGCTATTGTGCTGGACCCTCGGCGCTGATCTCTGCCATGGAAACCGTGCAGTCGCAGAGCACCTCCAATCCGTGTTCCATTGCCCAGGCAGCGGCCCAGTCGGCCCTGGACAGTGGAGATACCCTCCTCACCCCCATGCTGCAGGCCTTCACGCGACGCCATCAGTACGTGTATGACCGGCTGCGCACCCTCCCCGGCGTTGCCGTTTTGCCATCCGCTGGTACGTTTTACAGCTTTCCCAATGTCCAGGGCGTGATGCAGAGCCGGGGCATTGATTCCGATCTGCAGTTAGCCGAGCAGCTTTTGGAGGCTGGAGTTGCCGTGGTTCCCGGCAGCGCCTTCGGTAGCCCAGGCCATCTGCGGCTTTCCTTTGCCACCAGTGACGAAAATTTGCGCCTGGCCCTGGACCGCATCGGCGCGTATATTACCGCGCCTGCGTAGACGCCCCCCGATCCCCAGGGTACCTTAGTGCGGCTCATCGCGTAAGGTACCCGTTCGGTGCAAAACAACCCCCGCAAGGCACTATCGCTGCGCTTTTGCGCCCTGCAAATCGTCTGGCCGTCGGTAGCCCTGCGGACTGCCTCGCCGCCCCTCTTGATCTGCTCTGGCAAGATCCTTTCGATACGCAGGAGCATACCCTGCCCCTGGGCAAGACATGGACAGGCGTACCGAGCCGTCTGCCGCAAGCAAGTCTGCCAGCTGCAAAACCCATCAGGGAACCGCAAAGCCTGGCAGCCCTCACCGCTTATGCTTTGGCACACAATCCACAGACGCAGGTCGCCTGGGAAAATCTACAGGCCTCGACTGCAGGAGTAGGCGCAGCCGACGCCGCCTTCCTGCCTAGCTTGTCGCTATCTGCCCTTGCTGCTCCTGGCCACGATTTTGCTGATTTATAGGGTGCTAGCGATTCTCTATGAGCATTTTTTGCATCCGCTAAATTCTCACCGCCCTCTCTCGCGCTGCCTTCGGAGCACTATTCTCACTGTGGGTTTTTGGGCTGCCATTGCTTTATCGGTATCATTCTCGTGGATTTTGCCGTCAACCGACGGCACATCCGCTATCGCCCCATCATGATGACCACCTTCGCCGCAATCCTCGAGGGCTTTGCCAATCGCCATTGGTTTTGGCGCCGGCGCAGATAGCCACATGCCACTGGGCGTAGCCGTGGTCGGCGGGCTGATCTTTCCCCAGTTTCTGACTCTATATTTCCCGGGGTTTTACTTATGCTTTGATCGCTAGGGACAAGCAGAACCAGGCAGATGCTTAGTTACTTCATGAGCCCAGAAGGTCGACAGGGATTTCCCAGTTTTCGAACTCTTGGGCAGGCATAGGCCGAGAAAATAAATACCCCTGATAAACACAACAGTTAAGCTGCTGGAGTGCCTTGAGTTGCTCTTTCGTTTCCACTCCCTCGGCAACCACCGACAAATTGAGCATTTCTCCGACATAGATGATTCCTGAAACGATCGCGTAGTCTTTTGGATCGCGCAAGATGTCACGAATAAAACTTTGGTCAATCTTCAAGGAGCTGACGGGAAGCTGCTGTAGGTAGCTCAACGAAGCATTTCCCGTCCCGAAATCATCCAGGGCCAAGGAGCAGCCCAAGGCCTGACATTTGGTCAGCACCTGGCGAGCACGTTCAAAATGCAGCATGGGCGCGGTTTCCGTGATTTCCATCACGAGACTATGGCGTAACTCGCTACCGTACTCGCCCAAAGCCACTTCCAGATCCTCCAAAAACTTGGAATCGAGTAGGTATTGCGCACTGACATTGATGGAGATCTTTGGTCGGAAGCCGCGCTCAAACCACTGTTGCAGTTGCTCCAGTGTCCGATGAAGGACGAAATGCCCGACTCGCGCAGCTAGCTGCTGGTGGTCAAGCGCCTCACTGAAATCGCGCGGTCCGAGCAAACCGCGCAGAGGATGCTGTAAGCGCAGCAATACTTCTGCACCCAACAATCCGTCAAACTGATGGACGATAGGCTGGAAGTACAGTTGCAAATGCCCTTCAACGAGGGCGGATTCCATGATCCGCAAGCTGTCGATCTGCCGCCCCTGCTGGTCGTCCATTTCTTTGGCAAAAATCGATAGGGTATTGCCACCTCGTTCCTTACTGGCATAGAGGGCGAGGTCTGCGTGACGCATCAATTCCGCACTACTCTCGGCCTCATCCAACGGATACACTGTCAACCCCAGACTGGCATGCACGATGCGTTGCTCGCTACCCAGCTCCACGGGAAGAGTTATCATCTTCAATATTCGGCGAGCAATTTGTTCGGCCTGGCCGATACTTCTTACGTCACTGATAAAAAATGAGAACTCATCCCCTCCGAAGCGAGAAGGCATGTCGCCATCACGGAGTTCTGCGCGCAGGCGTTCGGCAACATGCTTCAATAGATCATCACCGGCAGCATGACCCAAGCGATCGTTTATCAGCTTGAAGTCATCCAGATCCAGAAAAGCGATGACCAGCAGTGATTCGTTGTGTTTGGCTTTGCGCATCGCTTGTTCCAGGTGCTCCTGAAACAACACGCGATTGGGAAGCCCGGTTAGCAGATCATGCGTAGCCTGGTAGGATAGCCGGGTCAGGAGTTCATGTTTCTCGCTGACATCATGGAAAACGAGTACCGTACCCAAAACTTTGCCAGAACGATCTCGAATGGGCGCTGCCGAGTCTTCGATGTTTCGGCGCTGGCCCTGCCGATCAATCAAAATCGTATGATTGGCTAGCCCGACGACTCTACCCTCAGTTAAGGCCCTTTCTGCAGGATTGGCGACGGGACGGCCATCGGCCTCGCTAACAATCGAGAAGACCTGCGTGATCGGTTTGCCACGCGCCTCTGCCAGGGTCCAACTAGTCAGCGACTCGGCGATCGGATTCATGTTGGTCACCAGCCCGCTGCAATCGGTACTGATGACGCCATCACCGATCGAGCTTAAGGTCACCTCCGCTCGTTCCTTGGCCTCCCAGATCTCCTTCTCGGCTGTCCTACGTTCTAGCTCCCGAGAGCGATTTGTCCGCGCCAGGTAATAGTAGAGGAAGAAACTCAGGAACAGTAGCAGCAAGGCGCCTGCCGTCGGCCAACGCATTGACCTCCACCAGCTGGTCGCAAGAATGGATCGCCCGACGCATTGCCCCGCGACGAGATGGTATTCACCAATCGGCTGGGCTGCGCATATACGCCATCCATGCGCCGCGGAACTGTAGCCAGAGAAGGTCCTGGTGAAGCTACTGATCTCCATGAGCCAGTGCTTTACGACGATTCCGGTTTGCACTCCAGCGTAATCTACTTTCGGGGAGTACGGATATCGGCTCAACAACATGCCATCCGACCGCAACAAAAACGAATCGCCCTGATGCAACAGGTGGAGGCCCGACCAGGCAGGGAATAAACCTCCGTTGAGGGGAATCCAGGCGATCAAAGACGAGGCCTGCCCGGAGTGCTCGGAAACGCGCTGAAAAACCGGGAATCCCCAGCGAGAAGCAGCACTTGCAACCGTAGGGTCTGGTAACAACGGACCGATACAAAATGATTTATCACGAAGGCAATGCCGCACTGCCGCAACCTGCGCAGGTGTCCAGGAACGGGGCCGCGACGAAGTCGCCAATTCCCAGAGCTGACGTAACAAAACCGGATTTTCCCCGGCAACGAGGTCATGCTTTGCAGAAAAGAGGCCGACAGAGCGAATCGGTGCCAGGTGAATCAGTGGTAGCAAGAACCTGACGTTGGGGCTGGTTGAATTGGCAATCAGCATCGCGATGAGGGAAAGACTGGAGTCGATGTCGGACAATTGCAGCTCGGATGTTCGTGCCAACGAGAAGGCGTTTTCCTGTAAAACCCTCCCCTGTTCTGTATTAACAACATCCCAAGTGATGACGGCGAGGATCAGCCAAGCGAAGAGGATGAGTAGAGCAATGAGCAACCACGCCGCTCGCAACCATCTGCCAGTATAGCCCTCGGCCGAGCGCCTGGCCTTGCTCCACTGCATTGATGAGGACTCGGCGTTTTGCATAGACACAGCTTTGATTGATGTAAACTGTGACTGTTATAACGAATGTGCCCGAAAAAGTCCAAAGTTGTGGGCAAAAATGGGGACCCACAATGTCTCTATCTACTCTCGCCGGTGAGGCACGCCGGACCCGTCCAGACCCACCAGCCAGCCGCCGACAAAAAACGGCCCAGATAACCTGGGGTGGGACAATAGCGATCTGGATTGGACGGTTACGAACAAAGAGACGGCAGCAGTCTATTGCTGGCTCGTCAAAACGAGGTCACGATTTCGGTGCATGGCGCCCCGAGAGCGGGACGCCAAAATGGAAAAAACTCAATTCATCCTTCTATCTGACCGGAAACAGACATGGTTTTTCCATTGATGGTCAGGATCTGTAATTGGTACGGCCCAGAACCGCCGCCAAGGAAGCCGGAGGAATCGCTCACTGGTAGATGAACTGTGGCCGCGGCTCCCACCCCCGCCTTTAGTCCCAATATCGGGTCCGGGGCAAACTTCTGATAGGCATAATCATTATGGATATTGTCTGCTGGAAGATGCGACAGCTGTTTGCCATCCCATACCTCTACGACTTTTCCGGCATAATTTAACAAACGGACCGAGATGATATGAGCCGGGACCGAGGCCGTACCCGCGTTCACATACATATGAACCGTAACACTCCCATCGGGCGCAATCCGCAGGTCGCGCATTTGCACATGATGTACCTTGACCCCAGTGGGGTCGCCGTGAAAGGGTGTGATGACAGAGCCACGATAGTAAGAATAGGTTACCACGATAAAGATGACGGCAATCCAGAACAGCGTCAGGGCCAGTTTTTTGAATGCAGCATCCGATAAGGGTAAAGGCTCACTTCCGCCCAACCAGCGAAACCATCCCTTGTTTTCAAGCGCGGGTTTGGTTTTCAATAACCAGTTGTCAATAGAATACGCCCCACCGCCGACCAGAAAAAGAGTTATACCCATACCGAAGTTGGCCGCCGCCATTGTCCATTCATCGATACAAGTAGCCCCCTGCCAGCCAAAAAGCAGCATCAGAGTGAACGACAATCCAAGCGTCAGAAGCGCAGCGAGACGAGTGAGAAAGCCAGAGATCAACATCAGCCCAGAAACCAATTCCACGGCGCTGAAGATAATGACTCCGGCATACAGTAAGACAAAATGGTGCAGAAGGAAGGAGATGAGATGGCTGGTGCCAAGGATCGCACCCGGCATGGCGGTTTGAAACTTGTATGCCATCCAATGACCAGCCGGATTAATTTTTTGTGGACCATAGATGAAGCGGCGAGAACCGCCACCCCAATATATCCACCCCTGAACAAACCGCACTGCCAGCATCCCAATGGCCATTACTCGCCACAAGTGCTTGCTCTCAGTGGTTTGCGGACTACCGCCTTGCATTGTAGTTGCCATATATACCTCTAAGTAGAGATCAATCGCGTTTTAGCTGCACTGTAGATTTACATCCTTCACCGGTACCGCACAAGTGGCACCCTGTCATCCGAAGAGCAGCATGAGCACCGTAGAAAGTCCCATGGTGACCACGGCGGCCAGGCGGATCCAGAGATCGGCGATGAACATGAGGCCTGCGATCATTTCGACAACAGGACGAGAGCGGCTACGCGCCATCCGCGATCAGCCCCTAAAATTGTGCTTTTATCAGATAATGTTATCGACATACGCATGTTTCCCCTAAAGGACTTACTTCGCCTGATAAGGCTTGAAACCGTAGTGTTCAAAGATTTCCAGCGCTTTCGGTGACTTCAGGAAATCCACCCAGGCGTGCGCCCACTTGGGGTGCGGCGCACCTTTCACGACGGCCGACGCGTAAATAGCAGTGGTGTTATCCTTGGTCGGTATGGAGATGTAGCTGATGGGATGCCCTACCTGCTCTTGAAAAATGGCCTCGGATTTCCAGGTTACACCCGCATCCGCCAGTCCCTGCATGAGGAAAAGCGGTGTTTGCCGATGATGAATATGAGTCAGGATTGTTTCGCCATTTTTGACTTTGATGTTATAGACCATGTTGACCAATTGTGGCCCGCCCGCTTTGGTGAGCGACATTTTGATTTGCCGTGCCACACCTTCCCAAGCCGGATTCGGCATGGACAAGCGCACGCCGGGCTTACCCAGATCTTGCAGATTTTGGATGTGATCCGGATTTCCCTTGGGGATCATGATGGCCAGGTCGTTAGTCACGTAAGGCACTGCAGGACCTTGCAACAATCCTTTTTGAATATAGTAGTTCACTTTCTTGAGACCGGCCGCATAGACGTCGGGTTTAACCGTCCAGGTCATGTTGCCGATGGTGATGGTATCGCCATGCTCCATCTGTTTGATCAGGATGCCGGGAGGGAGTGTCTCGTAGTAGATTTTGCCTTTCAGTGCGGGATATTGCTTCTCGAAGGCCTGGACCAGAGGCGCCATGGCGAAGAAGTAATTTCCACCGACGAAAATAGTCAGTTGCGGGTTGTCGATGCTGCCGTGGAAGTCAGGCAGGTCATCAATTTCGGGGACGGTGAAATCGAGGCCCTTGTCTACGGCCGGGTTGTTTTCACCGTGCTGCCAAGGCGGAAACACATCCGATTGGTAACGTGGGGCTTCAGCCTTACCACCCCACCCGATGTCGGAGGCCTGGGCAAGGCCCATTCCGGCGAAGGCGGATGCCATGGATACCGCGAGAATCGTCTTCATAATGACATGATTTTTCATAACATACTCCTGATGTGCGGGGTTATTTGGCGTAACGGAAGCCGGCTTGCTCTAACTCCGGCAAAGTACCCACGATTCCCGGCGTGAGTACCACACCAGGGATGAGGTGATTGGTGAACTCCGCTGCCATCTCTTCGTGGCTGAGCTTGTCCGGGTTGATACCTTTGCTGTGTAAGGCCATGGTGAGCTCCCAGATCTCGTTGTGGCAGGCGAGAAAAACAGCCCCGCGCCGCTGCAGGACGGTGATGCTGTTGTCGTGTGGTGAGTAGACGCCTTTTGCATCATTGAAATCGGCCGGATTGGCAGTGGATGCCGGTGGCTGTTTTAACCAGATGTTGCTCGTCCATTTCCCTTTGGTAGAGGTCAATAGATACTTGTTCCAGATATAGTTGTCATACAAGGCCAAATGAGCTGAGCCATGGGTGGCCGATATGGCAAGAAAATCCGGGTGCTTGAAGGACCATATCTGAGCGTTCATTGCATTGCGCATCAGGTTGAGCCACGGGCTCTCTAACGCAGTGTTATCCCAGACCTGCTTCGGATTTGCTGCGTAGCGAAGGATCTCAGTAAGAGCTGCGTCATCCCACTGATCAGGGCTGGTCAGTATCATGGGCACCGTCTTGAAATCCCGCCGCCGCGGCGCTTTGGCCAGGCGGTCGCTTAACTCCTGCAGGGTGCTGGCTCCGTTGGGTAGCAGGTTGGCGGGATCTCCACTCATCCCGGCAGCCATGGCGCTGGTGTTGTAGCCAACGGAGGCTACTGCTACGGCACCTGCACCGATGAGGACACACTTCATGGCATCGCGCCGGGTGATGGTATTGTTTGTGCGTTTGATCATTGCATAACTCTCCTTGCAGGTGATTGGTACTTCTTCTGAACGGGACTTCCAGTCATAGCCTGCTGTAGGCAGCGGCTATATGCGGTCTTCTTTAGAAATCATCATTACCAATAGAGAGGGGGGTCACAGAACAATCTGGCTGTCCATATGCCTGAGTGGAAATGTCCGTCGAGCTCTGCGAGGGATCGGTCCACGATCACCCGGATAGCTCGTAGAGGATGATCCTTCGGCACTCGCTTTTCGGGGGACAAATAACCGGACATCGCGCCCGTCTCTACATTGGCTCCACGCATGATCGAATCCCTCCGTGCCCACTCGGGCAATTATACAGTGAGTTTTTCAGCAGCTTGCCAAACCCATCATATAGGGTAATCAGGAAAACTATGAAAAATGGTATTTTGTTCATTGGTCAATCCCCCTTTTCTTCTCGCTGCACGAAAACAAACTCTGTATTCTTGGACGAGAGAATAGGTGTTCCAATATCTGAGTGCCAATGCTGATTTATAATTGCACAAATTACTTCTGCTAATTATTGTCTGTGGTGAACCCCCGCTGTTAAGTCAAAATGTTGTCCCAATTTCCGCGATTGGGGTGGGCGATTCGACCTTCGACGGCTTTGAGGCCTGATGTTGGGATCTGGATGGGGTGCTCCTGGATTATCCCCGGCCCGGCAATGTGCGCGAGCTGCGCAATATCATGGAATACGCCTGTATCTGCACCAACGGAAGCAAGATCGAGTTGGCGGATCTTCCCCAGGATTTTGTCGAGCGGGTGCAAAAGCGCTCCTCCACCGCAAGCAGCGAGCACAACGGCGAGGAAGAAAAAGATCTGCTCGTCAACCTGCTGCAAAAGCACGGCAACAATCGCAGTGCAGTAGCCCGCGAGCTGGGCATCGATCGGGTCACGCTGTGGCGATGCATGACCCGACTGGGATTCAGCAATGTCAGTGAGGTCCAGTTCATTCAGGTTGAATCGCGGGATTCGGCGATCTTTCCGTCCGCGACAAAGGGGTTGAGATCCTGCGGAAGGCAACAGTGTGCAGCACATGGCGCATGGCGTTGAGGCGCGCACGCTTTTTGTCGTCGGACTTGACCACGGTCCACGGAGCATAGGCCGTATCGGTATAAAAGAACATGGTCTCTTTGGCGCGTATAATCGTTCCAGCGATCCAGGGAGGCCAGGTCCATGGGCGACAGTTTCCATTGCTTCAGGGGGTGGTGACGACGCTCTTCGAAACGGCGACGTTGCTCCTCCCGTGTGACGGAAAACCAGAACTTCAGCAGATAGATGCCACTGTAGACTAGGTGGCGCTAAAACTCTGGGGCCTGCCGCATGAATTCCTGATACTCCTGCTCGTTGCAAAAGCCCATAACCCGTTCAACACCGACGCGGTTGTACCAGGAACGGTCAAGAAAGACCATCTCGCCCGCTGTGGGGAGCCGCTCGACATAGCGCTGAAAATACCACTGCCCCTTTTCTCTTTCCGAGGGCTTTTCCAGGGCCACCACACGAGCACCGCGAGGATTCAGATGCTCCATGAAACGTTTGATGGTTCCGCCTTTACCGGCGGCATCGCGTCCATCGAAGACGACAACCAGGCGC
>JABEBX010023596.1_pt1 | contig 10658 bp, 9 predicted proteins | sample 7245971 | NCBI WGS metagenome assembly JABEBX01 (sample SAMN14506365, study PRJNA622280) | hot springs metagenome | biome: hot spring [ENVO:00000051]|acidic hot spring [ENVO:00002120]; feature: spring [ENVO:00000027]|sediment [ENVO:00002007]; material: sediment environment [ENVO:01001048]...
ATAATTTTTTTGATGCATAATTTTATATGCAATAAGTGAGGAATCGATACCATTACAACATCGGGAGTTCTTTTCCTGATCCTCCCTTTGCTTTCGTATATCTGTTTCATTGTTCTCGTACATTGCTGTATCGGCTTTCTGTTCATCTTAATTCTGGCCTGCGAATCATTTTAATTAAGCGTTTTATTCCATAAAGTAGCTTTGCGAAGTTATTCTCCGATAATCAATTCAGCATCCATATCTGGTAATATATTCTATACTCTTGCTTTACAGTGAAATAAATTACTCTCACTCTGTAATATGCAAGCCATGTTGCTGCGGTTTAAAGGTTAATAAGTTTCATCTGTCACAATAAGATCAAGGATTATTGCATTATGATAGTCCATGAATTACACAGGGTCCATTGGGGGTTTGTTAGTATGAATACGTCCTTATTTCTATTTGAATTAAATATTGCGGCTGCTGCAAATTTTAATACACATTGCGCGGGAAGGAGGTCTAGCAGACAGATATTCGTTGAATAATGCCGATCTCCAGGTCTCACAAAGAGTATAATCTCAGCGTTCAGGGATAGATATACAGGCGATACGTAATCCCGTGTTAAAAATCTTTAAAAATAGCCTGGAATTAGTACAACCTCAAAGATTAGTTCTTTAAGGATATATATTTTAAGTTATTTTCATTTATAGGAAAAAATTATTATATTATTATGTTGTTTGTTTACACATGAAAAAAGCATCCTTAAGAAATAAGGCACTTGTGATTATGGTCTCGGCAATTTTTATCGGGACGGCATTCAGTATAGTTTATTCGGCTGCTGGTAGCGATCATGGTGGAAAGATTCAGCCTCTGGCAATAGTCTCTTATGGCAATTTAAACATTACTGGAAGCATCAAGGACAACTTTAACGGATATCAAATAGGTGTTAACAACAGGTCTTCCCCATGGGGGATCAACAATAACATTATGGGACTTTATCTTGCATACAATAGTACGGATCTCTTTATAGGAGTGGATGAAAATATTTCTGGAAACAGTCTCATGGTATTTTTGACCAACGTCAGTGACTCAATTTATGGAACATACAGTATGGACAATATGAATTTATGGAACAGAGACATCAATTTCACCCGGCCCATGAGCTATTTTGCAGCCGTTTATTTTAGTGGCCTTAACACAGGCCCATCCACACCGGCAGCATTCTCAATTTCAAGTTACATAACCAGCAGTTCGGCGCCTCTAGCTACTGAGATTCAGAGTTCATTCGTATTCAGCTCTGTTAACAATACAACAGAGATCACAATCCCGTGGTCCGGAATGTTTCCAGATGGCTTCACAGGTGATCTTAGCTTTGGAATATCAGCCTTCGTGGTTGGAGGAAGCGGCCCCTGGGTAGCTGCCGGAATACCGTACTACCAGCAGGGTTCTTATAATGATGGGAACCAGGCAAACTTTGTCGTTAACAATACCATTCCAGTTACAATAAATAACCTAATAGTTAAGGCCACGCCATCATACAAGGACTATCCGTCATATCTTTTGATGAGCAACTGGCTTGACAATGAACTGTGGGTTGCCACCGGAGTTCCAGATAGTTACCTCGGTTCCCCTTACGATTATGAGAACCTTTCAATACAGACAATAGATCTAAACAATACAATTATGCCAGTTGAGGCATTCTTTGCAAAGGGTCAACCAACAACTTCCGCAAATCTTACCGGCAATAACACAATTTTGGTCAAAACTTCAAAATCCACAGTATATATCGTGGATCCTCCCTACAGGAATCAGTTCGGGGCAATACAGATGTCCAACGAAAGTGCAACAGATACAATAGATATCTATGGAATCTATAACTATTCCACTGGGCCAGGGTATATATACATTGACACCAATCCGGGTATTTACATACATTATTATAATGCAAAGTCAAGTGTTTCCGTGACATCTAATGGGATTTCTTTAAATATAAATACGAACCCAGGAACAAGTTATGTTGCGGTTTCTGATAATTCTAGCAATGTGATGAATGCCAGTGAAACTTTAAGAGTGAACCAGAATAGTGTACAATCGTGGCTAGAAAGCGGTATTCAGCCCCAACTCCAGGGAAAATTAAGAAATGAATATAATATATCACTGTTGCTTGTTAAGGATGATCAGAATCCCATGACAGGCGAGATTGCGGCTTCGCCTTCTCCTGTATATCTTTACACATGGGTACGCGACGGATCATTTTCTGCTATAAGCCTTCAGGACGCAGGGCATATAGAATCTGCTCTTAAGTACTGGAAGTGGATGGCTTCGGAACAGGGGAACGATACTTTAAACGGAACATGGCAGACACGTTTCGATTTTTGGAATGGAGCGGTATCTACTGACTGGGTTGCTCCTGAATATGACAGTGTTGGCCTATTCCAGATTGGCATATACAATCTTTTTGAGATAACATACAACACAACATTGATCGGCCAGTTTATAACTGACATTAACAATTCAGTCGCATTTGAGGAGAAATCTATTTCCACATACGGCTTGATTCCTGAGGATCACAGCATCTGGGAACAGCAGCTTGGCTATTATTTCTGGACACAGTCTATTGATGATATAGGTATGAAAGATAGCATGCTTCTATTAACTCAGATGATGTTAGCAAGGTCTTCATTTCCCGGTGTTTATCCCGTCTCTGCAGAACAGCTAATGTCTCTTAATAGCCTTCAGGCAAACTACAGTTTGCTCACCAGCAATATTATAAAGTACTTCTACGCGGACGGAATTTTTGCACAATATATCATCCCAATTACTAGCCAATACCCCGGAACAGGGGAACCTGCAACATCGTTCATTATGAACAATACACCGGATGCTTCCCAGATACTCCCACTTGCAACAGGTTTCCTTAACCCCAACTCCAAACTCTCAGAATCAGTGGTTGCAAATGTTGTAAGTATACTTGAAAACCACAGGGTTGGAGGCCTCCCAAGATACTACAATGATCTGTACCATTACACAGAATACGGAGGCTACCTGCAGAGTTCCGGGCCTTCACCTCCATGGATTGTAACTTCTCTGTTCCTTGGCGAATATGATGAAAAAACCGGGAATATGCCAGGTGCTTTGAGCATACTGTCATGGGCAGCAAACCACACACAGAGCGGTCTTCTTCCGGAAGCAATTGACCCGAATTTCGGGACTATCATAGCTTCGACATCACCACTTACCTGGTCATCCGCCATGTTTATAATTGTATCTCTCGGCTACAGTAACATAAGCCCAAAGATGCCATCTCCTCCCGCGCCTCCGGAACCTCCCCCTATATTGTTTTAAGCTGATTTTTTCTCCATATCTTAAATTTTATTTTTTAAATTAGAATTTTACGGGATAATTTTGATATGGTAGCCTGCTGACATCGAAATTTTAACTCTTTTACTACTATTTTACTGTTATTTTGCCAGCGCATTTCCAAGAACCTCTCTTAGTGCAGGCATATAGAGATGTGAAAGAATATATCCTGAGTTTTTAGTTCCTGACCTGAGCATTATTCTACGGCTCGTTATCATCGGGAGTATTGCATACAGTCCAGAAGACATTTTAAAAGCATACGATACAGTTTCATAGGTCCTTTTTCAAATAATCCTTTGAGGCAATCTGAGTCCTTTTTATATCTTAATAGCTCTATTTTATATTTTTTTATAGCTGGCTGGTAGAAAAAAGGAGCAAATAGATATGTATGAACTGCGTTAAAAAGTGCCTCATTCTTTATAGTGCGTTCCACTATGGGTATGGTAGCAAATATTTATAAAGAGACCTGTTTCGAGATTCCTTATGGCATGCCGTATTGATATATCTTTTAACGTTGTAATCGATCCCCACTTTAAGGATGCAGAAGTTCTGTTTCTAAAGTATGTGATATAATCTTGATGCTCTTATGATCCTTCAGAAAACCTCCTTTTCTATTTATAGAGGCCAACATCATGATTCATATGCAACCGTAAAAGCATAAACACATGCTGTTTTTTATTTCTTACAGATCAATACTTCAAATGATTTCCCGCCTGACGACACATCCCAGTTTTCATCCCTCCTCCTGAAACATAAGGCCTAGTGTATCTATAGCTTCTTTGAAGCTTTCCAAGAAATTTTCTATCAAAAGTCTCGTTTCGTTTCCTTCGTCCATTAGAATGACTGTTTTTAAAAGCATAGACAGATTCCATCTTCAATTCATCGAATCCTATGAAATTATAACGGGTGTAATAGAATATCATTTATTCAATAATAATCTCATCACATTTAATGAAGCCAAAGAGATATCCTCCAATCTGTCAAAGCCGATATGGAGGTTGTCTAAATTCACAATATTCCAACTATTGCTGGGGATGTTATTCACCGTAGTCTTTAAAAAATCTATTGTTTATATGCCTAGTTATCACATACTCAACGTTGATTTCGCAATAACTTAGGATGGGTTTTGATTTTTCCTATCAAGGACTTTAAAGTATACTGCCAATTTTTTGTCATCATAATGCTTATATATCTAAATTCATATTGCAATATGTATCTGAATTTAAATAGCTACTTCAATCCTCAGGTTCTTAATAAGTACGGATTACCAATTCCGAGCAATATAACGACTCTCATAAGTGACACCCAAGCACTAGCTAAGGATAAAATAACGGCCTGGATAATACCTGGCGGTGATGGTGGATGGGATCAGTTAAACGTATGGGAAGACATATTCCTTGGCCTGGGCGGAAATACGCTCTATGATGAGCTGATGTATGGAACACTTAATTTAGGCAACCCACACGTAATGAATATAATTAACCAGACGAATAACGACTACACCATATTCCAGAATGACAGTTACTCTGGAGAGGCAAGTATGACATGGACACAAGCAATTTCAGATGTTACGAGTGGTAACGCTGTTTTCCAGGTGAATGGAAACTGGTACACAAATTATGCATACGATTATCTTAACGCTGTGGACTACCCTGCCGTATCGCCTTACACGAGCTGGACGAACATTTCGCTAATGTCTACGGATTTCCCGAATACCAGCAAGTATTTCGTCATGATCACTGACTCCGTTGCTGTCCCAACAGGGCCAACGCAGGGAGGAGGTCTTGTACTTGCAAAGTATTTTGCTTCCTATGCCGGTCAAAAGATATTCACGCAGTGGAAAGCCGTAACCTTCTATGACAATATCACCACTGATTACTACAACACACCTGCCCAGTGGTACAGCTATCAGCAGGCTAAGAATACAACATCTAGTGACTGGGTATATCAGCTATCTGATGGTGGCTTATTTGCAGGTCCGCTTGCAACCGTTGAATCAGCTATGTCTGCATTTTCAGAATCCTTCACGAGTTCTTCTTCTTCAGGCGCACTTGCTGGTGCTGAATCAGTACTCGTGACACAACTCAAATCTGTAGTTTCAACTGAAAACTCAAGCTGGCAGGCAGCCAACTCACTCGGGCTCGGCTATATGGGATCATCAGGTCATCCGTTCGGAGGTTACCTACCATACTGGGCAAACACTACTGCAAATGCTACAGCCTCAGCCAGCACTCTTAGTGCAGTATCGACAACAACAGGCAATGTTTCTGCAGCAAGTTCCAACAATGCTAACAACGCTCCAACCACAGTTTATATATACTTGTCTACGTTTGGTCTATCATACCTCGAAAACATGGTTGTAAGTGCTATGCCTAAGTTGTGAGTACCGTGAATAAATACTTTAAAACCACCATTCTTTTTTCTATACCTGCATTGGTGTTTGGTGTTATTTTATTATATTTTATTTTTTGGAATTTTAATAACTCTTTGATGAATTATTCCCTTCTTCATTTTCACCCTGTTTACGTTGGGCTTCAGACTTATAAAATTGTTTTTGCTAATTCAATGTTTGTGTCTTCCCTTTCCAGAACACTGCTATGGAGCTTGGCTCTCGTAGCAGGAGGAAACGCAATTGGTGTTGTCATAGCTGCTTTCATCTTTTTTATAGATAATGGAAGAATCAGGACAGTCTTCACATCAATTTTCATATATCCGCTGGCAATTTCAAGCGCTGCTGCGGCTGTCATCTGGACATGGCTGTTTAATATTAATACCGGGATAAATACAGTGCTCGGTGCATTGCATCTCCCAACTCCCCTCTGGCTGGATAGTCCTGCTACAGCATTTCCAAGCCTTATTCTCGTTTCTCTCTGGATGTATTCCGGAATCGGGAGCATTTTCTATCTTGCAGCATTCCAAAATACTAATAAAAGTACTATAGAATCTGCCAGAATTGATTCATCCGGGCCATTCAGAATACTGGTAAGGGTGCTTCTCCCAAATGCAAAGAACGCATTCATTGTCTCTACTGCAATACTCTTCCTCTTCGCGATTAGAATTTTTTCACTGTCTTATGTGTCACTAGGCCTGAATCCTTTTACAGAAACTGCAGTCCTGAATATGTATTTTGACTATGAAACAGAATATTTCTCTGAGGCTTCAGTTGTAAGTATTATTCTTGTAGTGATAGCTACGGCAGTTGTTATACCCTATGCACTCTTTGGACTAAAGAGGTGGATGAAAAGTGACTAAAGCTAAATATATTGCAAGACGAAGTCTAAAATATCTGTTCCTAATAATTCTGGCAGCATTCTGGTTGGTTCCAGTGTATGCACTGATCATTGACGGGCTGAAAACGACTTCTGGCGTGCTTACTACCCCAGTTCTTTTGCCTGCTACATTTAATCTTTCTGCTATGAAGATAGTTATGGCCGCTCTTTCTACCCCAATTGTTAATAGCTTGATGTATGTATTGCCAGTTGCATTTATATCCACATTTGTAGGATCAATGGCAGCTTACTACTTTTACAAAGTAACTTCGTTTCTTAACACAACTCTATTTACTGTTATATCCGTAGCAACATTTGTGCCATATGAGATTACGCTGGTTCCACTTATAAAATTTATCAGCGATATAGGACTTTTTGATTCCACTCTTGGGCTAATTGTAGCTTTCCTGGTATTTTATTTACCAACTGGGGCCCTTCTAATGTCTATTTTCATTGCAGTTCTTCCAAAAAATACCATAGAATCTGCCAGGATAGATGGATCCAATGACTTTACTATATTCCGGAGAATTGTTATTCCATTAACATTTCCAGGAATGATATCCACTTTCATTTTCATCCTGATAGAAACCTGGAATAATTTCTTTATACCGCTGGTACTCATTTCCAGCCCATCTAAAAGAACGGCTTCAGTAGCGTTACTGAGTTTTACCGGCGGATATGGAACGCTTTATAACGAAAGTTTTGCAGCTGCTTTTCTGGCCTCTCTCATCCCTCTCATAATATTTATTATACTTGGAAGATATTTCATAAGGGGCTTGATGGCATTTGGAACAGGAGCTAAAGGATAAGGTGAAAAAATGGTTAAGATAAGCATAAAGAACGTAATAAAAGTGTTTGGCAAGGGAGACAGGACATTCGAAGCGATCAAGAATGTATCATTTGAGATACGTTCTTCATCCTTTTTCGGTATTCTGGGTGCAAGTGGTGCTGGAAAGACAACCATGATGAGACTGATTGCAGGACTCGAAACCCCTACAAAGGGTGCGATTCTTTTCGATGACAAAGTCGTATCTCAGGATGGAAAAGAAATCGTCCCCGTTGAAGAGCGAAATGTTGGTTTGGTTTTTCAGAACTGGGCTCTTTATCCTCATCTATCAAATTACGAGAACATAGCATTCCCACTTAAGGTTATGAGATGGAGATCAGAAGATATTAAGGCAAGAGTTTTTTCACTCGCTGAAACCCTTGGCATATCTGAAGTGGTTTATAAGAGACCCGGACAGGTAAGTGGTGGGCAACAACAGAGAGTAGCGCTTGCCAGGGCACTTTCTAAGAATCCGTCTCTGCTGCTTCTTGATGAACCGTTCAGTAACCTTGATGCAAATACCAAGGATGATGCGAGAAGCCTTGTTAGAAGTCTGCAGCAGAAGTTTGGTGTCACCGCAATTATAGTTTCACATGATCCTTCAGATATATTCTCGCTTGCTGAAGAGGTCGCCGTCATTTCGAAAGGAGAACTTATTCAGGTAGCCACACCCAAGGAACTTTATGACCGGCCGAAAAATATGAAAGTTGCAAGGTCTCTTGGTGAAATGAATTTGATTGAAGGTTCCTTCACAAAATCTAAATCAGGCACATCCCTGGTAATAAAAGGTCTCGCAACAATAGATAATTTTTTAGCGAATGACGTGGAAGTACCAGATAATATCATGGTCGGGATAAGACCTGAAGATCTCATTTTATTAAGGTCTGAGATATCAAATGAATCTGTGAAAAACATAGATTATGCTCCCGGGGAAGAACTTGTTAAGCTAGGGGAACTGAAGTCCGATGCTGCAAATTATTCTGAGGGATCATTTATTATCTCAATGCCGTTCAACAATGGAAAATCAAGAATAAATGGTATTAATAGAGAAGCATTCTTTCCAGGTGATGAAGTTACCCTGTACGTGAAGAAATCTAAAATAAAAATATTTGATTCTTCAAGCGGGGACCTGATCAGTATAACCCAGCTTATCTCCAATTAACCATCATAATTTTTAATACGTACAAAAATAGAAAAAGATCCGTTGATCTAAATTTTTATTTTATAGTTATTATTGAAATTTTTTTATCATCACGTTATACAGATTCGCTTAAAGCAACATTCTGGGTCAAAATTCAATTGGCACTTACAATTTCCCTCATAGTACCTATCGAATGAATCCAATATTGAGCTTTTGATCCATATTTTTAAAGTTGTTTGTAATGGCAATATTATCCAAAAGTATTTATATTTATTTTTTGAAATTTCGTTTTCATCATAATATTCATATATCTAGGTTTGCATGGTAATGTATGTTTCTAAATTCAGATAGTAATGAAAACTTGGAGGTTTTAAAAAATGACAGAACAACCTAATAATCCACAACCTAAACCAAGAAATAATATGACGGCAATAACCTGGTGCGGGTGGCACAAATGCCATATATGCCATACTTTCGCTGATTGAGGCCGGAAAGCCACCAGATACTTTCCAGAATCTTATAGGAACTGAACTTCTGAGTTACATAGAATCGGCCCCTTCGGGTTCAGCATCTTTTGTAAACCAGACATCATACCTTAACTCACTGAAGAACATAACCCCCGGTATACTTTCAGCTTCTGAATTTGCAGGTAAGGCCTATGAAATACCGGTAGATGCACATCTGGGAAGCGCTTTATATGTTAGCCTGCCAGTACTTAAAGAATACAATCTTCCATTTCCAACAAACTTATCTACATTGATCAGTGATACAAATGCCCTGCACAGTTATGGTGTGTCAGTGTGGATGATTCCAGGTGGTGATGGAGGCTACGATCAATCAGAGTTGTGGAGTGGCATATTCCTTGCACTTGGAGGCCCGACTATGACCGATGAATTCAACTATGGCCTGCTGAATCTTTCAAACCCGAACGTTCAAAATGTGCTGTACAATACTGACAAGATTTACCTGGAATTGGTAGGTGACAGTTATCTAGGGGAGCAATCCATGACATGGACGCAGGGGATAGCGTTACTCTCTGAAAAGAAGGTAGTATTCCAATCAGATGTAGATTCGGCAACCAATTATCTCTATGATTATCTGAACGTGACCACATACCCGGCAACCAGCCAGTATATGAATCAGACAAACGTAACAGTTGTTGCCGAACCATTTCCAGGGACACAGAGCTACTGGCAGGTAGTTTCAGATTCAGTTGCAGTACCTTCTGGTCCAACGTCTATTAACGGTGAGCTCTTTGCAAAGTACTTTTCATCTTACTCTGGGCAGTTAATCTTTACAAAATGGAAGGCGGTTACGTATTACGATAACATAACCTCAGACTATTACAATACACCTTATCAGTGGTCAATTTATAATGACCTGCAGAATACAACGCCAGGCAATTTTGTGATTCAGCCCGGTTTAGGAGGTCTTTTTTCATCAGAAACTGAAAGTTTTGATACAGGCCTTGAATCTCTTCAGGAAATCGGAAGCTCATATATGTCTGCGTGGAACGTAACACTATCACAACTTGTAAGCAGTGAAAATGCTGACTGGCTTGCCGCAAATTCCATTGGTCTCGGCTATCTTGGATCACCTGGCCATGCTTTTGGCGGTTACTTGCCCACATGGGCGAACACCTCAGCAAATAGAACAGCCTCCAGTGTAGCATCGGTCAGTAATGGATCATCTTCTGGAACTAGTAACACTTCATCTGTAACTCTCATATATACCTCGCCACTAAGCCTCTTATACCTAGAAAATACAGTTATTAATGCACAGCTAAAATCTAGATATTTCTGAGCAGAAATATAAACTATCATTTTTTTATAATTTTAAAAATCTTAAATCTATTTTTTATGTTATTTTTTTAGCATTTAAGTTTATGGAATTTTATAAACTAATGATATACTGAAAGCTTATTTAAGCCAGCCTTAAACTGACCATATCGATTCTCATACGGTCTGCTTTCCCGGTTGCGTATCCTTACCCGCATCTAATTTCATCGACAAACGGGCCTGCCGGGATTTGAACCCGGGTAATCGGCTCCGAGGGCCGAGGGGATATCCTGGCTACCTCACAG